>ERZ857750.3271-NODE-3271-length-13805-cov-2.245818_pt1 | contig 13805 bp, 9 predicted proteins | sample MGYA00519915_ERZ857750 | MGnify/ENA primary metagenome ERZ857750 (study PRJEB31778, sample SAMEA3449358) | human gut metagenome | biome: human gut; feature: human-associated habitat; material: faeces | place: United Kingdom | collected 2010/2012 ... | reverse complement strand
TTAAACTTGGCTAGGGAACAGTGCAGAAACTGCACGTCATATATTCCGAGCATGATATCCTGAGATGTGCGATGAGGTAGTATAATTCAACCTACATGATGACATTGGGAGTCCGGGTTTTTGACTAGCTTATGTCGGGCCGTCCCTGAACGGAAGACAGAAGCGGGAACAGGGCACCCCCCTATTGTAAAGATAGGGTGTGAATTATATCCTTGACGGCATGTCGGGATTTTTTTTTGCGAAAAAAAGTAAAATTTCCCACGCCGGCACTTGATTTTTGAAAAGAATTGTCCTATTATATTGTTAGCACTCGATGAAGAGAAGTGCTAACAAATGAAAAATCAAAACGAAAGGATGATTCAAAATGGCTAAAAAGCAATTCAAGGCAGAGTCAAAGAGACTTTTGGATTTAATGATCAATTCGATCTACACACATAAAGAAATATTTTTAAGAGAGCTGATCTCCAATGCGAGTGACGCAGTGGACAAGCTTTATTACAAGACGATCACAGAAGGCGATACGGGAATATCTCGTGATGATTTCGGTATCAGGATCGAAGCCGACAGAGAGAACAGGACACTCAGGATCATCGACAACGGCATGGGCATGACGAGAGAAGAGCTGGAGAAAAACCTGGGAACTATCGCAAAGAGCGGATCGCTGGATTTCAAATCCGAGATGGACAAGAAAGACGAGATCGACATAATCGGACAGTTCGGCGTAGGCTTTTACTCGGCGTTCATGGTCAGTGACAAAGTCAGCGTGCTGAGCAGAGCTTACGGATCAGATGAAGCGTACATGTGGGAGTCATCCGGAGCAGACGGATACACGATCACAGAAGCAGAGAAAGACAGCAACGGAACAGAGATAACGCTGACGCTCAAGGAAGATACAGACGACGAGAATTACAGCGAGTATCTCGATACTTACAAGATAAAGAGCCTGATCACGAAGTACTCAGACTACATCAGATATCCTATACAGATGATGGTAGAGAAGCACAGACTTAAACCGGGCTGCGAAGACAAGAAGCCTGAAGAGCAGGAATACGAGACATATCAGGAACTCGAAACGCTCAACAGCATGGTGCCTCTCTGGAAGAAGAACAAGAGCGAGATAAAAGACGAAGACTACAACGAATTTTACAAAGACAAGTTCTACGACTTTACAGATCCTGCAAAGGTCATACACACCGACGTCGAAGGCGTGGTAAGCTATACGGCACTGCTGTTCATACCGGGACAGGCTCCGTTCAACTATTACACTAAAGACTATGAGAAAGGCCTGCAGCTTTACTCGTCAGGCGTGCTGATCATGGACAAGTGCCCGGATCTGCTGCCGGACTATTTCAGCTTCGTAAAGGGTCTGGTAGACTCCCAGGATCTGTCTCTCAACATTTCCCGAGAAATGCTGCAGCATGACAGACAGCTTAAGGCGATCGCACAGCGCCTGGAAAAGAAGATCAAGAGCGAGCTGCTCAACATGCAGAAAAACGACAGAGACAAGTACCTGGAATTCTACAAGAACTTCGGTCTGCAGTTGAAATACGGACTGTATGACAGCTACGGCGCCAACGCAGAAACCCTCAAAGATCTGGTAATGTTCCATTCCTCCAGCGAAGATGCACTTGTAACTCTGGAAGAATACGTAAGCAGAATGAAGGAGGATCAGAAATACATCTTCTTCGCCAGCGGCGAAAGCCTCGACAAGATCGACAAGCTGCCGCAGACAGAACTGCTGAAGGATAAGGGCTACGAGATCCTGTATCTTACGGACAATATCGACGAATTCGCACTTCAGGTACTCCACGCCTACAATGAAAAGGAATTCAAATCTGTTTCCGCAGATGATCTGGATCTGGGTGAAACGACAGAAGAAAAGGAACAGGCTGAAAAACAGGCAGAAGAAAGCAAGGATCTGCTGGAAGCCATGAAGGATGCCCTGGGTGACAAAGTGACAGATGTAAAGCTGACTCAGAGACTCAAGAGCCATCCGGTATGCCTGACTTCCAAAGGTGGACTTTCTATCGAAATGGAAAAAGTCCTCAACTCCATGCCGACCGACCAGAAAGTACAGGCAGAGCGCGTGCTGGAGATCAACGCACAGCACCCGATCCTGGAAACTTTGCAGGAAAAATACGCAGCAGATAAAGACAGTATCGCTGAATATGCGAAACTGCTGTACGATCAGGCACTGCTTATCGAAGGACTGCCGATCGATGATCCGGTGGCATTCTCCAATGCAGTGTGCAAGCTGATGACAAAATAAAAAGGATATGATACAATAAACCCTGTATGAGCAATCGTGCAGGGTTTTCCTGATTTTTGGCGCAGTTGGCGGAAAGTTATGGTTTCAGACGCCTGCAGATGGTGGAGTACGAGACTGGAGAAAAAAGAGGTAAGGAATTTGAGCGCATTGACAACAGGTGAGATTTTAGAAAAGGTATCGGATTCGGGTATTGCAAAGGCGGAGGGCAAGACTTTAAGGCTGCTGATCTGGGCGCTGCTGGCCGGGGCGTATATCGCATTCGGGGCGCAGGCTTCTCAGATGGTATCTTTCAATCTGCTGGCGGATCCGGATAGTCTGGGCGTGGGACGTTTAGTCTCTGCCGCAGTATTCCCGGTGGGTCTGATGATGGTGGTGCTCTGCGGGGCAGAACTGTTTACAGGAAACTGTCTGATGATCATCGGCGTACTGGATCGGAAGATCCGAATCAGCGGGATGCTCCGCAACTGGGTCTTGGTGTATCTGGGAAATTTTCTGGGAGCACTGCTGGTGGTGGCACTTATGAAGAGCACGGGACTTTGGGAAACAGGCAGCGGCCTTTTGGGAGCATCGGTGATCAAAACAGCGCAGGCCAAGGTGCAACTCAGCTTCGGACAGGCGTTTGTGCGCGGTATTTTATGTAACTGGCTGGTGTGCCTGGCAGTATGGATGTCCACGGGAGCACGGGAGACGGTGAGCAAGATCTTTGCTATCTGGTTCTGCATCGGGCTTTTCGTGATTTCCGGCTTTGAACACAGCATTGCAAATATGTATTTTATCCCGGCGGGTATCGCAGCTGCAGCGGACAGTGGTCTGGCACAGCTGGCCGGATGTGACGTGTCAGTTTTGACGGTCGGGAATTTTCTCATAAAAAATCTTCTGCCGGTGACCCTGGGCAACATCCTGGGCGGCGGATTGTTCGTAGGCATGGTGTACTGGTTCACCGGCCGTAAATTGAAATAGAAAGTACAGGTGAAGGTATGGAGAGGATCGCGATCATAGATGGGAACAGCCTGATAAACAGGGCGTATTATGCGATGCGAAATCCCATGATCACAAAGGACGGGATTTTTACCCAGGGGATCTTCGGATTTCTCAACATGATGGAAAAAATAAAGAAGGATTATGAACCGGCGTACATGGTGATCGCATTCGATCTGAAGGCGCCGACCTTCCGTCACAAGGCATATGAAGGATACAAGGCGGGCAGAAAGAAAATGCCGCCGGAGCTGGCCATGGAGGTACCGATCTTAAAGGATATTCTGCGAGCGATGAATATCAAGCAGGTGGAACTGGAGGGCTTTGAGGCGGATGATCTGATCGGGACGATCGCGAAAGAGGCGGAGTCCTGCGGTATGGAACCGCTCATCATCACAGGCGATAAAGACGAGCTGCAGCTGGCGACAGATATCACGAAGATCATCCTGACGCGCAAGGGGGTTTCAGAGTTCGATCTGTACGACCGGCAGGCCATGATGGACAAGTACGGCTTCACGCCGACTCAGTTCATAGACTTTAAAGGGCTGATGGGCGACCAGTCGGATAATATCCCGGGCATTCCGGGCGTGGGAGAAAAGACAGCCACCAAGTTGATTTTAGAATATGGAAGCGTGGAGAACCTTATCGCAAATGTCAATAACGTAAAGCCAAAAGGCGTGAAAGCCAAGGTGGAAGAACATGCACAGCTTGCCATGATGAGCAAGCGCCTGGCTACCATCAACACCCAGGTGCCGATGGATATCGATTTTGCAGAATACAAGCTGATTGAGCCGGATTATGACGCATTGATAGAGCTTTATTCCAGACTGGAATTCAATCGTTTCCTGAAAAAATTAAACGTTCAGAGAAGCGGTGGTACGGGATCCGGAGATCCTGCTGCAAAGCCTCTGGCGGTGGACGCTGAGAAGCTTGAAAAAGTCTGCGTCCGGGAGGACAGTCAGCTGGCGGAGCTGACTTTGCAGGGCAAAACCGCCATCAAAGTCTTCGGAGATCACAATCACCTGGATGTGCCGCAGATCGAAGGCGTTGCCGCTGTCAACGGAGACACGTATTACTATTTTGACTGCAGGAACCTGACTGGATTTTTTGACTGGCTGGCTGAGCAGGAGATCTCTTTCGCAGGTCACAGCCTGAAGGACGATTATTATATGCTGCTTTGTCATGGTATGACGAAGTTTGAAACGGCATTCGATACAGAAGTAGCGCAGTACGTGCTGGATTCCAGCCGCAGTAATTACAGCCTTTCGGCGCTGTCCAACGAATACCTGCATCAGAGCCTCAGAGACGAAAAGGAATTCTTTGAGGAAAACGGACAGGTAGATCTCTTCACCGATCCGACGGAACAATATATGACCTATGGATGTGAAGTTTGTGGGGCGATCCTCAACCTGGCAGAGGCACAGAAGGCTCAGATCGCGGATCAGAAGCTGGAAACAGTCCTGTATGAGGCAGAACTGCCACTGGTGGAAGTCATGGCTTCTATGGAGCATGAGGGCTTCCGGACGGACAAAAAAATACTGGAAGGATTCGGTGTGGTCCTGGCGGAGCAGATCGGAGAGCTGACGAAGCAGATCTACGGACTGGCAGGAGAAGAATTCAACATCAATTCGCCGCTGCAGCTGGGCAATATCCTGTTTGAAAAGCTGGGGCTGCCTGCAGGCAAGAAGACGAAGCGGGGATATTCAACGAGTGCGGACATCCTGGAAAAGCTGATGGACAAGCATCCTATCATTCCTTTGATCTTAGAATACCGGACCGTTTCCAAGCTGAAAAGCACCTATGTGGACGGTCTGATCCCGCTCATAAGCAGCACGGACGGCAAGGTGCACGCTCATTTTAACCAGACGGTCACGACCACGGGCAGGATCAGCTGTACAGAGCCGAATCTGCAGAACATCCCGATCCGTCAGGAGATGGGCCGGAAACTGAGGAAAGCATTCATCCCGGAAGAAAACTGTGTACTGGTGGGAGCTGACTATTCTCAGATCGAGCTGCGTGTGCTGGCTCATATGTCCGGTGATGAAGCTTTGATCGAATCCTTCAACAACGGAGAAGATATCCACAGAGCTACAGCAGCGCGCGTTCTGGGCATTCCGGAAGACAAGATCACGCTGGAAGAGCGAAGCAGAGCCAAGGCTGTCAATTTTGGCGTTATCTACGGCATGAGCGCTTTTGGTCTTTCGTCGGAGCTTCGCATCACGAGAAAGGATGCGGACGAATATATCAAGGCATATTTTGCAAAGCATGTTGCTGTCAAGGAATTCATGGATGAGCAGGTGAAATTCTGCAAAGCAAACGGCTACGTTTCAACGCTGCTTGGCAGGAAGCGGTTCATCAAAGAGATCAACGCTTCCGCCTATATGGTCAAGCAGGTAGGCGAACGTCTTGCCATGAACACGCCGATCCAGGGAAGTGCGGCTGATATTATCAAGCTTGCCATGATCAAGGTGTTCCGGGCACTGCGTGATCAGGGGCTTAGATCAAGGCTGATCCTGCAGGTGCACGATGAGCTGATCATCAATACTCGTGAAGAAGAAAAGGAACAGGTGGAAAAACTGCTGACGGAGAACATGGAATCCGCCTATGAACTGGCAGTGAAATTAAAGGCGGACCTCAACGAGGGCGAAAGCTGGTATGAGTTGAAGTAGGAAACATGAACGATAGAGAAGGACACGAAGATGCATGAGGACAGGAACGGACAGGACAGAAAAAACAGGATCCCGGTGATCGGGCTGACCGGCGGGATCGGTACAGGAAAATCCACTGTGGCAGAATATTTGAAAAAAGGCAATTACGCTCATGTGGATGCGGATCAGATCGGACGTGATCTGACGGCAGACGGCAGTGAGCTTCTGCCGGTGCTGGATCAGGTGTTTGGTCCGGCAGGAGAGCTGGGAGAACCGGGAAAACCGATTTTGCGGGAAGATGGCTCACTTGATCGCAAAGCGCTGGGTGCCATCGCTTTTTCGGCACAGGAAAAGAAAGAAAAGCTGGATGAGATCATGCTGAAACATATCATCGAGGAAGTGGACAGACAAGTGGCTGCTTATCAGGCTGCGGAATGCGGCGAGCCTGTGGATCCCGGGGACCGGGAGGGAGTCGAGTCTGCAAAGGTCCCGGTCCCGGGGATCCTTATCGATGCGCCGCTGCTTTTTGAAGCAGGGCTTGCGGACAGGTGCGACCGGATACTTTTAGTGACGGCGGATCTGGATGAGAGGATCCGGCGCGTGTGCGCGCGGGATCAGGTTTCAGAGCAGGCGGTACGTGATCGGATCAGCTGCCAGATGAGCGAAGAAGAGAAGAAAAAAAGATCGGATCTTATCGTAGATAATTCGGGAACGAGAGAAGAACTGGAGAAACAGCTGAAGTCTCTTTTGTTTTCGGATCCGTTTTAGGAAAGCAACCTGTTTTGTGGGGATTTTTTTGTAATTTTTCCGCAAAACAGGGAAATATATCATTGACAAATGGGATGGAAATCCGTACAATAGAGTGGTACTGATTTTTCAGTATAAATCAATTCAATATATGCGGCCTTGGCGGAATAGGCAGACGCGCACGTTTGAGGGGCGTGTGGGAGACCGTACCGGTTCAAGTCCGGTAGGCCGCACCATTTTGAAATGCTGGAATCGATTGACTCCGGCATTTTTTTATAACGTGAGACATATCTTCTGAGGATGTGTCTGTAGTTTCAAAGAACACAGGAGATGGGCATGAACAACATCGTATCCTATGCGAAAGAACATATGGAGAGTTTTGATGTGAGACCGCTGAACCGGGTGGACAGTCTGATCCTTTCGGAACTGTCGTATTTTCAGCTGCCTCAGGAACTTTCTAAAGCCAGAGGCTGGAGAGGCGTGCGCCTTGCGGAATTGTTCCGGGCAGAGTGCTTTGAGCAGATGTTTGACGGCGTATGGGACGGAGAAAGCTGCCGGCAGCTCCTGACGGCACTGTCAGCAAGTCCCAGGTTTCGTGATATTCATGTTATGGGATACCGGGAGCAGAGCAATGTTGCCGATGAAAAACAGTTTGCGGCCGTTACGTTTCGCCTTTCGAAGAGGCTGTTTTACGTGGCGTTTCGCGGGACGGACGCAACGCCGGTCGGCTGGAAAGAGGATTTCAACATGGCGTTCCAGGATCCTGTGCCGTCGCAGGAAGCGGCAGCTGCTTATCTGAACGAGGCGGCGTTTCACTGCCGTGGAAGGCTTCTTGTAGGCGGCCACTCAAAAGGTGGTAATCTGGCAGTCTATGCGGCTGCGAATTGCGGGAAAAGGGCGCGAAAGAGGATAGAGAAGATCTATTCCCATGATGGTCCTGGATTTGCGCAGGAGGTGCTTGAGAGCGATTTGTTTCAGGCTGTTTTGACGCGGATCGAAAAAACGGTGCCACAGTCTTCGCTGATCGGAATGCTTTTTGAAAATCAGGAGGACTTCACGATAGTCAAAAGCAGGGGAATCGGTCTTCTGCAGCATGATCCGTATTCCTGGGTGGTGGAGGACGGAGATTTCACTTATCCGGACCGTTTGACGGCAGATGCCAGGTATCTGGACCGGACGCTGAATCAGTGGATAAGATCCCTTTCTCAGGAGGATCGGGAACGGTTCGTTGACGGGCTGTATGATCTGATCGAGGAAAACGGCATAAAATCGTTTACGGAGATCCGTGATGACTGGAGAAAGAACATCCCGGCACTGGTTCATTCCGTGACACATATGGATGCGGATACGAAGGAATTCATGCAGCGCAGTTTAAAGGAACTGGCAGCCATGAGTTTTCAGAATATAACGGGGATATTTCGGGGAAAAAGAGGAGAAGAAACAGGAGTCAGACGAGGAGCGGAAAAAATAACAGAGCATGAGAGAAAACAGGAGTCAAAACAGGGGGACAAATAAAAAACGGTCTGCCGGACCGGGGAATTCTAAGCAGACCGGTCGCTTGAAAAGAACCGCAGGAGGGCGGCAGAGTCGAACGTCCGCGTCCGCAGGGCGCAGGAGCGGTCGCGGCGCCGGTGGGCGCGTCAGCCGCAGCAGGAGTGCACGCCCGCAGAGAGGCGGCAGCCTTTGCAGAAAGAAAAAGGGATTCTTGATTTTTTTAGGGATCCTGGCGATCGTTGTGGCAGGTGGTCTGATACAAAATCTGTTTTTGTATCGGGCGGAGTCGCAGGTGGATCCGAAGGAACCGTACCCGGTGAAGGGGGTCGATTTGTCGGAACATCAGAAGGATATCGACTGGAAGGGGCTGGCGTCAGAGGACATCAGTTTTGCGTTTATCAAGGCGACGGAGGGGAGTTCGTATGTGGATAAGCGGTTTGAGGAGAACTGGAAGCATGCGAATCGGACAGATCTGAAGGTCGGTGCGTACCATTTTATGAGTTATGATACGCCGGGAAAGTCGCAGGCGGAGAATTTTATCAAGCAGGTGCACTGGCGTTTCGGGATGATGCCGCCGGTGGTCGATGTTGAGTTTTACGGGGATTATATCAGTTCTCATCCTAAGAAGAGTCAGATGTATGATGTTCTGGATGTGATCCTGGATGAGTTTGAGGCGAAGTACGGTCGCAGACCGATCATTTATACGAATACATATATTTACAAGAATTATATTTCCGGCAGGTACGATGATTATCCGATCTGGATCAGCGATCCGGGTCTTTCGGAGAAGCTTCCGGACGGGCGTGAGTGGACGTTCTGCCAGTACACGTTCAAGGCGAAGTCAAAGTACATCGCGGACGGGAAAAAATACGTGGATATGAATGTGTTCAACGGAAGCCGGTGGGAGTTCCGGCAATACAACGGAAAGTAGAAGTGTCCTGAGGGATGCGTCAGATCAGCACAGGAAAGACAGGAGGAATCAATGCTTTCAAAATTCAGCATTAAAAAGCCGTTTACGATATTGGTCGCGGTGGTCATCGTGTTCGGGGTGATCGCTCTTACTAAGATGACACCTGATCTGTTTCCGAAAATCAACACGCCGTATGTGATCGTCATGACCACGTATCCGGGAGCGAGTCCGGAGGAGGCGGAGTCGGAGATCACTAAGCCGATGGAGCAGCAGCTGGCGACTCTTTCTAACATCAAGAACGTAACGTCGGTATCGGCAGCTAATTATTCTATGATCCAGCTGGAGTTTTCGGACAGTGTCAACATGGATTCTGTGTCGGTGGATATTCGTGACAAGATCGACCAGATCGAAGGTGTGCTGCCGGACACGGCCGGGACTCCTGTGGTCATGAAGATCAGCATGGACATGATGCCGGTGGTGACGGCTGCGGTCGGCATGGATGACAAGTCGTCGGGCGAGGTGTCTCAGTTTACGAAGGATAATCTGCTAAGTCAGATGGAGGGCGTAGAAGGTGTGGCTTCGGTGTCTGCCATGGGTATGGTGGACGACAATGTCCAGATCGTGCTGTCTCAGGACAAGATCGATGCGGTCAATTCAAAAGTTGCTGCGGCTATCAACAGTCAGATGGGCGATGCGGAAGGTCAGATGAAGAGCGGCATGGCAGCTGCAAAGAAGGGAAAGAAGCAGATACAGGACGGGAAAAAAGCGGTAAAGGACGGGCAGTCTCAGGCTGCAAAGCAGCTTGCTGCAACGAAGACGAAGCTGCAGGAAAGTCGTGATCAGCTGGTTTCTTTAAAGCAGAATGGACCGGCCATCAAGGCGCTGTATGAACAGTACAAGAAATACAAGGATGATCCGATCATGGGGCCGCAGATCGAAAGTCAGCTGAAAGCGCTGGGGATCGATCCTTCCTCACTGGATCAGCTGGTGCCGCAGATCGATCAGGCGGATGCGCAGCTGAAGCAGATCGACAAAGCCCTTGAGGATCTGGATGCACAGGGCTCTGCCATGAACTTTGAACTGGGGTCTAAGTATGCAGACCTGACTTCTGCCGAGGGCACGGTCGAATCGACGGTAAATCAGCTGCAGTCGGCGCTCAGCCAGCTGCAAAGCTCCAAAGAGGCGGCTCTTGCCAGTGCGGACATGACAGGCGTGATCACCATGCAGAACGTTTCGGCGATTTTGAGCGCGCAGAATTTTTCCATGCCGGCGGGATATATCACGGACGGCAAGGCGGAGGTGCTGGTCAGTGTCGGTGATAAAATCAGGGACAAGGATGAGCTGGAGGATCTGATTTTATTTGATATGGGGATCGATGGTCTGGATCCGATCCGTCTTTGTGATGTGGCGACGGTGTCATACACGGACGATGATGCGGAGACATATGCCAAGATCAACGGCAACAACGGGGTGCTCCTCAGTTTTACGAAACAGTCCAGCTACGCGACGGCAGATGTGTCTGAGAACATCACAGATAAGTTCACTCAACTGGAAAAGGAATACAAGGATGATGGTCTGTCGTTTACGACGCTGTATGACCAGGGGGACTATATTCATATCGTTATCAATTCGGTGCTGCAGAATCTGCTTTTAGGCGCGATCCTGGCGATCGTGATCCTGCTAGTGTTCCTGCGGGATCTGCGGCCGACGCTTATTACTGCGGTCAGCATCCCGCTCAGCGTGATCTTTGCCATCGTTCTGATGTACTTCTCGGGTGTGACTTTGAATATGATTTCCCTGGCAGGGCTGGCTATCGGGGTCGGGATGCTGGTGGACAATTCCATCGTGGTGGTGGAAAATATCTATCGTCTGCGCTCCATGGGATACAGCCGGGTGCAGGCTGCGGTTTCCGGGGCGGTGCAGGTGGCGGGAGCGATCACAGCTTCGACTTTGACGACCATCTGTGTGTTCGTTCCCATCATTTTCGTAGACGGGATGACGCGTGATATTTTCACGGATCTGGCTTTGACGGTAGCGTATTCGCTGCTGGCAAGTCTTTTGATCGCATTGACGCTGGTTCCGGCTATGGCCAGGGGGCTTTTGAAGAAGGAGACGCGTCTTACGGTCCTCAGCCAGACGGGACGTTTTATGGATAAATATCGGGCAGCAGTGCGCTGGGCGCTTTCTCATAAGGCGGTCGTGCTGATTGCTGCTGTGGTGCTGCTGGTGGGTTCTTCCGGCCTGGCGCTGATGCGTGGTCTGTCCTTTATGCCGTCCATGTCGACGCCGCAGATCTCTGCTACCATCCAGATGCCGAAGGAGAGCACTTTGAAAGAAACTTCCGATACGACGGACAAGATCGTTAAGGAGATCCGCAAAGTGGACGGTGTGGAAACGACAGGTGCGATGCTGTCCAGCGATACGGCAGGCATGATGGGTATGTCCGGAATGTCTCAGGATGTGACGTCCACCATGGTATATATCATCCTGGATGAGGATAAGGCGGACAACGGCAAAATCATCGCAAAGAAGCTGGATAAGCTGGCAAAGAAATATAACTGTGAGATCATGACTTCAGCTGATATGGATATGTCGTCCATGATGGGAGGCTCCGGTGTGCAAATCAAGCTTTACAGCGAGGATTTGAAACAGCTGCGTACTGCGGGCGTTGCCGTTGAACGGAAGCTGAAGGGCATGAAGAGCCTGGAGGATATTTCTACTATCGATGAGGACAGTTCGAAAGAACTGCACGTTGTGGTCAACAAAAACCAGGCTATGAAGTATGGGCTTACGGTGGCGCAGGTGTACCAGCAGATTTCTGCAAAGCTGACTAAGGAGTCTGCGGCAACGACGCTTTCTGAGAATGGCAGCAGTATGGATGTGGTGGTTGAGAATTCGACCAGCAAGGCGTTTACGAGAGAGGATCTTGAGAACATGAAGCTGAAAGCTTCGGGAAGCGCCGGATCTTCGGGTGCCGGATCTTCGGGTGCTGCTGGTGGATCGGGAAGCGCAGCAGCTTCAGGGGGATCTATGTCCGGGGCATCCGGCAGCTCAGCGAGCGATACATCTTCATCGGCGCCTTCTGGCTCCTCAGAGGTGAAACTCAGCTCTATCGCAGATATTCAGACGACTGCTTCACTGAGTGAGATCAACCACGATAATCAGAAGCGGAGTCTGTCGGTGACTGCTTCTGTGAAAGATGGCTATAATATTACTCACGTCAACAGCGATGTACAGAAAATGATCAAGAAAGAAAAGCTGATCCCGAGTGGAGTCAAGGTGGATTACGGTGGAGAAAACGAGGAGATCATGCATTCCATGAAGCAGATGATGCTTATGCTGCTGGTGGGTTTCATCCTGGTATATCTGGTGATGGTAGCTCAGTTCCAGTCATTGCGATCGCCTTTTATCGTGATATTTACGATCCCGCTGGCCTTTACGGGCGGGATGCTGGCATTGCTGATCTGCGGTCAGGACGTCAGCGTAGTATCCATGATGGGATTTGTTATGCTGATGGGTGTCGTGGTCAATAATGCTATCGTACTGGTAGACTGCATCAACCGGTTCCGGCTGGAAGGCATGGATATGGAGAGCGCTGTCATCGAGGCAGGTGCTGTCCGTATGCGTCCTGTTCTGATGACGGCTATTACGACGATCCTGGGACTTTTGCCTCTGGCTATCGGTCTGGGCACCGGCGCGGAAATGATGCAGCCGGTAGCCATCGTTTGCATCGGCGGTCTGCTCTATGCGACTTTGACTACGCTGATCGTGATCCCGATCATGTACCGGGTCTTCGCCAAGAAGCACATGGAAAAGATCGCGGAGGAAGAGCTGGAAGTTGTGAATGTGTAAGAATTGTGAAGGAATACTCCTTGACAAGTAATGATAAGTGCGTTACTTTGTATGTACAAGGAGGTGATCATAATGGAAAAGACAGCCACATTGAATTTAAGAGTAAATCCGGCGGTGAAAGAAAACGCAGAAGCTGTTTTATCAAAGCTTGGCATTCCGATGTCCACGGCAATAAATATGTATCTCAATCAGATTTCCCTCACAGGAGGAATCCCGTTTCCGGTTACATTACCGCAGGTGCCTGATTCTGTGAATGTTGATGTAATGACCGATAAAGAGCTGTATTTAAAATTGAAAGCAGGTTATGCTGATGCAAAAGCTGGACGGGTACAGGATGCTGATGCGGTCTTTGCAAAATTTCTGGAGGAACATGGTGCATGATAAAATATACTGTGAAGATCTCAGATAAAGCGCAGGCAGATATGGAGCAAATTTACAGCCATATTGCAAAAGAACTGATGTCACCGCGAAACGCCCTGGGTCAATATAAACGGATTGCGGATGCGATATCCAGGCTGGATATCATGCCAGAACGGTTTCAGACTTTGGACTTTGGAAACCTGAATGGACTTCGGAGAATGCCTGTAGATAAGTATTTGGTTTTTTATGTTATAGAGAATGGGTGCGTTATTGTAACGAATGTATTGTATAGTGCATCGAATATTTTGGAAAGAATAGAAAAGTGTGAGTTGTAAATCTGATCAAAAACGGTCAGGAGGCGGCGGAACTGACAAAGTTGAGCGATGTGCCGACTGTCAAAGCGGTGGAAGAGTGAAAATAGTTAATATCTATGGTGCTCTGCCGCAGAAAATCCTTGAAATACCCCTCATCCGATGGTATAATAACTTTCGTTAAGCCGGCGTGATGGAATTGGCAGACGTGCGGGACTCAAAATCCCGTGGTGGCAACA
>ERZ857750.3270-NODE-3270-length-13805-cov-2.811564_pt1 | contig 13805 bp, 13 predicted proteins | sample MGYA00519915_ERZ857750 | MGnify/ENA primary metagenome ERZ857750 (study PRJEB31778, sample SAMEA3449358) | human gut metagenome | biome: human gut; feature: human-associated habitat; material: faeces | place: United Kingdom | collected 2010/2012 ... | reverse complement strand
CCGGGCGCGAGGTCGAGCTGCCGCTGTATTCCTTCAAGACAAAGCGCAGGCTGGAAAGGGGCGTGCGGCTCAGGGCGCAGGAGGATCAGGTGATCGTCGTCGAGGGCATCCACGGGCTGAACGACGCGCTCAGCGAGGAGATCCCCAGCGAGCTGAAATACCGAATCTATGTCAGCGCGCTGACCCAGCTCAACCTCGACGGCCACAACCGCATCCGCACGACGGATGTGCGCCTGCTGCGGCGCATGGTGCGCGACGCGCGAACCCGCCACACCGACGTGATCGCGACGATGGCGATGTGGGACAGCGTGCGCGCGGGGGAGGAAAAATACATCTTCCCCTATCAGGAGAAGGCGGACGTCATGTTCAATTCGTCGCTGCTGTATGAAATCGCGGTGCTGAAGAAATACGCCTTCCCGATGCTCAAATCCATCCCGAAGGATAGCCCGTATTACACGCGCTCGCGGCGGCTGGTCAAGTTCCTCAACTACTTCAAGGATTGCGGCGATGAGAGCGAAATCCCGCCAACCTCCATTCTGCGAGAATTTATCGGCGGATGCACGTTTTACGATGAATAACGCCGCGCCGCCCTGCTCACAATAGCGGCAAGGAGGCGAATCAAGTGAAAAAATGGTTTTTGACGCTGATGTGCATGGCCGCCGTCAGCGTGATGATGGTCGGCTGCTCCGCCAACACGGTGAGCACAGCCCCGACCGCGTCCCCGATGGCGACGACGGCCGCGCCTGCCTTGTGAAGCTCGGTGGCGAGCGGCGGCAGCAGGCGGCTCTTGCCCGTGATGACGATCTGGTTGTGAAGCTTTTCGGCGGGCGTTTCGTTGGAGACGCGTTCGAAGGGTGCTTCACGCAGCGCGGCGGCGCGCGCCCAGGCCCAACGGGAGGTCAACTCCCTGCCGATGGCGGGGATGAAGCTGAAGACGACGGGGTTGAGTGCGATCGACAGAATGGCGGCGCCCACGATCAGATTGACCGTGTAGTCGGTCGCCAGGCCGAGGCCCTTGGCCTGACCGACGAGAATGAACGAAAATTCGCCGATCTGTGCGAGTGAGGCGGCGACCGTGATGGCCGTGTGCAGCGGGTAGCGCAGCACGTAGACGAGGCCGAAGGCGGCGAGACCCTTGCCGAGCATGATGATGAGCAGCACGGTGAGGACGGAGAGCGGGGCCTCGATGATGATGTGCCAGTCAAAGAGCATGCCCACGCCGACGAAGAAGAGCACGGAGAAGGCGTCCTGGAGCGGGAGCGATTCGGTGGCCGCCCTGTGGGCGAATTTCGACTCGCGCATCACCATGCCTGCGAAGAAGGCGCCGAGGGCGAAGCTCACGTTGAAGATGGCGGAGGCGCCGTAGGCGATGCCAACGGCTGCGGCAAGCACGAAGAGCGTGAAGAGCTCGCGGGAGCCCGTGCGGGCAACCTGAGCCATGATCCACGGGAGGACGCGGCGGCCGACGAGCATCATCACGGCGATGAAGGCGATGACGTTGCCGATCGTGATGGCGATCTGGATCGCAATGTCCTGGCCCGTAATGCCTGGCGCGGCGTCGGAGCCGAGAAGGCCGGCGAGCGGCGGCAGAAGCACGAGGATGAGCACGGTGGCGACGTCCTCGACGACGAGCCAGCCGACGGCGATCTGGCCGTCCATGCTCTGCAGGATTCCTCTCACTTCAAGCGCCTTGAGAAGCACGACCGTCGAGGCGCACGAGAGGCACATGCCGAGCACGAGCGCATCCCCCCAGTGCCAGTCCCAGACGAAGTGCGCGACGAGGCCGCCGAGCAGGGTGGCGATGAACATCTGCAGCACGGCCCCGGGCACGGCGATGCCCTTGACGTTCATCAGGTCTCGAACGGAGAAGTGGAGGCCGACGCCGAACATCAGCAGCATGACGCCGATTTCGGAGAGCTGCTGGGCAAGGGCCGCGTCGGCGAAGACGCCCGGCGTGTACTTGCCCGCGGCAATGCCTGCCAGAAGGTAGCCGACGAGCGGAGGCGCCTTGAAGAGGCGCTCGGCGAGAAAGCCGAAGACGAGCGCCAGACTGAAGGCGATGACGAGTGTTGAAATGAGGGGAAGGGAGTGTTCCATAGGAGGCGTTGACGCGTGTACGGGTGGCGGGGCAGGAACGGGATATTCGAGCCGTGTGATTGTACTTTGGGCGCCGTTTCCATGGGGGTGAAAAAGGTGAAAAAACTTGTGCGGGATGCGTTTTCGGGAGGGGAAAGGTAAAAGGAAAGGGACTGGAATCCGTTTGGTTTCCAGTCCCTCATTGAGGAGTGGTGATGCCCGAAATGACTTATCTGCGTCCGCTTCTCAGTTCGTCGACGATCAGGAAGAAGGCGCCGCTGCAGATAGCGACGTCCGCGACGTTGAAGGCGGGCCAGTGCCAGCCCTGCCAGTAGAAGTCGAGAAAGTCGACGACGTAGCCGTAGACGGTGCGGTCGATCATGTTCCCGAGCGCACCTGCCGCGATGAGCGTGAGCGAGAGGCTCAGCAGCTTGCGGTGGCTGTTGCGCACGAGAAGCACGATCATCGCGACGATGACGGCGGCGGCGAGGGCCGCGAACGCCCAGCGCTGCCAGCCGCCCGCATCGGCCAGGAACGAAAAGGCCGCGCCCGTGTTGTGCGCCAGGACCAGATTGAATCCCGTGCATACGGGCAGGACCTCGCCGAGCGAGAAGTTCTGCTCGAACCAGATCTTCGTCGCCTGATCAATGCCGAGGACGAAGAGTCCGAGGCAGAGCCAGGCGGCGAACTTCGCGGGGGTCGGGCGGGCGGAGGCGTCCGTCATGAGGGCTTCCTCAGGCCGCCGCATCAGGCGAAGAGGCGCTTTTCACCGGCGCCGAAGAGGTTGGATGCGCAGCGCGGGCAGAGCGTCGGATGCTCGGCATCGCTGCCGATGCCGGCGACGTAGTGCCAGCAGCGCTCGCACTTGCCTTCCTTCGAAGCGGAGACGGCGAAGTGCGTCTCCTCGTCGGCGGACTTCACGAGTTCGACGGCGGAGACGATCATCACGAAGCGGAGCTCGTCGCCGAGGGACGCCAGAGCGTCGTAGACGGCGGGAGCGGCCTCGATGCGGACGACGGCCTGAAGCGAGGAGCCGATCTGGCCTTCGCCGCGGAGCTCTTCGATCTTCTTCTGAAGGTCGGCGCGTACCGTGCGGACGGCGTCCCACTTGGCGAGGAGGGCCTCGGCGCCGGCCACTTCGGGCAGCGGTTCGAAGCGTTCCGTGAAGATCGTTTCGCTTTCGTTGGGCGAGAAGACCTTGAAGGCCTCCTCGGCCGTGAAGGAGAGGACCGGAGCCATCAGGCGCAGGAGCGTCTTCGTGATGTACCAGAGGACCGTCTGAGCGGAGCGGCGGGCCTCGGAGCCGGGAGCCGTCGTGTAGAGACGGTCCTTGAGCACGTCGAGGTAGAAGCTGCCGAGGTCGGCGGACGCGAACGTCTGGAGCATCGAGACGACGTTGTGGAAGCGGAATTCTCCGTACTCGGCGAGGACTTCCTTCTGGAACCTTTCTGTATAGGCGAGGGCCCAACGGTCGAGCTCGAGCAGGTTCTCGACAGGCACGAGATCCTTCGAAGCATCGAAGTCGGACGTGTTGGCGAGCAGGAAGCGCAGCGTGTTGCGCACGCGGCGGTAGCTTTCGACGACGCGCTTGAGAATCGTCTGGCCGAGGCGGAGCTCGCCCGAGTAGTCGGTGGAGGCGACCCAGAGACGGAGGATTTCAGCGCCGAACTTCTCGCTGACTTCCTGCGGACGAACGACGTTGCCCTTGGACTTGGACATCTTCTCGCCCTTTTCGTCCACGACGAAGCCGTGGGTGAGAAGCATCTTGTACGGCGCGCGGCCGTCGATCATCGTGCCCGTGAGGAGCGAGGAGTGGAACCAGCCGCGGTGCTGGTCGGAGCCCTCCAGGTAGAGGTCGGCCGGCCAGGCGAGTTCGTCGGCATGGCTGCCGCGCATCACGGTGTAGTGCGTGACGCCGGAGTCGAACCACACGTCGAGAATGTCGGTGGAGCGGACGTAGTCGGCGGCCTCGTCGGCAGTGAGGAAGTCCTCGGGTTTGGCGGTGGCCCAGGATTCGATGCCCTTTTCCTCGACCATCTTCGCGACCTCTTCCATGATCTCAAGGGTGCGCGGGTGCAGCTCGCCCGTTTCCTTGTGCATGAAGAAGGGGAGCGGAACGCCCCAGTTGCGCTGACGGGAGATGCACCAGTCGGGACGGTTCTCGATCATCGCGTAGAGGCGGTTGATGCCCCAGGTCGGGAAGAACTTCGTGGCCTTGACGCATTCGAGGGCGGCATCGCGAAGAGATCTTTCGCTCGCCTCTGTGTCGAGCACGCCGCGCGTGTCGGCGTTCGGAGCGTCCATGCGGACGAACCACTGGTTCGTGGCGCGGTAGACGAGCGGGGTCTTGTGGCGCCAGCAGTGCATGTAGCTGTGCACGATCGAGCCGTGGGAGAGCAGGTTGCCTGCAACGGCGATCGTCTCGCAGATCTTGTCGGCCGCAGCCCAGATGTTGAGGCCGCCGAAGAGCGGAAGCGACTCGGAGTAGGTGCCGTCGCCCATCACGGGGGTGAGGACCTGGTCGTTCGTCATGCCGTGCTTCTTGCAGGAGATGAAGCCGTAGGCGGGAGCGGAGTGCACGATGCCCGTACCGGCCGTCGCGTCGACGTAGTCGGCGAGATAGACGGGCGAGAAGCGGCGGAAGCCCTCGTGGACGTGCCAGAGAGGATGACGGAAGCGCACAAGCTCGAACTTGTCGCCCATGGCGGTAGCGATCTTCTCGCCCTTCATGCCGTAGCGCTCAAGCGCGGCTTCGGCGAGGCCCGTGCCGAGGATGAGAAGGCGGTCGCCCACGTCGTAGAGCCCGTATTCGAGCTCGGGGTTCATGTTCAGGGCCTGGTTGGCGGGAATCGTCCAGGGCGTCGTCGTCCAGATGACGTTGAAGCAGGGCTTTTCAAGGCTGCGGCCGAAGATTTCCTCGACGCGTGCGCGGTCCTCGTCGGCGAGCTCGAAGGCGACGTCGATCGTGTGGCTCTTCTTGTCCTTGTACTCGACTTCGGCTTCGGCCAGGGCGGACTGGCAGTCGAAGCACCAGTTCACGGGCTTGAGGCCGCGGTAGACATAGCCCTTTTTCACGACGGCGGCAAGGGCGCGGATTTCCTCGGCCTCGTTCTTGAACTTCATCGTGCGGTAGGGGTTGTCCCAGTCGCCGAGAACGCCGAGGCGCTTGAAGTCGGCGAGCTGGAGCTTGCTCTGCTCGAGGGCGTAGGCACGGGCAAGGCTCTGCATCTTGTCGACGGGGAGGTTCTTGCCGTGCATCTTCTCGATCTGCACTTCGATCGGCATGCCGTGGCAGTCCCAGCCCGGAACGTACGGGGCCTGGAAGCCCTCAAGGGTCTTTTCCTTGAGGATCATGTCCTTGAGGATCTTGTTGACGGCGTGACCGACGTGGATGTTGCCGTTGGCGTAGGGAGGACCGTCATGAAGGATGAACTTCTTGGCGTCGCGGCGGGCGTCGATGATGCGTTCGTAGATGTGCTTTTCATCCCACTCCCTGATCCATTCCGGTTCGCGCTTGGGCAGGTTGCCGCGCATCGGGAACGGCGTGTCGGGAAGGTTGAGCGGGTATTTCTTGGTGTCGGCGGCCGATCCGGCTTCTTTTGCCATGGTCAGTACTCCTGGCCCCCTCGGGCTCTTCAGGTAAAGGTTAAGGATTCATGCCTTGAAGGGGGACGTCCGCCTGAGGACGGACGCACCCGAGAATCCGACGGGCATGATCGGCGTCGGACTCGATGGCGGCCTTGAGCTCGTCAAGACCGGAAAACTTCTTCTCTCCCCTCAGGCGCTCGACGAACTCGACCTTGACGATGCGGCCGTAGGCGCTGCCGCTCCAGTCAAAGACGTGCGTCTCGAGAAGCCAGCGCCCGTCGGTTGCGACCGTGGGCTTGACGCCGATCGAGGCGACGCCGTTCTGAACGGCCTGTCCGAGTCCGTGGATGCGGACGGCGAAGACGCCCGTGACGGCGGGACGGGAGTGGCTGCCCGGCGGAATCGGCGCCATGTTGAGCGTGGGGAAGCCCAGCGTGCGGCCGAGCGCGGCGCCGTGGATGACGCGGCCCGTCATGCTGTAGGGACGACCGAGCATCAGGGCGGCCTCGTAGAGGTCGCCTACGGCGAGGGCCTCGCGGATGCGCGAGGAGCTCACGCGGGCCTCCTTGTGATAGAAGGTCGGGGAGACGTAGAGCTCGTAGGGCAGTGTGCGGGAGAGCTCTTCAAGAAGCTCGACGCTGCCCGCGCGGTCGCCGCCGAAGCGGAAATCCTTGCCGACGCTCATCCAGCAGGCGTCGAGTCCCTTGAGAAGGACGTCGCGCACGAACGTCTCGGCCGGCATGCAGGCCAGACGCGAGTTGAATGGCAGTATGTAGATGCGCTCGATGCCGGTTCCAAGGATGGCGTTCACCTTGTCGTAGAGCGTGGAGATGCGCGCGACTTCGCCGCCGCGGCCGAAGAAGTCCTTCGGATGGGGCTCGAAGGTGACGACGGAGGGAACGAGTCCGCGCGCTTGCGCGGCTTCCTTCACGTATTCGAGAAGCGCCTGATGACCGAGGTGGACGCCGTCGAAGTTGCCGATGGCGACCGCCGACGGACGGCGCTGGAGCGGAGAAGGCAGACCGCGGAAAACGTGCATGACTTGAACGGCCTTTTGCTAGATTGGGGAAAGTTCCGATTATACGGAAAATTTCTTCTGCCCCGCCCGAAGCGTGCACGGTCTTTGGTTTAGAATGACGCCACTATGCAGAACATCGTAATTCTTATCTCCGGCCGCGGCAGCAACTTCGAGGCGATCCTTCGAACGAGCCGCGAGGAAAACTGGGAGTCCGCCTGCAATGCACGCATTGCGGCGGTGATCTCCAACCGCCCTCAGGCGGCTGGTCTTGACATCGCGCGCGCTGCGGGCATCGAGGCCGTGGCCATGGACCACAAGGCCTACGACTCCCGCGAGGCATTCGAGGCCGAACTCGCCGACATCATCAGCCGCTATGATCCGGCCGTGATCGTTCTGGCGGGCTTCATGCGCGTTCTGACGGAGGGCTTTGTCTCCAGGTTCGAGGGGAAGATCCTCAACATCCATCCCGCCCTGCTGCCGCTTTTCCCCGGCCTCAATACGCACCAGCGCGCCATCGATGCGGGTTGCCGCGTGCACGGCTCGACCGTTCACTTCGTGACGGCCGTGCTTGACGGCGGTTCGATCATCGGCCAGGCCGTCGTGCCCGTTCTGCCGTCCGACGATGCCGATGCGCTTGCGCACCGCGGCCTCGTCTACGAGCACCAGCTGTATCCGAAGTGCGTCCGCGCCATTCTCGAAGGCCGCGTCCGCTGTGAGGACGGCCGCACCGTCTGCAACGACGAGACCGCCCGCTCGCTCACGATCTTCGGCTGCTGACCGTTTTTTGACAACACCGCGCCGGCGGACGGTCCGTTCGCCGGCCTCATGGAGGAAGCGCAGGCCCCGCAGGGGTTCGGGTCGCTTCCTTTTTGCTTTAACTACCGCTGAATACATATGGCTGAAACCAAGTTCCCGAAGCGTCGCGCGTTTGCGATGCAGAAGCCCCGCAAGACCGAGCGCACTGAGTCGCCCCGCCGCACGGAGCGCCAGCGCGCCGCCGACAAGCGCCGCCGCGAGGAGGCCCGCGCCATGGGCGGCTACGCGAAGGGCCCGAAGACGCCCGAAAAGCGCATGACTGCGCTCCAGCCGGGCCAAGTCCGCATCACGGGCCTGATCGTCGACGAGCTCACCCGAGCGCTCGGCGTCATCCTGAAGCTTGACGGTCCCGCCGACGTGCTGATGAAGCTCTTCTTCCGCAGCAACCCGCGTCTGGGCATGCGCGACCGCGGCATTATCGCCGAGGGCATCTACTATGCGCTTCGCCATCTCGGCACGCTCTCCTGGGCTATGCATCCCGTGCCTCCCGCCCGTGCGCCCCGCCTTGTCGCTCTCGCGACGCTTGCACGGCAGCACGGCATCGAGTCCCTCCCGCCCGCTTCCATCGGCCGCGAGGAAGGCCCCCTCAAGAACGTGCTCGCCGCAGACTTCTCGAAGGCGCCCCCCCACATTCAGGCCGAACTGCCCGAGTGGATCTACAGCCTCCTCGAAGCCCAGTACGACGACACGAAGGAGCTCTATGCCTCGATGCTCGAGGGCGCTCCGCTCGATCTGCGCGTCAATCTCCTGAAGGCCAGCCGTGAAGAGGTTCTTCAGGAGCTCGCCGCCAACGGCGTCGAGGCCTATCCGACGCCCTTCAGCCCCGACGGCGTTCGTCTGCCGACGAAGCCCGGCCTCACCCAGTGGCCGATCTACAAGGAAGGCAAGGTGGACGTTCAGGACGAGGGTTCCCAGCTCATCGCCCGCCTGCTCACCCCGCGCCGCCGTGAAATGATCTGCGACTTTTGCGCGGGTGCGGGCGGCAAGACGCTCGCCATCGGCGCCCTGATGCGCTCGACGGGCAGCCTCTATGCCTTTGACGTCAACGAAAAGCGCCTTGCGGGCCTTACGCCCCGCATGCGCAGAGCGGGTCTCTCCAACGTGCATCCGATCGCGATCCGCAGCGAGCGAGACGAACGCATCCGCCGCCTGCAGGGCAAGTTTGACCGAGTGCTCATCGACGCGCCGTGCACGGGCACCGGCACCTTCCGTCGAAACCCCGACCTGAAGTGGCGTCTCGCCCCGTCCGAACTTGATCGCATCAACAAGATCCAGAAGGATGTGCTCGAGCACGCCTCGCGTCTCGTGAAGAAGGGCGGCCGCATGGTCTACGCCACCTGCTCGATGCTCAGACGCGAAAACCAGGAGGTCGTCGAGGCCTTCCTCGAAGCGCATCCCGAATGGCATCTCGTGCCCGCGGCCGACGTATTCGCGCAGCAGGGCATTCAGTTCGACGCCTCCCAGTGGGAGCGCTTCGGCAGCTACTTCCAGATGCTCCCGCATGTCAACAGCACCGACGGCTTCTTCGCCGCCGTACTCCAGCGTGACTGACGCGAACTGACGGACCGCCCGTAACGGTTTGCACGCCGCCTCTCCTTTCGGAAGGCGGCGTTTGTTTTGCGCGCCGCTACCCTAAAAATGACGCTGCCCCAGACTTCTCCTGAAGTCGGGGGCAGCGGTCGGAGACTTTTCCTGTCCTCGGACAAGCAAAAAGCCCGGCCGATATGAATTGCCGAGCTTTTTCGCCGAATCGAATGCTCAGATTACTTGAGCTTCGTTTCCTTGTAGATCACATGCTTGCGAGCCACCGGGTCGAACTTGGAGATTTCCATCTTGCCGGAAGAGGTCTTCTTGTTCTTCGTGGTGGTGTAAAAATGACCGGTACCGGCCGTGGATTCAAGCTTGATCTTTTCGCGAGCGCCTTTCGCCATGGTGAAACTCCCTTAATTAGATTTCGCCGCGGGCGCGGAGGTCCGCCAGAACCGCATCAATACCAATCTTATCAACCGTACGAAGGCCAGCCGTCGTCAAACGCAGACGAACCCAACGGTTTTCGCTTTCAACCCAGAAACGGCGGTACTGCAGATTGGGCATAAAACGACGCTTGGTCTTGTTGTTCGCGTGCGAGACGTGATGGCCGACCATCGGCGCCTTACCGGTGACTTGACACACTCGTGCCATCTCTAACTCCAGTGAAATGAAAATAAAACATCTCGCAGGCCGGTCCCTCTCGGGCAGCCACGCGAGCGCATAAAAGAGAAATTATACGCCTCCTCATGTTCGCATGCCACCTGTCTCTGCAGTGCATGACACCGCATGGCAGGCTGACGCCCCACTGTGTCAGTACAGGGAGTCGGCAGTGCGCAGATTTGAGCGTGGAGCGCATTCTACCCGTTTTTTTTGATGCGTGTGCGGATTTTCCCAAAAAACTTTAGACTTAATGGAAAATTTTTCGTCCGCACGCGTGCCTGCGACCTCTTAGGAGGGACTGCGGCAGGCATATGCGCTCCGTCAGGCAGCGTCTGCGGCCTCCGACAAGCAAAGTCAGTCACGAGGAAATGACAGTCATGAAGGTTCTCCTTGCCCAGCCGCGCGGTTTCTGCGCGGGCGTCACGCGCGCCATCGCGATCGTTGAGCGTGCGCTTGCCATCTACGGCGCGCCCATCTATGTCAGGCACGAGATCGTGCACAACCGCACGGTCGTCAACAGTCTGCGTGAGCGCGGCGCGGTCTTCGTCGACAATCTTGCCGAGGTGCCCGAGGGTGCGACGGTCGTCTTCTCGGCCCACGGCGTGCCGAGGGCGGTGTCTGAAGAGGCGGAGCGCCGGGGCTTCCGCGTTTTCGACGCCACCTGTCCGCTTGTTACCAAGGTGCATCGCGAGGTTGCCCGCATGCGCGCCGAAGGACGCACCGTGCTGATGATCGGTCACGCCGGTCACCCCGAGGTCGAGGGCACGATGGGCCAGGTCGACGGCGGCATCGAGCTTGTCGAGAACACCGCCGACGTAGCAGCGCTGCCCTACACGAACGATGACTCGCTTGCCTATGTCACCCAGACGACGATCAGCGCCGATGACAGTCAGGCCGTGATCGACGCGCTCAGGCACCGCTTCCCCTTCATTCAGGAACCCAAGCGCCAGGACATCTGCTATGCCACGACGAATCGCCAGGAGGCCGTCAAGCTTCTCGCCCGCTCGGGCGTCGACATCGTGCTCGTGATCGGCTCCGCCACAAGCTCCAACTCCAATCGTCTGCGCGAAGTGGCCGAACGCGAGGGGGCCCGCGCCTATCTGATCGACACGGCCGAGCACATCGATCCCAAGTGGTTCGAGGGCGTTGCATGCGTGGGCATCACGGCGGGTGCCTCCGCCCCTGAATCCCTCGTCCAGGGCGTGCTTCGTTATCTTGAGGCCAACCTCAACGCCGAGCATGCCGTGGCGCTCGAAGGCGTCGAGGAGAACGTCGTCTTTCCGCTTCCCAAGGGACTTCGCGAGGAGGATGCCGACTGAGCCCCGCAAGGTAAAGTCGCATTCCGTTCTTGCGCTCGGGCATGGGCGGGAGACGGCGCACGCGCCGCATCCGCCCGCTTCGGGCACAATCCTTCTTTCCGCTTCCTCTATATAAGAAAGGCACGCAAGTAGAAAATGAGTTCGAAAGTGAAGCACCAGAGCCTGACGCCCGCCACCCAGTGGCTCAGGCAGCACGACATTCCCTTTGAGGAAAAGTCCTACGAATACGTCGAGCACGGCGGTACGGCGCTGGCCGCCTCGTCCTGCGGGATTGATCATCATCACGTGATCAAGACGCTCATCATGGAGGACGAGCACGCCAGACCGCTGGTCATCCTGATGCACGGCGACTGCGAAGTCTCCACGAAGAACCTCGCCCGACAGATCGGCGCCAAGCATGTTGCGCCCTGCAAGCCCGAGCAGGCCCAGCGCAATTCAGGCTACATGGTGGGCGGCACGAGTCCCTTCGGCACCCGAAAGAAGATGCCGGTCTACGTCCAGAAGACCATTCTCGAGCTTGACCATATCTTCATCAACGGCGGGCGACGGGGCTATCAGGTCGGCATCGATCCCAAGGTGCTCGTCGACGTGCTCGGCGGCATCCCCGTCGACTGCGCGAACGAGGAGTAGTCCTTCATCGGGACCTGCAGCAAAGACTCGACCAACAAAAAAAGGATCCGTATCTGAAAGATCGGATCCTTTTTCAGTTCTGAGGGCCGTGGGGCGGAGGTCAGAGGTTTGAGAGCTGCCAGCGGGGGCTGACGCCGAAGCTGCGCTTCGCCTTGAGCGCCTCGAGTTCCTCTGCCGTCATGCCTTCGAGGCGTGCGAGGCCTGCGGCGGCGATCATGGCGCCGTTGTCGGTGCAGAGCCGCATGGGCGGATAGAAGATCGTGCCGCGACGGCGGCGGACTTCGGCGGTGAGGCGCTGTCTGAGCTGGCGGTTGGCGGACACGCCGCCGGCGACGACGACGTTGCGAAGCTCCGTCTGCTTCATGGCGCGCACGAGCTTGGCGGCGAGCACGTCGACAAGAGCGTCCACGAAGCCGCGGGCGAGATTGCGGCGGAAGACTTCGTCTCCTGCGTCGGGAGCACTCTGGACGGCGGTGAGCACGGAGGTCTTGAGACCAGAGAAGCTCATGTCGAGATTGGGGGCGTGGATCATCGGACGGGCAAGCTCTATGGCGCCGGGCTCGCCCTCTTCGGCAAGGGCGGACACGGCGGGGCCGCCCGGGTAGGGCAGGCCGAGCAGCTGGGCGGTCTTGTCGAAGGCCTCGCCCGCTGCGTCGTCGAGAGTCTGGCCGAGAAGCTCGTAGCTGCCGAACTTCTCCACCTTCATGATCTGGGTATGGCCGCCCGAGACGAGAAGGGCAAGAAACGGGAATTCGGGAGCGGGATCCGAAAGACGGGCTGCAAGCAGGTGCCCCTCGAGGTGGTGCACGCCGAGCACGGGCACATCGAGCGCCCAGCCGATGGCGTGCGCAACGCCCGCGCCTGCGAGCAGGGCGCCGGCAAGTCCGGGGCCCTCCGTCACGGCGACGGCGTCGATGTCTCCGCGGGTCTTGCCCGCCTTCACGAGCACTTCGTCGACGAGTGCGACGGCGCGCCGGATGTGGTCGCGGCTCGCAAGTTCGGGCACGACGCCGCCGTAGGCGCGGTGCATGTCGATCTGGGAGTAGAGGGCGTCTGCGAGGAGGCCGTCCTTGTCGGAAATCAGGGCGGCTCCCGTCTCGTCGCAGGAGGATTCAATACCGAGAACTAGCATAGTGCCGAAAATTCTAGAGCCTTTTTGCGGTGGACGTGCAAAAAAATGGTGCTTCGGTTTGAATTTTCCCAGTGTTTTATGTCAAAATCTCGGACTCGACATTCGGACGGCTCCGCTCAGGGGCCGTCTTTGTTCGATTGCGTCCTCCGTCTCTTGTCCCGGAACCAGAGATGCCGGAGGCTTTCCATTTGATTTCCGGGTCATCACACTGTTTACTGAGGTTAGGTTCTAATGCCTACTATCCGCGTTAAAGAAAACGAACCGTTTGAAGTTGCCCTCCGCCGCTTCAAGCGCACCATCGAAAAGTCTGGTCTCCTTACCGAACTCCGCGCCCGCGAGTTCTACGAAAAGCCCACCGCCGAACGTAAGCGTAAGAAGGCTGCTGCCGTCAAGCGTCACTACAAGCGCCTGCGCAGCATGATGCTCCCCAAGAAGCTCTACTAATTCGAGTTTCTGCCCGGGCGTTGGAGGCCGGAGGCCGCCGATCCCCGTGCTGTCGGTTGGGCGGCGGCACAAAGCTCCACAGACAAACAATTTTTTCCTCACGAAGGATGGTGATGATTAAGGACAGAATCCGCGAAGATATGAAGGCTGCCATGCGTGCGCATGACGCGGCGGGTCTGAGCACGATTCGCTTGCTCCTTGCCGCGATCAAGCAGCGTGAGGTCGACGAACAGATCGAGGCCGACGATGCCCTGATCCTCTCGGTGATCGCCAAGATGGTCAAGCAGCGTCAGGATTCCGTGCAGCAGTATCTGGCGGGTGACCGTCAGGATCTTGCTGACAAGGAATCGGTCGAAATCAAGGTGCTCGAAGCGTATCTCCCGAAGGGACTTTCCGACGAGGAGATCGCTGCCGTCATTGATGCTGCCGTTGCCGAAGTCGGTGCGACCGGCATGGCTGCGATGGGCAAGGTGATGGCGATCGTCAAGCCGAAGGTGACGGGCCGTGCCGACATGGGCAAGGTCAGCGCTCTCGTCAAGGCGAAGCTCACCGCTTAAGTCGAAGTCCGCTGCATGGCGGGTGCGGCTGCTCT
>ERZ857750.3267-NODE-3267-length-13816-cov-2.547853_pt1 | contig 13816 bp, 9 predicted proteins | sample MGYA00519915_ERZ857750 | MGnify/ENA primary metagenome ERZ857750 (study PRJEB31778, sample SAMEA3449358) | human gut metagenome | biome: human gut; feature: human-associated habitat; material: faeces | place: United Kingdom | collected 2010/2012 ... | reverse complement strand
ACTACTTCGGCACCATGCTGGTCAAGATGGGCAAGGCTGACTGCCTGCTGGGCGGAGCTACTTATTCTACAGCAGATACGGTTCGTCCGGCTCTGCAGCTGATCAAGACCAAGCCTGGCAACAACATCGTAAGCTCCTGCTTCATCATGGTAAAGGATGATCAGAAGCTGGCTATGGGTGACTGTGCGATCAACATCGCGCCAAACGAAGACGAACTGGTAGAGATCGCTGTTGAAACTGCTAAAACTGCCAAGGTTTTCGGAATCGATCCTAAGGTTGCAATGCTGTCCTACTCCACTTACGGATCCGGCAAGGGCGATATGGTTACTCTGGTTGCCAATGCTACCAAGAAAATTAAGGAAGCTGCTCCGGACCTGGCTGTTGACGGCGAGCTTCAGTTCGACGCTGCTGTTGCACCGGAAGTTGCTAAAGTTAAGTGTGCAGGCTCTCCGGTTGCCGGACAGGCGAACACATTCATCTTCCCTGATATCAATGCCGGCAACATTGGCTATAAGATCGCTGCTCGTCTGGGCGGATACGAAGCGATCGGTCCTGTTCTGCAGGGTCTGAACGCTCCGATCAACGACCTTTCCCGCGGATGCAACGCTGAGGAAGTTTACAAGATGGCACTGGTAACAGCTGCTTTAAGCTAAGCCGATCCAGAATAAAGAAGATACAAAAACCGATCCCCGCGTTTTGAGGTAACCCAAAACGCGGGGATTTATTTCTACAAAAAACCGATCTGCAGGATCGGTTTTTTGGTCTGCAAAGAGTTTTGCTGAGGGTTGCTGCCAGTCAGCTATCGGCTGTCCAGAATCGTTGCTTGTGATCGTTTTAGGGGATTGAAAACAGAAAAAATATCACAAATGGTATTGTCACTGGTCTGAAAAGATAGTTTGTGGCTAGGGAACTTGTACTGCGATTGCCAGAATACCACGATCACAAATTATATTACGTAATAGGATAGGTCAAGGACAGGATTCCTGCTTATTATGGTGCTGGAACGACATTGAAGTTAGTAAACCACAGTGAAAGGCAATTTATTAGAAAATAAAATATCCCGGTTACAAAACGCAGCCTCGATTGCGTTATTTTTCGTGAAACGCAAAAGCTGGCCTGACCGAAACTGTCCGGAGGAGCCTTTGCAGGAGGAATCAGGGTATTTTATCCGTTCTAAGAGGAGTGAGGTCGGCATGCAAAGAGAAGTGAGGTCGGCATGTAAAAAGGAGTGAGGCTGGCATGTAAACCGGTGAGATGGTATACTGTAACCATGAAAGGAGCGCCGAGACGTCGGCGTGAAGGAAGATCGAGCATGAAACTGATCCATTTATCGGACCTGCATCTTGGCAAGCGGGTCAACGAGTTTTCCATGATGGAAGACCAGAAGTACATATTGAAGCAGATCCTGCAGCGGATCGATGAGGAACAGCCGGATGGGGTGATCCTGGCCGGGGATATCTATGACAAACCGGTGCCGCCTGCAGAGGCGGTGGAACTGTTTGACGAGTTTCTGGTCGATCTGTCGCGGCGGGGATTGCAGACCTTTATTATCAGCGGCAATCACGATTCGGCAGAGCGGCTGGCATTCGGCGGGCGGCTCATGGAAGGCAGCGGGGTACATTTTGCACCGGTATTTGATGCAAAGGTCGCTCCGCTCCATTTAGAAGATGAGTTGGGCACGGTGGACGTGTTCCTGCTGCCGTTTGTCAAACCGGCACACGTCCGGCGTTTTTTTGAGGCGGAGGCGGCTGCGCCGCGATCGGGATCCGTCCCGGAAACTGTATTGGCAGCTGCCCCCGAAATAAAAACCTATACCGATGCTATCCGTGCTGCGATCACCTGCATGGACATCGATCCGAGCCATAGAAATGTGCTAGTGACTCACCAGTTTGTCACAGGCGCAGTAAGATCTGACTCGGAAGAGACTTCCTTGAGTGTCGGCGGCACGGATAACGTGGATGCCGCCGTCTTTTCAGACTTCGATTATGTAGCTTTAGGGCATATCCACCGGCCGCAGAATATGGGCGGTAGCAGCCTGGTACCGGAAGCAGGTGACGGTTCGGATCAGAGCTTATCGACTGCGGGACTTCCTCTGATCCGCTACTGCGGAACCCCGCTGAAATACTCTTTTTCCGAGGCGAATCACGAAAAATCCATCACAGTAGTGGAACTGGGAGAAAAGGGCAAGAAAGACATCCGAACGATCCCGTTGAAACCTCTGAGGGATATGGTTGAACTCCGAGGAACCTACGAAGAACTGACTGCGAAAAACTTCTATGAAAACACATCGTATCCCGCTGATTATGTCCATATCACGCTGACTGATGAGGAAGATATCCCGGAAGCAATGGGCAGACTGCGGGTCATCTATCCGTACCTGATGAAGCTGGACTACGACAACCGGAGAACCCGGACCAGCAATGAGATCCAGGGAGCATCCACTATGGAAGATAAGACACCGGGTCAGCTTTTTGCAGAATTCTATGAGCTGCAGAACAATGCGCCATTAACGGATGAACAGGAACAGTTCCTGACAGAACTTATCGGGAGCATATGGAGAAAGGAGGGAGCAAGTTGAGGCCGTTGAAACTTATCATGTCCGCTTTCGGCCCTTATGCAGGGAGCACCGAAGTGGATTTTACCAGCTTGGGAGAGCGAGGGCTGTACCTGATCACAGGAGATACCGGTGCCGGAAAAACGACCATATTTGATGCGATCACTTTCGCACTTTACGGAGAAGCCAGTGGTGAGATCCGGGAAGCTTCCATGCTCCGGTCTAACTATGCAGACGAGAAAACGCCGACTTTTGTGGAACTGAGCTTTGTGCTGGGAGGCAAAGAATATCACGTTCGCCGTAACCCGGAATACAACCGTCCAAAAGCCCGCGGTGAGGGATTTACACTGCAGAAATCCGATGCGGAACTGACCCTTCCAGACGGTAAAATCATCACAAGACAAAAGGATGTAAACCAGCAGATCGTCGAGATCCTGGGCATCGACCGCAGTCAGTTCACACGGATCGCCATTATCGCCCAGGGCGATTTTCGCAAGCTGCTCTTTGCCAGCACGGAAGAGCGAAAAAAGATCTTTCAGAAGCTGTTTCACACTCATCTCTATCAGAGCCTGCAGGAGGAACTGAAACGGATCTCCGCTCAGATGCGAAAGGAATTTGAGAAAGCTTCGGCAAGTCTGGATCAGTATGCAGAAGGAATCCTCTGCGGGGAGGAGGACCCACTTCAGGATCAGGTGCAAAAGGCACGGGAGCACCAGATCCCTGTGGCAAAAATCGCAGAGCTTTTAAAACAATTGATCGATTCTGACAGAATGTCAGAAAGTGGCTTGGAGCGGCAGGAAAAGGATCTTTCTGAAAAGATCTCATCGTCAGACAAAACGCTGACGGTGGCTGCCGAACAGAAGAAGCAGAAGGCGTCTTTAGCATCTGCGAAAGCGCAGCAACAGCATGAAATCGACAGGGCATCTGCATGTCAGGAAGCTCTTAAAAAAGCGAAGCTGCAGCAGCCGAAAATCGAAGAGCTGACTCAGAAGGTGGCGGATTTAAAAGCTCAGATCCTGGAGTACGAACGACTGGATGAATTGATCAGCGAAGTTACAGAGGTAAGCCGAAAAACGTCGGATAATCAACGGGATCTCAAATATAAAAGCGAGAAACTGGAATCGCTGCAAATCACCCTTCAGGCACAGAAACAGGAATTGGGATCCCTGCAGGATGCAGGCGAACAGGAAGCGAAGCTGACGGCACAGAGGGATAAAATGCAGCAGCGAGTCGAGGAGCTGGACGGACTGCAGATGGAGCTTGCCCATCTGCATCAGATAGATAAAAAGCTGAGCAAGGCACAGCAGGAGTACCGTGCGATACAGGAGACTGCGGAAAAATCGCAGGCTTCCTATGATCACATGCGAAAGGCATACCTGGACGAACAGGCGGGGATCCTGGCCCAGGATCTTATAGATGGTCAGGCGTGTCCGGTCTGTGGTGCGACGCATCACCCTCATCCTGCGAACATTTCAACAGAAGCACCGACCAAGGAACAACTGGAACAAGCTGAAGAACTGGCGGATCAGTCTGCAAAGGAAGCTGGCGATGCCAGCCGAAAAGCCGGAGAACTTCGTGGTCGCTTAGAGGGGCAGGAACAGTTGGTAATGAAAATGGCTTCTGAATTGCTGGGAGATGGTTGCTATGATTCCATGGATACAGGGCTTGCAGTCGGCAATGATTTCAAAGAAATCGCCGGAAGCGGCATCTGTGCCGATTCCGACTTCTCAAATATCCAGGAAATGCTGGAAGCGCGGCAGCAGGAGATGAAAGCCGCGCTGGAAGCTTTGCAGGAAGAACTGAAGGAAACGGCGAAGCGGAGAAAACGGCGAGATGAACTGGGCCTGCAGATCCCGGGGACGGAAACAAAAATCGGACAGACGGAGGCTGCTTTGCAGGAATTAAAAGCGGCGGGAGCCTCTTTGACAGCACGGCAGGAAGCAGCCGAAAAACAGCGCGATGTTTTGCAGGAAAAACTGGCATATCCGGACAAGTCCGAGGCTGAGGCCGCGATCCGAAACCTTGTAAAGGAACAGAAGGCGCTGGCCGATGATATTGCCGGGGCGGAGGAGGCTTGTCACGAGGGCGAGAAAACTCTGGCGGCGCTGGAGGCAACGATCGCCGAGGCGCAAAGACAGCTGGCGGAGCACGATGATGTCGACTTTGAGTCAGAGGAAAAGCGGCGCAAATCACTGGCGGATGAGATGCAGGTGATTTCAAGCCGGCGGCAGGAGATCCATGCGCGAGTGGCGGCGAACCAGACGACTTTGGAGAAGATCCAGGAGCGACAGGCGCAGCTGGAAGAGGTCGAGACCAGGTGGCGGTGGATCAAGGCACTGGCGGATACGGCAGGTGGAACGCTTGCTGGCAAGGAAAAGATCATGTTGGAAACTTATGTGCAGATGGCGTATTTTGACAGGATCATCGCGCGGGCCAATGTTCGGTTTCTCGTCATGAGCGGCGGTCAGTATGAGCTGAGACGTCGGCGGGAAGCTGAAAACAACCGGAGCCAGAGCGGGCTGGAGCTGGATGTAGTGGATCATTACAACGGCAGTCAGCGAAGCGTGAAAACTTTATCGGGAGGCGAGTCGTTCAAGGCATCGCTGTCTTTGGCGCTGGGGCTTTCGGACGAGATCCAGGCTAGTGCGGGAGGCATCCGCCTCGATACCATGTTCGTGGACGAAGGGTTTGGCTCTTTAGATGAGGAATCTTTAGCACAGGCCATGGAATCTCTGGCGGGTCTGGCCGACGGCAACCGGCTTGTCGGCATCATCTCCCACGTGTCGGAGCTGAAACAGCGGATCGAGAAACAGATCCTGGTGCGCAAAGACCGCAGCGGCGGCAGTTTTGTTGAAGTGCGGGGAGAGTAAGCTGCTGCTTTTGACAGGCGCAGGGATGCTGGATCATTGGAGTGCCAGTCGATGCGTGCAGGGGCTCTTGTGTGGCAGGCAACACGTGCAGGGGCGCTTGTGTGGCAGGAAATACGTGCATGGGCACTTGTGTGGCAGGAAATACGTGCATGGGTGCGAGGAATATTTTTCCAATGTGCAGATTTCCGCTTAATTGCAGTCAAAAACAGAATTTCGTTTTGGTTGCCAGTTGTGATGACACTCCAAATGCTTAGAATGCCTGTACAGGGCGTATAATTATATGATATTCGTAATTATTATACATAACTATCTCGAAAACCATTCGTCAGAAACCAATTATTGTAAAGAATACCTTCCTGAGATACCCTTCAGGAATCCTGATCTGCAACAGTCGTCAAACAACCTGATTTCTGTTGCAGATTTTTCTGTTTTTGACTCGAAAAAATCCATCAAAAATAGAAAATCGTGCCGGGTAACCAGGCTATAAACCCTCAACCAGACGATTCACATGTAATTGATAAATATGCAATGTAATATAAGTACGCTACCGCCCGAGATGTTGTATTTATGAATCATCGCATTACTCTCGAAACGTGTTATAATAATAGAATTTAAAGTGAAGCGTCGGGAGAGGACTGGTGTTATGAAGAAAGAAGATCTCGTTGAGTTCATGCATCAGGAAAAAGCTTACAAAAAAACTGATCTGTGGGATGTTATTTCATTCGAATATGCGGCGTATCTACAAATATAACATAGCACTCTAAACGCAAAACCCCGCTCCGGTGCATCGTCAATCAAGACACATGCCGGAAGCGGGGTTTCCTGTTCTTCGTGTTTCTTATCCTACAACACATACGTTGGCAGCACGTGACTTGCCATTGTTGTGTGGATCTTCTTCAATTTCGAACGTTACTTTCTGACCTTCCTTGAGAGTCTTGAATCCGTCCGCCATGATGGAAGAGAAGTGAACGAATACATCAGCACCACCCTCATCGTTGGAAATGAATCCAAATCCTTTTTGCTCATTGAACCACTTAACAGTACCATTGCACATAGATCTGTACCTCCTTAAAAAATTTCCTTCAGATCTACCGATAAAAAAACCGCAGCGTATGAATCAAAAGTTAAAAATTGATCCATAGGCTACGGTAATCAATCTATAAATTCAGAATACTCTTATAGTATACATTAGCTTCCAGATAAAAGCAATCCCGAAATGAATAAAATCCACCCTTATCTGCGAAGCACGGCAGTCACAACAGCTCCCGCCAGTGAAATTCCAGCCATCAGCAGCAGACAGGATGTAAGTCCGAACGCATCCATCATGGCGCCCAGCGAGATTCCTGCAAAGGATGCTCCCAGGTATGACCAGCCGTTGACAATACCCACTCCGGTGCCTCCCAGCCGGGTTCCCAGGATATCTCCCGGCAGATTAAAGAGGGGAGCCTGAACTCCCTGGATACAACCTCCTGCAAAGAACAGCAGTGCTCCCAGAATAACGACGCCGCCCGGGAGCATCAGGATCCGAAGCCCCCAAAAGTATATGATCAGAAGACCTGCCGTGCTTACGAGAAATCCCATCAGGATAGTTTGCCAGCGGCTTCCGTGAAAGACAGTATCTGAAATGTGGCCCAGTGCGATGGAAAAAAACGCGCCGCCCCAGTGCATGGCCGATGCCGCAATGGTAGCTGCCATCAGAGCCATTCCGAAACCACCCGACTGGCTTCCTGCAAAGAGTCCGCCTCCGGCACTTTCAGCAAGGCCGGGAGCATCTACAGAGCACGGCGTAATAAGGATCTTGACGATCCAGTTGACAAGCCCCCAGCGAACAAACTGACTGCAAATAGTAGCAAGAGCGGTCAGCAGGATGGCCGGATGCTTCATCACATCAGCGTAGTCACGCAGGCATACCGTATCGGAAGCCGAAGCGGAGTCCTTTACATCCGAAACGCCGCTATGCTCCCACTCCACCGTAAAACCGTACTGCTGGGGCGTGTCCTTTACATAAATACAAAATACCACCGACCACATGAGAAGCAGCAGGGCAGGGAGGAAAAACGCCGCGCGCCAGCTGAGAAACGTGATAGCAAAACCTGCCACCGGATAGATGATGATACCGCCCAGAAAAGCGAAAGCGTCAAACAGACCCATGAACAACCCCCAGCGTTTCTGCGGGATCCAGCGGAAGAGCACGCTGCAGCCCGGAGACCACCCCATAGACAGGGACACCGCATTGATCGCCCAGAAGATAGCAAACGGTTTCATCCCGGAGGAGAGGCCGAAGCCGATATTGGCTGCCGTCGCGCCGATGGCTCCAAGAAACATGAGCAGTTTCGGACTGTACCGGTCGCCCAGGTAGCCGGAGAAAAACTGCCCCAGACCGAAGCCCAGTGTAAAGATGGTAAACAAGATCCCGAAGGTGGCGTTGGACAGATCAAAGCTTTGCTGGATCCTGTCGGCAGCCACGCCCAGATTGTTGTTGCATGTAAAATAAAATGTATATAACGTGATCATAACAAAAAACACCCTGAGTTGCACAGGGTGGAATTCGTTTTCTTTCAGGATACGTGAATCCTTGGCAAGCATATCAGTGACCTCCTGTTGATATAAGCGCAGACATTTATTTGATCGCCCGGTATCCCATAAGACCAATGGTTTCGTTTCCGACCTGGCGCTGGAACTGCTTTTCCTTGCCGGTGGTGCTTCCGATCTGTTTTTGATCGTCAATCTCCATACCGCCTTCTAAAAGATCGGCTTTAACATGAGCAAAGGTCATCTTTTCCGGGATGAAATCAGGCTGATCTTCCTGGAAAGTCCGCAGGCTCTTAGGACATTTTCGATAGTCTGCAAAGAGGCCGACGGCACAGCCGGTTTTGCGAATCAGTGGTGTGATCTTATCGTACTGGCTCTTGTTGTATGTGAAAATGCAGTTGTTGGACGAAAAATCATCCAGGTACACATCGATAGAGTTTTCGCGCAGTGGCAGCCGATTCAGATCTCCAGCCAGATACACCGTCTGGCAGTCGAATTCCTTCATGTACTCCTGCAGCTTGCGGATCCGTTTCAACGATGGATCGGTGATGATGAAAATAGCGTCCCGGCTGAACTTCTGGCAGTAACGCGAGAAATAATTGCCGGAAAACGGTCCTCCCATGATGTTGATGCTTCCCTCCATATCCACGTGATCTGTCATCTGGTGGTACATCCACATGTATGTCTTGTCGATCAGTGTGCGGAATTCGTTGCCCAGTTCTTCCGTGACAGCGGACACCAGATCGATGTTTTCAAATGCTTTGAACGGGGTGTCCTCTGCGTAGCCGTCGCACAGGATAACGCCGTCTTTCAGCTCATTCTTGTAGCCGCATTCGCACAGGAATTCACCGTCACATATTTTATTGTCGCTGATGCTGGCTGATTCCAGTTTGAGGGGTCTGCCGCAGTCCGGGCATGCCAGATAGGGCAGGAATGTAAAGGGAATGCCGTTGGCGCTGTGGTCCAGTTCGTAGTTGATCTGAGAAAAGCTGCGGATCTCTGCTTTCAGCTCTCCGATAGTATCGTGTATTTTTTCTTCTTCTTTTTCTAGTTCTGCCTGTTTCTGCTTCAAAAGACGCGAAAAAATCCCAAGCACGGTTTCATCCCGGAATTTTGTGGTTTTTTCCAGGAAAAAGAGAAGCTCGATTTCTTCCAGCGAAAAGCGAAAGGATTTATATTTCAAAATCTTTTCCATGTCTTCCATGCATGAGGGTGTGAATACATACTGATTGTTTTTCCGTTCCGGTGTCAGCAGGGCACGCTCCACATAGTAGCGCACCGTCGTGATGTTCAGGCCATACTTCTTAGCAAAATCACCGATTTTCATGTTCTACTTTACTCCATATTCCATAAGTTCTGTTCCATACTTTATGCGAAATCCACCCGGCACGGGTGTCGCGTGAAAACCTGCTGTCAGCTGTGGTTTTCGACAAGATTCCGCAAACATCTCTATTATACTAAAAAAGTTAGGGGAGGGCAACACACAATGTTTTTACCTCTTGCGAAATCGTGCAAAATATGGCATTATAATCTATGTATGTTTTTATACACAAATATACACAAATTTCCGGGAGGAGAATTTTACATGGAAAAATTAGGACTGAATGAAATCAGAGAATTATTTTTGAGCTTTTACCAATCTAAGGAGCATTACCGGAGACAGAGTTTTCCGCTGATCCCGCAGAACGATAAAAGTCTTCTTATCATAAATTCAGGTATGGCGCCGCTGAAGCCGTACTTTGCAGGAATCGAAACACCGCCGAGCAAGCGCATGACCACCTGCCAGAAGTGCATTCGTACCGGCGATATCGAAAACGTAGGATATACTTCCAGACACGGTACATTCTTCGAAATGCTGGGAAGCTTTTCTTTCGGAGATTACTTTAAGAAAGAATCCCTGACCTGGGGCTGGGAATTCATTACGAAAGTACTGAAAATGCCGACGGACAGACTCTGGGCTACCGTATATGAAAACGATGACGACGCTTATGCCATCTGGCGCGATGTTATCGGCATGCCTGAAGAGAGGATCGTGCGTCTGGGCAAGGATGATAACTTCTGGGAGATCGGGACTGGTCCATGCGGTCCGTGCTCTGAAATCTATTTTGACCGCGGCGAGAAATACGGCTGCGATAACCCGGACTGCAAGCCGGGATGTGACTGCGACCGTTACGTTGAGTTCTGGAACCATGTGTTCACACAGTTCAGCCGCGACGATGAAGGAAACTACAGCGATCTGGCTCATCCTAACATCGATACAGGTATGGGGATCGAACGTCTGGCGTGCATCATGCAGGGTGTAGAATCCATTTTCGACGTAGATACTATCAAATATATCCTGGATGCAGTAGTGGCTAAATCCGGAGTTGAATATAAGGACGGGGAAGCAGAAACGGACATTTCCATCCGTATTATCACGGATCATCTACGCTCCATGACGTTTATGATCGGCGATTCTATTCTGCCGGGTAACGAAGGCAGAGAATATGTACTGCGCCGTCTCATCAGACGTGCAGCGCGTCACGGCCGGATCCTGGGAATCGAAGGACCGTTCCTGGCGGAACTTTCCGAAAAAGTGATCGAAACTTCCGGCGATGCGTATCCGGAGCTGAAACAGCGCCGCGATATGATCAAAAAAGTCATCGCTGTCGAAGAAGAAAAATTCGCATCCACCATCGATCAGGGCATGAAGATCATCAATTCCTACATGGACGAGCTGAAAGCAGAAGGAAGCAAAACGCTTGACGGCGAAAAGGCGTTCAAGCTGCACGATACCTACGGTTTCCCGATCGACCTGACACGGGAGATCCTGGAAGAGTCCGGTTATGAGATCGACCTGGACGGCTTCGAAAAGGCTATGGAAGAACAGAAAAAGCGTTCCCAGGCGGAACAGGAAATGGATGATGCAGGCTGGGATGAAGTAAATGCAGAGCTTTCTGTGGAAGGCGAGACAAACTTCACCGGATACGAAACGCTGTTTGATACAGGCCTCATCAAAGCGATCATTGGTACAGAAGGCAATGCAGATGCAGCAGGCGAGGGCGAGACATGCCGCGTGATCCTGGATGAAACACCGTTCTACGCAGAAAGCGGTGGTCAGGCTGCTGACGCCGGTGTGATCCGGACTGCTGACGGTGAAGCTGAGATCATCGACGTGACCAAGACAAATAATGTATTCATCCATAAAGTAAAAGTGACCAGCGGCACCCTGAAAACAGGAGAAAAAGCAGAGTGTCAGGTGCTGATCCCGCGCAGAAACAAGACTGCTGCCAACCATACAGCGACCCATTTGCTGCACAAGGCTTTGCAGGAAACGCTGGGCGAACACGTAAAGCAGGCAGGATCCTCTGTGACGGAAGACGGTCTGCGGTTCGACTTCAACCATTTCCAGGCTATGACGCCGGAAGAGATCGCAGCGGTAGAAGCGCGCGTCAATGAGCAGATCAGCATGTTCATCGATGTGACGACGGAAGTCAAATCCATTGAAGACGCTTCGAAGGAAGGCGCTACAGCTCTCTTCGGAGAAAAATACGGCGATGAAGTAAGAGTGGTTTCCATCGGAGATTACAGCAAAGAATTCTGCGGCGGTACTCATGTTAAAAACTCAGGACAGATCGGTGCATTCCATATCCTCAGCGAGGCAGGCGTTGCTTCCGGTGTGCGGAGAATTGAAGCTGTGACCGGTCAGGGCGTGCTGAACAAATACACAGAAGATGAGGCTCTTATCGCTGATGCTGCACATGCATTGAAGGCGAAGAAGGATACGCTGATCGACCGCAGTGCGTCGCTGATGGATGAGGTCAAGGCTCTGAAAAAAGAGATTGAAGAAATGAAGAAGGCTGAAATCAGCAAAGGCTCCGGAAGCCTGCTGGAAGAAGCAAAGGATGTGAACGGCATCAAGCTGATCGCTAAGGAGTTCGCAGATTACAGCATCAACGATCTTCGCGGACTTTCTGACCAGATCAAAGCTGACAACAAGGGCGTGGCTATGGTATTCGCAGCAGTTTCCGGCGGCAAGGTGACTTTCCTGGTTTCCCTGACGGACGATCTGGTAGAGCAGGGACTTCACGCCGGAAAGATGATCAAGGAAGTTGCAGCAGCTGCTGGCGGCGGTGGCGGCGGCAAGGCTGACATGGCACAGGCAGGTGCAAAGGATCCGTCTAAGGTTTCAGCGGCGTTTGCCAAGGCCGAAGAGCTGATTCAGGGCTAGTTCATGTGATAGTTTTGTGGAGTTCCATGATTTGTTATTGTCAGCATACCGGTAAAAATGATATAATCTTTATATAGTTAGTAGGATGGAGGTAACGTAATGGACAGACAGACCAGAATGTATGATAACTTCGACAGGGTAGAACAGAGAACCATCGAAGAGATTTTAAATATAGTGTACGATGCTCTGGAAGAGAGAGGATACAATGCGATCGATCAGATGGTAGGATATATTTTATCCGGAGATCCATCTTACATAACAAGCCATAATAATGCAAGAAACATTATGGGTCGGATCGAACGCGATGATCTCGTAGAGGAACTGATTCGCGCGTATCTCAATAAGTAGAACGTATACAAGCTGGCGTAACAGCTGAACATTTAAGAAACAGCCCCGCGGCAATCGCGGGGTTTTATTATGCAGGAGTGGAGTTTCAGTCAGTTTACTGGCTAGATAGCATGAATACTGACTGAAATCGATCGAATGATAGAAAGGATACTGATATATGAAGAAATTAGCATTGGACGTAGGAGATAAGACCATCGGCGTCGCTGTCAGCGATGCGCTGAATATTACAGCCCAGGGCGTGACTACCATCGAAAGGGTAGGGATCCGCAAGGACGCCGGGAAAGTAATGGACTACATCAAAGAATTCGACTGCGATACCGTTGTGATCGGTCTGCCGAAGAAGCTGGACGGAACTGACAGCCCCCAGACAGAAAAGGTCTATGAATTCAAGACTATGCTGGAAAACAAGATGCGCAGCAGCGGGATGGGAAATGTAAATCTGACGTATTACGATGAACGCCTTACCACTGTTATGGCGGAGAAAGTCCTCATCGAAGCTGATGTGAGTCGCCGCGGCAGAAAAAAAGTCATCGATAAACAGGCTGCCGTGATCATCCTGCAGGGGTATCTGGACTCGCTTAAATAATTAAAAATTGTGAGACAAATCTCTTTTCCATTATTTTTTAGTATGATATAATTGTAGCGTAATCATTTTATCAAAAGAGGATAAGAGAGGAGAACAAAATGAAACATTTAAAGAAAATCTCTGTACTTGCAGCTGTTCTGGTAATGGTCTCCATGATCCTGGCATCCTGCGGCGGCGGCGGACTGAAAGACGATCCGGCAGTAGGAACCTGGGAAATGACTGAAGTGGAATATGCTGGACAGACACTGTCTGCAGATGATCTGAAATCTACCGGACAGATGGACGAAATGCCAAAGCTGACAATCAAGGAAGACGGCACCTGCACATTCGCCTTCATGGATGAAGATGGGGAAGGAACCGTTTCTGCTGGTGAAGACGGTCAGTATGACATCCAGGATGATTCCGATCAGATTTTGACATTTGAAATCAAAGATGGAAAACTTCGTCTGGATTACTCTGAAATGAGTATGGTCATGATTTTCGAACAGACCAAATAAACAGGTAGCAAGACAGGAATGTTGTGAAGATGTTCCTGTCTTTTGTTATACATTATGATCACACGTTAAAAAAGAAAGGTAGAGGAACATGAAGAAAGTCATCACATTAGTGGCAGCGATCATGCTGCTGGTAACAAGCACACTGGCTCTGGCCGGCTGCGGAGGCACCAAGACACTGGAAGAGTATGTCAACAGTGATTCTGATGTACAGCAGGAGCT
>ERZ857750.3257-NODE-3257-length-13856-cov-11.209767_pt1 | contig 13856 bp, 6 predicted proteins | sample MGYA00519915_ERZ857750 | MGnify/ENA primary metagenome ERZ857750 (study PRJEB31778, sample SAMEA3449358) | human gut metagenome | biome: human gut; feature: human-associated habitat; material: faeces | place: United Kingdom | collected 2010/2012 ... | reverse complement strand
GCATCCTGGTGAAGGGTATCGCAATGTCATGGTCCGCATTCACCAGCGTGTCCCACTTGCATACCTCGTAGTTGAGCGTCCCCTCCCTCGTGAACTCATTCGGATAGGTCCTCACCAGCCCTGAGGGCTTGCTCGATCCGTGGAACTGTATGAAGAGCCTGTGCCTTGCCGCACATTCCAGTATCTCCTCCTGGATACGGATCATTTCCTGGTCATTGCGGTCCATGAAGTCCACCATGAGTCCCCTGACCCCCCATTTCTCATACAGCGTGAATGCCTCCTCCAGCTTGTCATAGAGCGGTCTCCAGTGTACCCACAGATGTATGCCCACCCCCTTGCTCCTTGCATATTCCACAATTCTTGGCATGTTCAGGCATGGTATCGGTTTTGTGATGTCCGCATTGGGTCCCGCCCATCCGAAATTGAAGTTGTCATCATAGTACCAAGGAGTCTCCGCATATCCGTAGATTCCATGTGCATCCAAGCCATTGCGTGCTGCAAAATCGATGTAGTACTTGTTTGTATCGAAGTTGTTTCCTGGAGAGAACGTGCTGTCCGGCACGACATTCCCGTTCCACCATGTGAACGTGGTCCGGCAAGGCTTAATCCATGAAGTGTCTTCAATCCTGCATGGTTCGTTCAGACTTGTTAGTATGTTCGTCTCCAGTAATCCTCCTACCCGGTCTGCAACGGATATCACGCGCCACGGGGTACGGTGTGGGAAACTGTCTATTTCAACCTTTATTTTTTCCTGCCCGAGTTTTGGCGAGAGCTTTCCCACCAGTCCACTCTTCTCCTTCACCAGGTACATTCCCGCGTAGTCCCTTATTGCCGCCTCTGTTATTGCCAGGGCCACCCCATTGTCGAATTCGAATGTGGCGGGCATCTCTATCAGCCTCTTCCTTGCGACCTTGTCATATCTTACATGACTGTATACCCCTTCGTGTGTATTTACATACCCGGGCAGGTACATGAGCAACGCCATCGGGTTTCCTTGTAAGTTGAACTGTGTCCTTTCATCGTACATCACGTATGAATTCCATGTTTTCTGCTTGGGAAATTCGTATCTGAATGCTATCCCATCATTGAATGCCCTTACAGCCAGGTTCACCGTTCTCTCCTTCCCGTTCTTCTCCACCAGGGGGACTATCATCTCATTGCAGTGGTTTCTTGCCTTACTGACCTTTCCTACTACCAGCTCGTATGTCTCGTCTATCTTCCTCCTTTGTACCTTTCCCGCCTTGAGTCCTGCCCCGAACTCCCCGCTGTCGAACTCGAATCCCAGCCTTGAGTCCTCCAGCAACTGCTGTTTCCCGTATTTCACGCTGTAAGCCACTTTCTCAGGCGCTATGTCCAGCACAAGCTTCAGCTTCCCGTCGGGAGATGCCACAGAGAACTTCTGCTGGGCTGAAGCGGTACCAAGGCAGAATAGAAAGGAGCATATAATAAAAAGTTTATTCCGTATCATTTCTTTTGACTTTTACAGTGTATTCTACCAATGAGAACTCAATCAATAATCTTGCCCGAAACACTATAGCGCTTCACATCAATAGTACCATAGACAACCTCCAAAGAAGGCTTCCCATGTTTCCATTCAATAGTACCAAACCCAGTATCAGTACTGATGAAGCTCTTGAAATCGCCAATCTTCGAATCTATATACATCGTACCATCAACAGCATCATACCTTACTCCCGTAAGCCCCTGCAACATGCCATAACTGGCCATAGCACGCGCATACCAATGACCGCACTCTATCTCATCAAACGGATTTCTCACCCTTCCGTCATACCGCTTCCGGCATTCACGGACAATATCCAAACCCTTCTCCACTTCACCCTTCATCATCAGATGGCTCGCAACCTGATACTCGATACCGGTCCAGACCTCATTACTATATACGAAAGGCAATGACAGCATGCCGCCTTTTGGCCATGTGCAAAGTAAAAGACCGCCATCCTTCCCACAAGCATAAACTGGCCGCTGGGGATTGAAATGGTCCGTCAGATCATGTTTCAGATTATACTTGTGAACAGCTACCAGATGACTCTTTACCTTTGCATTGTCAAGTACCTCATCCAAACCACATACAGAAGCCATCCACATGCCCAAAATACCGTCGGACAAACAACCGGTACCATATTGGTATTTCGGTCCCTCCTTCTTGAGAAGTTCCATGGCTTCCTCCGAATAACCGCCGCCAAAGGACATTACCTCCACCGGATTGGGAGCCTGAAGGCCCTCCCACTGGATTTTCTGTATGAAGTACTCTCCATCAAAAAGAGAAGTCTCCATATACTTCTTGCCCTTAGCCAGTATAGCTGTATACTCCTTAACAGGTTCCTTCAATGTTTTTCCCATCTCAATAAATGCAGTCAAAGCACCCAAATAGAAACTGGTACACATTCCGTCTGGTCCCCAAAACTCAATATCATAAGTATTGTGATGCGGTTCTTCAAGATAGCCCTTACGCAAAGGGTCCCAGGTACGGATACAATAGTCAAGACTCTTCTTCACCAAGGGGAAGAGCTCTTTCATCCACTGGGTATCCCCGCTTATACGCCATTCACGATATACCTTCATGATGCCCCCCAACTGCCCGTCGGCCGCAGCATGGAAGTTATGCGGAGGTGCAGAAATAGGAAGATTGACTCTGAAGTTCTGATGGCCTTCGGAATTCTGTGCAACGTTGAATTCTGTCTCGCGCAAAGTTCTCTCCAAAGATGGGAACAAATGAGGCAAGGCCTGTGCATAGTTCCATACATGCGTACAGCTTCCGTGGCAGGAACCAAAAGAATCTTGGCAACCTTCCCAAGCCCAGAACCGTCCGTCCCACTGACGCAACACGGTAGGAGATTTTAAAATAGTCAGATTGGCGGCAACTGCCTCCACTACTTCTGCCGGCAGAGTGGAGCTGTAAAATGCATCACTGAACAATTCACTGTTTTTCTTCAACATTCCACTATTCACATCCCAATAACCAACAACGTCATGCAGGTTCTTGAAACGTTCCGAATACCAAGGTCTGTACACAGTCTCTGTATTCTCCTCATCCGCCAGAAATTGCTTTTCCTCTTCAGAAGAGTCTATCACCTGCCAATCACCCCAATTGACCCCCTCAAAATCAGCAAGCAATGTTGCTGCGGAAGACAAGCTATAAAGATTCTCGTTCTTATTGTCCGTCAAGACAAATTGGTCAGCAAGAATATGTCCCCAAGGATATACATCCAGGTCAATAACCTTCACAATGGCCTTCTTACCCTGATAGGCCTTCAGATCCCACACCACTTCATTCAGAGTCTCCGTCTGATTACCTACTGCTGTTTCTACAATCTTTCCGTCCACTACAAGATTCACGGAAGTACGGTCTGTCTGGTTACCTCCACCTACCAAAAACTTCAAGTATCTTTTTCCAATATTGAATTCCGAAGACTGAATGATACCCGTCAATCCGTCACCACCTTTATCGAATGAATTCAGCAATTGCCGACCGACAAAACCGCTTACAAGCTGCTGGCCGGAAGCTGTACCCTTGCAAGGACTTCCAACAAATGCCTGCCCCTCCTTTCGCGCAAAACCGATAGATAAATTGGAATCCGGCAGATACCAGCAGAAGTTTACTTTGACTGTCTTTGCCTCACCTGGCTGTAATGCCATCGGAACATAAACAGAAGCTCCTGGAACAGCACCGTCAACCGGTTGATTACTAGCAATTCTTCCATAACGGATGTTGTCCCAAACAACTGTCTGAGGATCAAACCACGCACCACGGAACCAACAATGGTCTACAACCGCATTATCATTATCCACATAGATTGCCAGTCCGGAACCCTCTTGATTGGATTCCAGAATAAATCCATTCCTTATGCCTTGGATAGTTCCCTGCCCATCTATGAAATTCTTCGTATTATAGGAAAATATTGCTTCAATGGCTTCATCCGAAGTATTCGTAAAACGGTATTCCAACACTCCCACCGGTAGACTGGAGTTATCTGCATCTGTTGGGATAAAAGGACTCCAGCCCGTAATCCTGGCTTCCAAAGGCATATCCTTATCTTTCAAATCTATCAAGGCAAAGGGGAAACGTGTCTGGAAAACGGCCTCCTCAAAACGAGGAAGGCCATATGTCTTATCCCCTCTACCCAGACCACTCTGGTCAGGACCGAACAGCTTCCAAGTCGGCACTTGGCCTTCCAACACCTTTGCCCCGTTCTGTACATCCTTCACACAAATAGCAGCAAAAGTATACGGTTCGTTCATCACATCCGGATGGTTTCTGAGCGAAACATGGGAAATGGCCCCCGTACCCTCAAGACAAAACATTCCGGCACCGATACCACCAATAGGGAATGCAATCTTATCCAGGTATGCATGCCCGTATTTATCGTTAAACAGTCTCTCACCACTGTTATGGGCCTGAGTTCTGGCCGGAAACAGCATAGCCACATTCAAAAAGGCTAATAAAGCTAAAGTCCTTTTTACCATAATGACAATTATTAAAAGTTAGTATTATTATTCTATTTTCCCGAATTTATCCAGGATACGATTATAGGCTTCGGCTGCTGCTCCATTTCCCCAATCATAGATTGTAAACTCACCCATACCTTCACCTGCCGGATTTGTACGGCCGCCATGCCCGTAATTTTCCATCATGAATCCATAATCCTCTGAAGCAAAGAACGGATGAACTTTTTCCCATTGCTGTTTGGTTTGAGGATTTTCAGTACAATACATCATTACAAAAGATGCCTTAAGTGCAGCATATCCCCGTTCTATATACTCTGGCTTATCAAGAAGTTTTCCATATTGAATGATGAGTTCGGAAAAAAGACTTTCGCGTGAATCATTCCATTCACCATCGGCATTCAACACACCAAAACCACCCAATACATTTACATACATGTATGGCGGCTGCCACGATGCTTGAGTCATCAGCAATTCATCAAGTGTACGCTGCCCATAATCAAGATATTCTTTATTTGAGGTAAGACGATAGCACTCCAGTAAGGCTTCAGCTGTCCAGAACATTGAAAAATTATTCTGTTTATGCATATTGTTCCGCAAAACCTTTTTACCTACCAAGTTATCCGAACCGTAACGAGAACAAGACCAATAGGTTTCAAAGTCTTCCCACTTCCCAACCGGGATAATTTCATGGATAACTGCATTCATAGCTTTAAATGCTGCCCGTTTATACTCTTCCTTATGTGTAAGCTCATACAGTTTAAGTAAAAAAGTAACTGATAAAGATGTTTCAGGAGAAGCATTCAAATGGTCCATCGGCTGCATTGTCTTTAAGTCAAGCCAGCCAGGGAAAAAACCATTTTCATACTGTATTCCAAGTAAAGCCATCGCATAATCTTCTGCATAAGCCAAAAGACGGGTATCTTTTTCTAATTCATCATACCACCGAAGCATCAGCAATGCTGTCCAACTCATATCAAAAATATGATACGGAGATTCTTTCGGATTCCAGGTATAAGGATTTCTGTTGGAATTTCCCCAATAATAGGTATTCCACCCCTTGCTCCGATTATACTTTTTACCATCAATCTCTACTTCATGCATTTCCGTACCGATAAGTCCATAGAAAAAACCATTCCTCTGCGGAAATGACAGAGCCAGTTCTTTTGTCAAATTTGCTTTTGCAAGAAGCTCCCTATTACCGATTCTTCTTGCATATCGATATAATCCACTTGCAGAACGCAATGAACTGAACCATGCCTGATTCCAGATAGAACGAAATTCACGTTCATTAATCTCTCCCGGATAATTAGGACTTTGTGTAACATTCACAATAAATACGGGAGCACCCACTTTTTTCCCATCTAACTCAAATTGCTGCCACACATTTTCTGACCATGAATTAAAAGCCCAATTATAAGTATGTTGCACATACTTTTCCAGGCTCTCCTTCACCGGATTACCTTTCACATATGCAGTATGCCCCCATCGACTCCACATAAATTCTAACGGCTTCTTGAAAGGATTCCGCAATACTTCCTTGCTATCAGAATACATCAAATAAAAGCCTATTTCAATATCTCCTTTTGGATAAGTAGTTTCTTGATCACGCTCAAACAGAACGTGTTCGGATACATGGTTATTGCACATTCCGAGAATAAGTGTATTAGAGGATGCGTCCATATCCATATACCATCGTACAGGAGTCCCCTTCTGCATAATATCCAAATCGGGGATAAGAATAAGAGTTTGATGATCGTCTGCTACAATAAGGGCAGGAATGTTGATCGATGACATTTCTATCAGTAGGAGTAAGATGTGGCGCCCAATGGAATGAAGGTAAAAAATCCGGCTTTACCGCTATACGCCAATCACCTTGTTGAACAGAGTTTTTAAGCGAAAAAGAAAGGTTTATGTACAAAGTGTTGTTATCTATCACTTTCACATGGCTTTTTCCTCTCTCAATTCCTAATAAATCATACTGTATAGCATCAATAGCTTTACTAAAATTCTTCGGAAAAACACCCTTATTCAACTCAATTCTCTCTTGTGCATCCCAATGCTCTTGAGCACAGATGCCTATGTTGGACATTATCATCCAAACAAAAGTTATAATTAATGTGCGTGTGTTCATGATATTATATTTGTCAATATAATTAAAACTCTCCCATATCAGCCAATTCAGCCTTCATTAAAAAAACATTATAAGGCATCCACATTGACATCGTAAAATATAAATTATCACCAGTTACCGAAAACGGATGAATGTAAGAACCATACAATTGGGCATACTCTCTACCATTAGCAAGCTCATAGGGTTCACTCCATGGGCCAGTTATGTCTTCTGCCGTACGCATAGTTATATTATATCTATCTGCATTGAAATAAGCAATTATCCATTTCTTATGTGTTTCATTATATATAAAAGAAAGTTCACCAACCTTATCTTCTATTAATACTGTTGCCTCATTTTCATTGCCTTTTATCCATTGATTAGTAGAAGCATTCCAATATTCATAAGCTGTCTTATTCTCAATATCTGTTTCATGAAATCGTGCTAATTTAGCATTGCTATCCCTCCCCGTTTGAGTACCTATCATATAAACATATCCATCTTTCTTAAAGTACCCTACCTGACCAAAAAAACTATAAGATGAGAAGGTTATATCTTTACATTTAGCCCATGTCAAACCATTATCAGCCGACTTATATATTCCCGAATAATTTGTAACCCATCCTGTCCAATTTCTCATATTAAAATAATGCACATAATCTATTCCATTAGCACGAATAGCAGCTGTTGGGATAGAAGTCCAATCACCATTACCTGACGAATCTTTTCCTCCATATATTATCTCGCGGGCATACCCTTTATCATCAGTAACCATATTGCTGAATGACAATCCATCTTCTAAATCATTATCCTCCGAGAAAGCCAGCACATTACTACGCCAACTCCCTCCGTTAGGTCCAGGATTAGCCGGATTAGGCTTAAAGTCATACCCAAAAGTATCACCAAAGAAAATTCCATATTTTCCGGGCTGCATCTCCCAAATAATGCCAAGATCTGTTCCTCCTACATTCCATTTTGTCGCAGTATTATTAGGACTTGGAAAGTTTTCTCCATTTATTATACTCCCTGTAACACGAGCTATACGAGTAACATTACGAATAAAAAAACCCCAACGGTTATCCACATTCAAAGAGAGCTCTTTCGACATATTACCATCTTTGTAAAAGGCAGCCAATACTAGCCGAAAATTCTGTGGATCTGTTTTTTGAATGGTATAATTGAAAATATAATCAGACGTAAGTTCGCTTTGATTTATCTTAGCTGAATAGCTGTCACCTACACTCTTTCTAACCAGCAAATAATCTATGGCATCAATATCCTTAAAATTCAATGTTGTTGATACAATTTTTGTATCCTTATTTGGAATCAAATAAGTATCCAAAGGTATAATTTCATCAATAGGAATATAAGTTTCAGTTTCTTGTTCAGAAGTACAAGAAACGAATAAAAGTATAAACGAAGAGAATGCTATAAATAATATGTTTTTCATGTCTATTGATTCATTTTTCAATTTATCGTAACCAGATAACCCATTCTTCTTATATCACGAATATTAAAATAGAGAGTGAGCTGACTCAGAAAAATACCAGTAAAAACCCACTCTCTATCATTAACTACAAAATTCTTCTCGAAACTATTCGACATTAACTATTACACCCTCAGAAGTAACAGTAGATGTACGTCCTGTTTCTTGGTTTTCCTCAGTAAAAGTACCTACCAATTTAACAATATAGCGATACTTTTTAGCAGGATCAATAGTGAAAGTATGAGAAGTCTCCTCATTTACCAAGGTTATTCTATCTCTATAAATGTTATTTTCCACTATTTGAATCTGTACTGAAATAGGACGTCTGAAGTCTTCTGGAATTACTGAAGGAATACTCCAAGTCAATGTCACTGCAGTAGCATTATCTTGATTATACTGCACATTCTCAGGCATAGGCATGAAATAATTCAAGCCCTTGTCATCAAGCACATCTCTGTCATAGCAGCTGGACAGTGATAACACTACCAACAATATTGTAAAAATGGTTACTATCTTTTTCATAATTTTCTTCTTAATAGTTAAACATTAATATCCCGGATTCTGCGTATAGTTACCCTTTGAATAATTCATTTGTGGTTGGGAAATTGGGAAGTACTCATCACGACCGGCAGTAAAACGAGCATCATTGAACCAATCGAAGCGAGTTCTTTCAATAGCAAAGTACTCATTCATTGTCTTTTCCAACAACCCCCAACGCTGCAAATCAAAGAAACGATGACCTTCGCAAGCAAATTCAAGACGGTTTTCCCACATTAAGGCTTTCCATGCAAAGTCCTTAGTCCAATTACAGTTAATACCCGGCTGATAAGTAGCAATATGATAATTCATTGTATATGAACCGTCAGCTTGAGTCAAACGAACCAAACTATTGGCAGCACGAGTACGAATCTGATTAATATATGGCAGGGCTTCCATTTCTCTATCCAATTGAATCAAAATCTCAGCTTTCCACAGCAACACGTCATCGTAACGAATCATCTTTTTATTCATAGAATTAAATTGCCATCCATCATAAGCAATACAACCACAATCAGGATGTGGCATATCTTTGATGGGTTTCAAGAAACTATAAGTAATCGGATCACGAGTAGCAGTTGAATGGAATAATAAATCAGGATCATACTTCCAAGGCTGTCCAGGAGCTACGATAGTATGGCTAAATCGGGGATCCCATGTATACTTATCAAAGTAAGGCTTAGCACCAGAATTAACGATATCCAAATTATAAGAACCATCTGAATTTTTAATATATTGACCATAATCATCCTCATTATAATCCTCGAAACGGGGTAAACCGTTTTCATCAGTCTTAAACGCATTAGTCAACGTATAGCTAGCATGGTTAAAGTCACAACACTTAAATACAAAATTACCAGGTTGTGTTTCGGGCCACATCCATGGATGATTCAAACCTTCAGCGCGATTAAATCGACCTGCCGTACTAAAATTATTATCAAGAGAAAATTGTAATTCCCAAATGGATTCTTTAGTAGCGTTATCATACTCTACCAAAAAGTTATTACCAAAATCAGATTCCAAACCTACACGACCACCTTCTTGATCAATAATTTTATCAATATAAGGCAAAGCCTCTGCAAGTAATTCCTTATTGATATTTATCACCTGATGACGGTCATCCTGCTCGTAAGCCATATTTAATATTGTCCTAGCAACCATAGCAGTAGCAGCATTACGGCTTACACGACCTTTATCCATCTGATCCAAAGGCAATAATTCCTCGGCCTTTTTAAAATCATCAAGAATACGTTGCCATAAGTAAAGATCATTCCCCTTATCCAATTCACGGTTAGGTACTGCTTCAAAAGCATCTGACATACCTACTACATTCTCATCAATATAGGGTACATATTTCCAAAGTTTTTTCAAACGATACAACGTAAATGAACGGATAAAGAGCATCTCACCCATAAAACTATTCTTATTAGGCAACTCTTCTTCCGTAAAATTTGCCATTCTTTGAATTGCTGTATTACATCTTTGGATAACTTGATAAGAATTATACCAAGTACCATCCAATGCACCAGTATTAGGATTTACATAAGTAAAAAGCGATATGTTACCAAAAGAACCTACAGCATCAGCAACACCACCACCACCTTTGTAGCAGTCATCCGAACGCATAGAACCACTCCACCAATACATATAAGGAGAGGAATCCAATGACCCCATCTCACACATACGGGCATAGGCTGCTGTGACAAAACCTTCTATATCGCTAGGTTTGTTAAGTATATTTTGGTCCAGAACTTGTTTAGGATTGATATCCAAATATGAATCACAACTGCTGACTCCCAATATAGAGCATAGAGCAATTGATAAAGTTATATATTTGCTTTTCATAATAATTTATTAATTAAGTTTAAAAAGAAACATTGATACCGAAATTGAAAGTAAATGGTGTCAGATAATGATAAGAAGGTCTTTCTGGATCGAAACTTGTATATTTGTCATCTCCCCAAAACTTCTTCAAAGTAAATACATTATATGCAGCAGCATACAAACGCAGATTACTCATATGCATTTTTTTGATAAGCTTAGTCGGAAATGTATAACCCAATTCAATATTTCTCAACTTAATGTATGAACCATCTTCTATGAACCAAGAAGAGAATCTTTGTTCTTGATTGGCAGTATTATTCGAGATAGCCGGAATATCAGAATTCGGATTGTCAGGTGACCAACCGCCCAACATACGAGTTGCATGATTTTTCCATGCAGGATTGGTGAAAAGCCAAATATCACTCTCTTTCTTCCAGTCGCTATTTACATCATTACCGAACATACCCTCAAAAAACAAGTTCAAATCAAAACCCTTATAAGCGAAATCAAAATTAAGACCTCCAAAGAAATCCGGGTCATAGCAACCTATCCAAGTTCTATCATATGTTTCATTGATTACACCATCACCATCTAAGTCCTTGTAGCGAATACGTCCAACTGCTTTACCTGGCTGGTCTGCATGAGCATCAACTTCCTCTTGAGTTTTGAAAATACCATCAGCTACCAAACCATAAGCAGAATTTGGAGAACGTCCTAAAATCAAATCGTGTACACCATCACCAGCATACTTATTGATTACATTGGAAGGAAGGTCAGTCAATTCAGTTTTGTATGTACCAATATTGGCACTAACAGCCCACTGGAATTCACTGGAGGGGTCACTCTTGAAAGATACTGTAAATTCTACACCTTGGTTATTCATACTAGCACCATTAACCCAAGGTTCACCACCTTCACCCATTGCTGCGATATATGGAGTCTGGACCAAGATATCATTTGTTTTCTTATAGTAATAGTCAAAAGAACCAGTCAAACGTTGATTGAAAAATCCAAAGTCAACGCCGAAGTCTGTTTGTTTGGTTGTTTCCCATTTCAAATCAGGGTTACCAATCCAAGTTCTTCTATAGCCAGACTGCAAAGCGCCGGTTGCTTGTCCCTTAATAGGATATGCAGTATCAAAATAATTAGTAGTAAATGGAGTAGTTGTGTAACCACGAGGTAATCCTTGTACACTACCATTCGTACCCCAACTGAAACGAATTTTCAGATCAGACAACCAGTCCGCATCTTCCATAAAAGCTTCATCCTTAATTCTCCAACCAGCAGAAAATGCAGGAAATACACCATAACGATTATTGACACCAAACAAAGAAGAACCATCACGACGTACAGTTGCAGACAACAAATATTTACCAGCATATGAATAATTGGCCTTAGCAAAAAGAGAGAAATAAGTATATTCATCAGCAGAACTACTTACATCAATTTCATCACCGGTAGCAACACTAAGACCGGCAAAATCACGATCTTCCAAATAAAGTCCTTCTCTACTTGCATAAAAACCTTCTTGTACATAACGGGTAAACTCACTACCAAATACAGCATCAATATGGTGTTTTCCAAAACTTTTATTATAGGACAAAGTATTAGTCCATACATAATTTAACGGATGGGACTGGTTATTTCTTACATAATTTTTATCATTGCCTCTAAAACCAGTCTCTACATAAGCCCCATCTACTGTTCTACTATAAGAGTTACCATAATTTATACCAAACTGAGTTCTAGCAGATATACCATTCCAAATATTCAGGTCTGCAAAAACATTACCAATAATTTTCACATAATTATTGATATTATCTTTACCCATAGTCATTTTACGTACCGGATTATCAAAATCATCAAGTCCTGCAGGTCCTGCCCAGTTACCATTTACATCATAAACAGGAACCATAGGTGGCATAATCATAGCCAAAAAGGTTTCCCATTGACTTTTATACTGCAAATAAGAAATAGCTAAATTTTCTCCTACTTTCAAACGATCTTTAATCAAACTATATTCCGTGTTAGCACGTACAGAATATTGTTTGAAAAAAGAATGAATTTGTGTACCTTGGTTGTTAGTATACCCTAATGAAAACAAACTTTTAGCTTTATCCGAACCATTAGAAATAGTCAACTGATGATTTGTAGAAACTGCTGTACGGAAAATCTCATCCATCCAATTTGTATCAGTTGCTTTTACCAATTGATTATTATCCAAATATTCTTTCATTTTCATATTATCCAATACCAGCATTCCATTATCACCTCTATGATACTCATACTCAAAGCCATTGGGTAATAATAGGCCTGAACCATAAGCCCACTCATCATAAGCAGCAGCGCGGAAGGCAGCAGTACCCCATTCTGTGGCGTTCATCATTTCCGGTCTATTTATTATAGAACTTACAGAAACACTACCATTATAGTCAATGGTAGTCTTACCAGCTTTACCTTTTTTAGTTTGGACTAAAATCACACCACCAGAAGCACGTGCACCATAAATTGAGGCAGAAGCAGCATCTTTCAATACCTGAATAGATTCAATATCTCCTGAATTTATGTCACGTAGATTCAGACCTTCAGCTGGCATACCATCCAATACAATTAATGGAGTAACAGCTCCAGACAAAGAAGAAAGACCACGAATTTGAATGCCTATATCTTCTGCAGGATTACCGCCATTGTTGCTAATTTTCACACCGGCCATCTTACCCTGCATAGCTTTCATAACGTTAGCGGAAGTCTTCTTGATGTCTTTTGAATCCGCCAATGCAACCGATCCGGTTAAGTCAGCTTTTTTCTGAGTCATATAACCAGTGTATACAACGACTTCAGACAACATCGTAGCATCACTTTTCATAATAACATCCAAAGATTTCAAGCCTTTAACAGAATATTCTTCTGTTTTTTGACCAATATAAGAAAAGACTAACACAGCATTATCAGAAGGTATTCTTATCGAATATTTTCCCTCCACATCAGTAGTTGTACCTATAGTAGTTCCTTTAACGACAACATTTACCCCAATAAGAGGTTCATTAGTCCCTTCTTCCAGAACTGTTCCTTGTATTACTCTCGCTTGTTGAATCTCATTAGAAGTATCTACGCCATGCTCAGATACTTGAATAGATCCATTTGTCCCCGATGCAGCGGTTGCAAGGGGCAAATTATCCCCTGCATACACTGCAAATGATAGCATTGATGCCAATGCTATGAAACCATTCCTTTTAAAAGAAATCCTCATAATACTTTGATTTAATAGTTAATAAAAAAACAACGTAATTTTAAATATCGGGTATACCCAATTTTACCATCTTGGAATTTCCAAATCGTCCTTGCTCGGCAAAGCTGGGAATTTGGCATGCGGCTCGGCCTGGTACCAGAAAGTGGTCGACGAGATATCCGACTTCTGGTTGTTGTAGCGTC
>ERZ857750.3255-NODE-3255-length-13862-cov-2.862823_pt1 | contig 13862 bp, 14 predicted proteins | sample MGYA00519915_ERZ857750 | MGnify/ENA primary metagenome ERZ857750 (study PRJEB31778, sample SAMEA3449358) | human gut metagenome | biome: human gut; feature: human-associated habitat; material: faeces | place: United Kingdom | collected 2010/2012 ... | reverse complement strand
AAGATCGCGAAGCCGGGCGACAGCACGAGCCATGGGTAAGTCTGCAGCATGCTGCGTCCGCCGCTCATCATATTGCCCCACTCGGCCGTGGGCGGCTGCGCGCCGAGATTCAGAAAGCTCAGCCCTGCGAGCTCCATCATCATCGTGCCGATGTCCAGCATGGCCGTGACCAGGATCGGGCCGAGGATATTCGGCAGGATATGCCGCAGGATCATCTGCATGGAGCTGTCGCCGGAGAGCCGTGCCGCGGCCACAAAGCCGCTGCTTTTGAGCGCCAGCGTCTGACTTCGCGCCACGCGCGCATATTTCGGCCAGCTGATGACCGCCAGCGCGAGCACCGCGTTGCCGACGCCGCCGCCCAGCATTGCCGCGATCGCCAGGGCAAAGACCAGCCCCGGAAAGGCCAGACACACGTCCGAGATGCGCATCACGACGGAGTCCATCGCGCCGCCGTAGTAGCCGCAGAGCGTGCCGACGGCGGTTCCGAAGACCGAGATGACGCCGACGAGCGCCAGCGTGGAGAAGATGCTTGTCTGCGCGCCGACCACAACGCGGGAGAACATGTCGCGCCCATAGCGGTCGGTGCCCATCCAGTGCTCGGCCGAAGGCGGGAGAAGCGACTTTGACAGGTCCTGCGCATAGGGGTCATAGGGGACGATCTTGTCCGCAAAGATCGCAACGAGAAGCAGCGCTGCCGCTAAGATCAGAAAGAGGGTCAGACGGATCCTGATACGGTTCTTCCTGACTTTTTGTACACGGACTGTGACGGTTTCGTTCATCGCTCGATCCCTCCCAGCCGGATCCTCGGATCAAGGAAGTGATAGCTCAGGTCGGTGATCAGGTTGACCACGACGTAGATGATGGCCATCCACATCACGTAGGCCTGAATGATCGGGTAGTCGCGCATGTTGATCGCATCCACCGCCAGCTTGCCGACGCCGTCCCACATGAAGATGGACTCGACGATGGCCGTGCCGCCGAGCAGTGAGCCGATCGAAAGCGTCAGCAGCGTGATGATCGTCACGAGCGAGGCCTTCATGACGCTCTTGATCAGGGTCGTGGAGAACTTTACGCCTCTGGCCCTGGCGCCGAGCACATAATCCTTGCTCAGCTCATCCAGAACGGTTGCGCGGACCTGCCGCAGATACTTGGCCGACATGGCGATCGCCAGCGTCAGGGCGGGCAGCGCCACGCTCTGCAGGCTGACGCCGCCGGAGATGACCGGAAACCAGCCGAGCCTGATCGCAAAAAAGTACATCAGCAGCAGGGAGACGAAAAAGTTCGGCAGAGAGTTGCCGATAAAGCTCGCTGTGCGGATCACGTAATCGGTCGCCGTGTTTTGCTTCACCGCCGACCAGATCCCGAGCGGGATCGAGATCAGCACAGTCAGCAATATGGAAACGGCCGTCAGCAAAAGCGTGGCCGGCAGCTTGGAGACGAAGGTTGAGAACACCGGCTTGTTCGAGACGTAGGAGGTGCCCATGTCACCCCTGAGCAGATTGCCGAGCCACGTGAAGTACTGCACGACAAAGGGCTTGTCCAGACCCAGCTCTGCTCTGGCGTTGTCGATCATTTCCTGCGAAACCGTGCCGCTCGTGTTCTCCATTTTCTGCTCGACCACGTCGCTGCCTGCAATTCGCATCATGCCGTAGGACAAAAATGTGATCGCAAGCAGGATCGGGATCAGCTGCAGCAGGCGCTTGAGCGCGTAGTTTTTCATGCCGTGCCTCTCCTGTTATTTGAACGCTGCAATGGTGAAGATCGGCGTGGGATTGATGAACTCGTCGATCTCGGCATAGATGCGTTTATAAACGCCTTTGTCCACGGTGACACGCTCAAAGCCGGCCTCGATGAGCAGCTGCACGTCCCACTGCGGGCGTGGCCCGTGATAGGCGCCGATCTCCATCGTGATGGCATCGTTTTCGGCCATCAGATCGTCCGGCACCAGCTTGTGCGCGTGGTTTTCGGGCAGCTCGTGCTTCTTTCCTCCTTGCTGCTCATCTTCCAGCGCGGCGCTGTAATCCGCGTCAAAGTTGATGAGCACACCGCCGGGCTTGAGGATCCTGTACCACTCCCGATAGGCCTTTTCGACATGCGGCAGCGTCCATGTCAGATTCCGTGTCACCAGCACGTCGAAGCTCTCCGGCTCGAAGTCCGGGTTTTCTGCGTCCATGATCCGGAACGTGGCGTCCAGCCCCAGAACGGCGGCCATATGCTCGGCGTGCTCGATCATGTCCGGTGTCAGGTCGATGCCGGTCGCCTCGTGCCCCTCGGCGGCAAACAGGCAGGCGAAGAAGCCGGTACCCGTGCCGATGTCCAGGACCCGGAGCGGCCGCCCCTGCGGCAGATACCGGAAAAACTCCGCGAGCCAGCGCGCCCGCTTCTCGCTGTCGAATTCACGCAGTCTCTGCGCTTCAAAGGCCTCCGCCCGGTGAGACCAGTAGTGAGCTACGCGATGCTTGATCAGTTCCATATGCTTCCCCTCTCTGCTGCAGCCGGCGGCCCTTGCGCTCTTGCGCAGCCACCTGTCCAATAAACGGAAATGCAGACTGCTTACATTATATTCTGTCTTTCTTCCATGCGTAAGCCCCCCAGGGGGATAAAAATTCGCGTTGACCGCGGCCTTTTCCCGCTTCCGGATCCCCCCGGGGGGCTTGTCAAAAAGGGTGGCGCATGATACGGTAACAGAACAAATGGAGGCTGCCATGCAAGCAAAAATGATCGCCGGGCACGAGTTGACGCCGGGCAAAACGGTAAAAGATCATATCCACGTGGAGGGCACCGAGCTGCACGTTCCGCACGTCCTGCTCTGCGGTGAGCAGCCGGGACCGACCGTGCTCATCACGGCGGGCATCCACAACGCGGAATACGTCGGCATTCAGGCGGCCATCGAGCTGTCCAATGAGCTTGACGTTTCCACGCTGCGCGGCAACGTGGTCCTTGTTCCGCTGGTCAACCGTTCGGGCTTTGAAAACCGCACCATGTCCCGCGTCTTTGAGGACGGAAAAAATCTCAACCGCGTGTTCCCCGGCGACCGGGAGGGGAGCGAGGCCGAGCGGCTGGCGCATATGCTCTTCGAGGTCTTTATCCGCAACGCAGATGCTTACATCGACCTGCACTGCGGCGACGGTTATGAGACGCTGATCCCCTATTGCTATTATCTGGGCGACGCGCCTGCCGAGGAGACGGCGAAACGGATGGTAGAGTGCGTGAATGTAAAGTATGTTGTGCGCTCGCACTGCCGCACGGGCGGGGCTTATAATCTTGCCTCTCTCCACGGTGTTCCCAGTGTGCTCATCGAGCGCGGCCAGCTCAGCCTGTTCAGCCGGGAGGAGATCGAGGCGGACAAGGCCGATGTGCGCAACATCCTGCGCCGACTCGGCGTACTGGACGGGGACTGGACCCGCTATCCCAAGCAGGAGCTGCTGGAGTATAACGACGACGCGCCCTGCACCGGCTGCTGGTACCCGGAGAAAAAACCGGGCGACCGTTTCCGGAAGGGCGAAAAGCTTGGCGAGATCCGCGACTATTTCGGCAAAAGCCTCTTTACGGAGCTCGCGCCCGCAGACGGGGTGCTGCTGTATCAGACCGCGTCGTTGAATATCATTGAGAAAGGCCCGATGGTGAGTTATGGTGTGCCGAGACCCGATCCTTGAAGAGAATAAAAACTACTGGACCGACCGTGCCCCCGGCTATTCGGAGGTCAACCGGCTGGAGCTGGCTACGGCGCAGCGGCAGAGGTGGAAGAACTGCATATGTGAAGAGCTGACGCGGCGGTTCCCCGATCGTCCGCTTGCCGACCTGCAGGTGCTGGAGGCCGGCACCGGGCCGGGCTTCTTTGCCATCCTGCTGCGCGAGCTGGGCTGCGCCGTGACGGCCATCGACCTCACCCGCGCCATGCTCGCCGAGGCAAAAGAAAACGCCGGCCCTCTGGCCGACGGGATATGTTTTATGGAAATGAACGCCGAGGCGCTCTCCTTCGCGCCCGAGCGCTTCGACGCGGTCATCAGCCGCAATCTGACATGGAATCTGCCGCACCCCGATCGGGCGTATGCCGAGTGGACGCGGGTGCTGAAGAAGGGCGGCGTGCTGCTGAATTTTGACGCGAACTGGTACGCCTATCTCTTCGATGAGGACGCGCAGGCGGCCTGGGACCGTGACCGCAGGAGCAGCGCCGAACGCGGCGTCCGGGATCAGAACGTAGAGGCCGAGGGCGAGCACTTCGACGTGATGGAGGAGATCGCCCGCCGCGTTCCGCTGTCAAAAATTGCGCGCCCCGCGTGGGATCTGCAGCAGCTTGCCTCCCTCGGCCTGAAGGCCGAGGCCGATGAAACAGTCTGGAAGCGCGTCTGGTCGGAGGAGGAAACGATCAGCTTCGCCTCCACCCCGATGTTTCTGGTGCGGGGACGGAAATAGCTGCCTTTGTTTTTCCCTGTCCGGGATAAAACCGAACCGAAACAGCAGGATCTTTTTTGCGCCGCGCTCTTGACACGCGCGCGCGGCAGTGATATCATCCGCTCTAGATTAAATGCATCTAACCAGTCGGCTTTTCAAGGAGGTATCCCATGTATCAGATCACACTGAATATAGACGGCATGATGTGCGCCATGTGCGAGAGCCACGTCAACGATGCGGTTCGCAATGCGTTTCCGGTCAAGAAGGTCACGTCCTCGCACAGCCGGGGCGAGACGGTCATCCTCTCCGAGACGGCGATCCCGGAGGCGGAGCTGCGCCCGGTCTTTACCAAGCTCGGTTACGCGCTCACGGGCTATGCCTGTGTTCCCTATGAGAAAAAGGGGCTGTTCCACCGGCACTGAGTGTACCCCAATGCCAAGCAGCAGGCGGCGGTCATCTGACCGCCGCCTGCCGCTTGTGTTATTTCGGCTCGAAGCCGCGCTCCATGCAGTACACGCGCAGGATGGCTGCCTGCGTCTTTGCGTCCGGGATGCGCCCGGCGAGCACGTCGCGCGCCAGCTCCTCGAGCGGCACGGCCTGAAGATTGAGAAATTCGTCGTCGTCGAGCTGCTGCTCGCCGAAGGTCAGGCCGCGGGCGAGGTACATCCAGATGACCTCGTCCGAGTACGCGGCGGCGGGGTAGAACGGGCCGAGCGGGATGAGCTCCCGCGCCGTGATGCCGGTCTCCTCGCGCAGCTCGCGGCGTGCGGCGTCGTCGGGCGCCTCGTCGCGGCTGTCGCGCTTGCCGGCGGGGATCTCCGTGATGACCGCATTCACCGGGTAGCGAAACTGCCGCTCGACGATCACGCGCCCGTCGTCGAGCAGCGGCACGATGCACACCGCGCCCACATGGCGCGTCAGCTCGCGCGGCGCGGTGCCGCCGTTGGGCAGGCGTACGGTGTCGCGGTAAAAATCGAGGATACAGCCGCTGTAGATTTTTTCGGATGTGAGTTTTGTTTCGGTCAGGTTTTCCATGGCAATGCCTCCTTACAGTCCGAGGATCTGCAGCGTGCGCGCGTCCGGCTGCCCACCGAAGAATTTGTCGAGCACGGCGGAAAACACCGGCTCGTCCGGAGCGGCGGCAGCGAAGAGCGTCATGCTCGAGCGCAGCTTCAGATCGTCCGGAAAACCGAACACGGCCGTGGGGTCGCTTTCCTCGAGCGCGAGCAGGGCGCTGCTGATCTCCAGCAGGTGCGCGCGCAGCGTCGGTTCGCTCAGGTAAGCGCGCGCCTCGTCAAGCCCGGAGATGGCATAAAACTGCGATGTGCTGCTCATGCCCAGCCCCGCGACCTGCGGGAAGATGTACCAGATCCAGTGGCTGCGCTTGCGGCCGCTGCGGATCTCGCGCAGAGCGGCGGCATAGTCCCGGCGCTGCGCGGAGAGAAAGCGGTTGAGATCATACATAGAAAAACCTCCTCAGAAGCGGAAACAGACAAAAGGCTGCGTTGCAAATCGCTTTTGATTATGCCCTTTCGGATAGGGATTGTCAAGCGCGCGGCCGCGCAGATTTCCTTTTACAACGCGCTTGCGCTGCGTTACAATGGAGCTGTTGAGAAAGGAGCGTTCCCATGGAGCTGACATTGGAGACCATTCGGGCGGCGCACGCGCGCATTGCCCCTTATATTGTTCAGACGCCGCTGCTGCGCCTGCCGGCGCTCGACGATGCCCTCGGCTGCGAGGTGTATGCCAAGGCTGAGTGTATGCAGCGCACGGGCGCATTCAAGCTGCGCGGCGCGATGAACAAGATCCTCGCCCTGACGGAGGATGAGCGTGCGCGCGGCTTTGTCGCGGCCTCGTCCGGAAACCACGGCCGCGCGGTGGCCTATGCCGCGCAGCGCTTCGGCACGCACGCCTGCATCGTCATGCCGGAGACCGCGCCCGCCGTCAAGCAGGCGGCCATCCGCGCACTGGGCGCGGAGCTCGTGCTGTGCGATGCTGCCGAGCGCTTTGACGTTGCGGCGCGGCTCTGCGCCGAGCGCGGCGCGACGATGGTGCCGCCGTTTGACGATCCGCTCGTCATGGCGGGGCAGGGCACGGTCGGGCTCGAGATTCTGGAGCAGTGTCCGGCGCTGGATGCGCTCGTCGTCCCCGTCAGCGGCGGCGGGCTCATCGGCGGTGTCGCCACGGCGGTCAAGGCGCTCGCACCGCACGTGCGCGTCTACGGTGCAGAGCCGGAGGTGCTGCCGCGCTATCGGGAGAGCCTGCGTGCCGGGCATCCGGTGCAGGTGGAGCAGCAGCGCTCGGTCGCGGACGCGCTCGTCGCGCAAAAGCCGGGGGATGTGTGCTTCCCGTACGTGGCGGCGAACACCGACGGCTTTGCGCCTGTGGCGGATGATGATATCCTCCGCTGCATGAAGCTGCTGCTTCTGGAGGGAAAGCTTCTGTGCGAGCCGTCGTCCGCCATCGGCATGGGCGCTGCGCTGCGCGGGCAGCTGCCGCTGCGCAGGACAGACAAGGTCTGCTTTGTCATCAGCGGCGGCAATGTCGCGCTCGAACAGCTGCACCGGCTTGAGGACGTCAGGCTCTGACAGACAGCAAATATCCGCCCCGGCGCACCTTCCGTCAGAAAGGCACGCCGAGGCGGATGCTGTCTCGGGGTCATTATTTGCTGCTTGCGAGCGCCTGATCGATGAGCTCGTTGAGCTTCTTTGCCTGATCGGGCGCGGTGATCGCGCCGACGATCGGCTGGCCGACGATGTTGCCGTTTTTGTCGACGACGTACGTGGTCGGGAACGAGTACAGACCGGCGGTGAACTTACCGGCCTCGCTGTCGGAGGCAAACCAGAGGTTGGAGTAGGTCACGCCCTTTTTCGCCAGGATGTCCTTCGCCTCGGCGATGGCGGTCTTGTCGCCGTCGAGCGTGAAGGAGTTGATGCCGACAACCGCGCCGCCCTTCGCGGCGAGGTCCTTGTTGAGCGCCTCAAGGTCGGCCAGCTCACCGACGCACGGGTTGCAGGTGGTGAACCAGAAGTTCACGACCGTGACGCTGTTGCCGGCAAAGAGCTTGCTGCTGTCGACGTCATTGCCGTCGAGATCCTTGCCCTGAAAGCTCGGGAATTTCATCGCGTTGCTGCCGGAGGCGGTCATGCCGGCCTCCTCCGCGCTCACGCTGTCACCTGCGCCGGGCGCCGTGCCGCAGCCGGGATACTTCTGCTCGAGGATGGTGAGCTTGCCCTCGATCTCCTTGATCTGCTCGGCGCCGGCCTTGAGCGTCTTGAGCTCGTCGGCCGAGAAGCCGTCCTTCGCGCTCTCGATCGTGGCGAGCAGGAAGTCGCCGTAGTTTGTGCCGTCCTCGATCATGGTGCTGTTTTTGTTGGCAGACAGAAACACCTTGTTCCAGAGCTCGGAGTTTGCGGCGAGAATGTCGTTTTCCTTCTGCATGAGCTGCTGATAGAGCTTGGCCGCTTCGTCGGCGCTGTTCGGCTCGGTCGCGATCAGGGTCGCAATGTCGGCGCTGCCGTCCGCCTTGTCCTTGCCTTTGCCCGACGAGCATGCCGCAAGGCTGAACACCATCGCGAGCGCGAGCAGGAGCGTCACAAGTTTTGTGATTTTCTTCATCATGATTCCTCCGTTTGATTTTGATGGTTGTTTACTTGTTTCGGATTCGTGTTTCCGTTCAGGCCGAAGCCATAGCGGAAGCGGATGGCTTGCGTGGGGCAGGCGCGGATGCACTTGCCGCAGCGGATGCACTCCGTGTCGTTGGGGGACTTGGTGATGTCCACGTCCATCTGGCAGGTGCGCGCACATTTGCCGCAGGAGACGCACTTGCTCGTGTCGACCTGGATGCCGAGCAGGGAGACCTTGTTCATCAGCGCGTAAAACGCACCGAGCGGGCAGATCCACTTGCAGAACGGGCGGAAAAACAGCACGCTCAAAACGACGACCGCGATCAAAATGATCAGCTTGCGCGTAAACAGCGCACCCAGCGCCGCGCGGATGCTCTCGTTTGCGGCTGCGAGCGGGATCGCGCCCTCCAGCACACCCTGCGGGCAGATGTACTTGCAGAAATACGGGTCGCCCATGCCCACGTCGTTGACGATGAGCGCCGGCAGCAGCACCACGGCCAGCAGCAGGATGACGTATTTCAAATAGGTCAGCGGCTTGAGCTTTTTCGTCGACAGCTTTTTGCCCGGGATCTTATGCAGCAGCTCCTGCAGCCAGCCGAACGGGCACAAAAAGCCGCAGATGAACCGCCCAAGCAGCACGCCGAGCAGGATCAGAATGCCGGTGATATAATACGAAAAGCGGAATTTGGACGAGCCGACCACCGCCTGAAACGCCCCGATCGGGCACGCGCCCGATGCCGCCGGGCAGGAATAGCAGTTCAGACCGGGTACGCAGACGGTCTTGCCCTTGAGGTCGGCGAAGGTCTTGATCTTTTCAGCATCGGCCTTGCGGACGAGATAGGAGAGGCCGGACTGGTAGTAGGGGGAGGTGAAGTCGACCTTCTTCTGACGTTCTTCGGTGATGGAGATGCCCGAGGCGATCACGTCGATCGTGCCGGCGGAGAGCGCCGGGATGAGGGCGTCAAAGCCCATGTTCATGACCTTGACGTCGTAGCCGGCCTTGTCGGCGACGGCCTTGATGAGGTCGATGTCGAAGCCGGAGAACTCCTGGGTCTTCGTGTCGAGGAATTCGAACGGCGCGAACGTGGGTTCGGTGCCGACGCGCAACGTGTCGCGGGCCATGGCGTTGCCGGCGAAGGCGGCGATGGCAAGGGCGGAGGCGGCAGCGGCGAAAACTTTCTTGAACATCATGGTAAGGCGGTCCTTTGAGATTCTGTCTGTTCGTTTTGCGGATCCGGAGCGCCTCCTGCAAGGCGCTTCGTCCGTAGGATGCAATATAGCCGAAGTGTTCGGCCCCCTGCGAGACGAATCGCCCAAGTTTGTACGCCGCTCAGACCGTATAGGTCCTATACCCCAATATTCGCGCGCCTTCGTATCAAAGCCGCCCAATTGTCGGCAAAAGGCGGGGGCGGAAGAAGCCTCAAGGGCGTCTCAAAGCTTCCATGCGTTCACCAGCCATCCGTTCTCGCGAGCGGCCTCGAGCAGCGTGGGGTCGGGGTTGACCGCCACGCAGTCGCCCGAGGCGAGCGCGAGCGGCAGGTCGTTGCGGCTGTCGGTGTAGAAGACCGTCTCGGCGGGGCGCAGCCCCCTGTGCTCGAGTGCCGCGCAAAGGCGCACGACCTTGCCCTCGCGGAAGGTGGGCGTGCCCGAGAGCTCGGGCGTGATGCGGCCGTTCCTGACGACGAGCTCGGTGCCGAGCGCGACGTCGACGCCGAAGACGCGTTCGGCGATGGGCTTCACGAAGAAGGCGTTGGAGGCGGAGATGATGAGCGTAAGCATGCCCGCGGCCTTCGCGGCGCGGATCGTCTCAAAGCCCTGCGGATAGGCGATGGGACGGATCTTCTCCTCGATGAAGTCGGAGACGAGCGCATTGCGCTCGGCCTCGTCAAGTCCCGAGTAGGCGGGAACCGCCTCGCGCAGCCAGGCGGCGATGTCGAGCGTGCCCGCGTGGTAGGAGGCCTTCATGCGTTCGTTGATCTCGCGGAAGACGGGATCGGTTACGACGCCCCTTTCATAGAGATACTCGGTCCAGCCGATCGTGGCATCGCCCGCGATGAGCGTGTGGTCGAGGTCGAACACGGCGGCAAGCGGCATGAAGCCGGTGGCGGGAACGGGGCGGAAGGCGGTCATGGCGGGGAGAGTCCTTGGAGTGCTTGCAGGGATCGTCATTCTAGTCGTTCTCATCCAAATGTGATGAAAGCCGCACCGGGCTTTTCTCGTCCAGTGCGGCTTTTTCATAAGTCGACTTGTGCGAAACGCACGGTCGTTCGGGCGTCTTGTGCGGATCAGGCCTTGACTACGCGGGCGACGTCGGCGGCGAAGGCCTCCTCGCCCTGAGCCGACAGGATGCCGTAGAGGCGCATGGCGGTCAAGTTGCAGAGCACGTAGTTGCGCAGCGCGTTGAAGGTCTTTTCATCGCGCACGCCCCACTTCTTCTCAGCGAGGTTTCGAAGGGCCTTGACGCCCCACTGGCAGGCGGGCACGGAGATGACCCAGTCGTGGTCGGCGAGGTGTACGACCCAGCCCTCGATGCGGCGCGGCAGCGGCAGGGTCTTGCCGTCGGCGGCGATGAGGCCGGCCTTGACGGGGTCGACGCCCGCGATGATCGCGGCGGCGCGGAGCCAGCCGACGACCTGGGCTTCGCCGGAGGCGCTGCCCGGATGCTCGTGGGCGCAGGCCTGGGCAACGACGAATTCGGCGGGCAGGCCGCGCTTGATGGACTCAGCGATGCTGAGTACGTGGTGTTCGCCCGTGCCTGCGAGGGCCTCCTCCTTGCGGCAGGCATTGTCAGCCTCCCACTGGAAGACCCAGGGCTTGTGCAGGTCGTGCAGGATTTCACCGCCGACGGCGTGGTCGAAGTCGAGCTTGAGGCCGTCGATGTTGTCGTAGGCGGCGACGAGGGATTCGGCGGAGACGACGTTGAGGGCGACGTGGGTGCAGAGGCCGCCCGGATAGGCATGGTGGCTGCCGTAACCGGAGCCCGGCGCGCTCCAGGTGGGCTGCGGCGAGCGGGTGGTGTCGGAGAACTTCGGGAAGACGGACGTGCGGCCGGCGGCGATCAGGCCCTCCTTCTTGAGGGCGGCGAGCACGGCGCTCTGGTCGGCGGAGGCGATCGTAGGAGCCGGGTTCTCGATGATGGAGAGGACGGCCTTCCTGAGTTCGGGATCGCGCAGACGGCCGGCGGCCGCGCGGATGATTTCGTACGAGGTCTGGACGACGTCGCTCTCGCGGGCCATGTCGACCGGGGACATGGCGGCGATTTCGACAATGGTGCGGGCCTTTTTGGGTGCGGCGGCAGCGGCTGCGATCGGGCTGAAGGCGGCGAGGCCGCTCGCGACGGGGAGAACGGAGGCCGCAGCGGCGGCGCCGAAGAGCGAGCGGCGGGAGATCTGAGTCATGATTTTCCTTTCACAAAACAACATCTGCATGAACTGTGCAGAGCAGGCCCTGTTCAACGACGGTCCCGATCCGGGACTTCAGGGCTTCGGGTCTGAGCTTTTCCTGGATTCCCTTGAGCCTGCAGGACGGATTCTTTCAGGGCCGCATGACGGCGCCGTGACCGTGCGTTGACATCTTGAAGACGCTTGCGTGAATTTTCGATGACGGATTGTCTTCGGACGCCCGATGCGACGAGCGCCCGTCTCTTCGAAGGAGACGGGCGCTCTGAGAGGGCTCGGAGCGAGGCGCTCAGCGGATGGGGCGCCTCCCCGCGAGCCATGCGGGAATGAGGGCGCAGAACGAACCCGCAAGGAGCGTGGCCGCGGCGGCGAGAAGTTCGGGCGAGCCCATGGCGGGCGACATGGCAACGCCCGTTTCGGCGGCAAGCAGATGCGCGGCCGCCTCCGCGCCGATGAAGCCGAGGACGAGGCCGCCCGCGGTCCCCGCAGCGACGACCGTCATGACGATGCACCAGACGAGGCTCATGATGTAGCGCTGCGGGGCGCCGAGTACGCGGAGCTGCTCGAGGGCGGGCCTGCGGAGCTCACCGAGCAGCACGCCCATGATGAGCGTGGCGGCGAGCGCCGTGAGAAGCGTGAGGCGGGCCGTGATCGTCACGGCCTCGCTCGCGCCGCCCAAAAGCGAGTGGAGCGAGACGAGCACCTCGCCAGAGAAGACGCCCATCAGGTTGACCGACGTGCGGTCGGGGCCGGAGAGCGTGCGCTGCGACTGCTGCTGGCGCAGCCTGTAGGCGAACGAGGCGGGCTTGACGACGACGGCGGAGACGCCGGGAAGCGTCTCGAAGTCGTGTTCGGAGAAGACGCCGAGCAGTCGGCCGTGCCCTTCTTCATGCGCATATTCATGCTCCGTTCCGTCTTCTTCTTCGTGGTCGTAACCGTGGGCGCGCTCGAGTTCGTCGTGCACCGTCATCGAGTGCGTGGCCCAGACGGCCTCGATCGGAATCATGACGGCGCGGTCCCAGGGCGTGCCGCTTTCGGGCATCCTGCCCACGACCTTGAGGCGTCCGTGGTCGTGCGCGTGTCCTGCGCCGGGCGTCCTGCCGTGCATGGGTACGATTTCGTCGCCGATGCGGTAGGGGGCCGAGGCGCCGACGACGGCCTCGAAGGGCGCCTTGAAGAGGCGTCCCTCGGCGGGCCTGACCGTGCCGCCGAAGGTGACGAGCGACGTTGTCGTGCCGACGATGGGAGAGTCTCCCGCCCTGTCGCCGAATGCGACGGGGGCTGCCCACTTGACGCCGTGCCTTTCGTCAAGGTCCTTCATGACGGAGAGTGGCACGAGGGGAAGGGGTTCGTCACGCAGGAAGACGGCGCCGAGCAGAAGGGACGAGGGGCTGGCCTTGGCTCCGATGAGAAGATCGAACCGGTCGGCGGCCTGGGCCGAGGCGTGCCTCAGCATCCTGTCGGTCATGCCGGTCGCAATCGAGATCGAGAGCGAGAGTGCGAGGACGGCGGCGATGCCTGCGAGCACGGCGGCGCTTCTGCGCAGCTCGCTCCTAAGAAGCATGAGGACGTTCATGGATCAGATCCTTGGGGTGAGTCGGCCGTCGGCGAGCGTGAGGTGGCGCTCGAAGTGGCCGAGCACGCGCTCGTCGTGGCTTACGAGCACGAGGGAGGCGCCGAGCGAGCCTGCGGCGGAGATGAGTGCGTCGACCGCATGACCTGCACGGTTGGCGTCGAGGCTTGCGGTGGGGTCGTCCGCGAGGATGATCGAGGGAGACTGCATCAGCACGCGCACGAGCGCCGTGCGCTGCATCTCGCCTCTCGAGAGGAGTTCGGAGCGCGTGTCGGGATTGACTCCGTGCAACTTGAGGAGGTCCGTCGCGTCGCGACGCTGGGTGTTGGATACGGTGCGCGAGCAGAACGTGAAGGGGAGCAGGACGTTTTCGAGGGCCGTGAGGCCGTCGAAGAGGCGGAAGTCCTGAAAGAGGAAGCCGACGTGCCGGCCGCGCCAGCGGTCGCGCCTGGGTTCGGAGAGTGCGGAGACCTCGGTGTCGCCGTAGAGCACGCGGCCCCTCGTCGGGAGAAGAATGCCCGAGACGAGCTTGAGGAAGGTGGTCTTGCCCGCGCCGCTTGCGCCGCGCACGGCGATCATTTCACCGGGTTCGAGGCAGAACTCGTCGATCTCGAGGAGCGTGCGCAGGGAGGAGCCGTCGCGAACGTCGAGTCCGACGCCTTCAAGCTTGAGCGTGTCCGTCATCAGATCACCTCGTACTTTGCGTCGGCGAGCCGCACGAGGCTCACGAATCCCGTTTCGGGATCGGTCTCGCTGCCCGTTTCGAGCCGTCCCGTCACCTCGATGAGGCGGTTGTTCTGCACGAAGGCCTGCTCGCTCGCGAGCCTCACGAGGATGATGCTGTCGGGCCAGTCCTGATCGGAGTTGCAG
>ERZ857750.3235-NODE-3235-length-13921-cov-25.844800_pt1 | contig 13921 bp, 10 predicted proteins | sample MGYA00519915_ERZ857750 | MGnify/ENA primary metagenome ERZ857750 (study PRJEB31778, sample SAMEA3449358) | human gut metagenome | biome: human gut; feature: human-associated habitat; material: faeces | place: United Kingdom | collected 2010/2012 ... | reverse complement strand
TTCATCCAAATCATGCTTAACAAATTTATCGAATGAAATCAAAACAGCTTCTTAATAGATGGTTTATGAAAAAAGTATGTTTTTTAGTATTATGTTTGTTTGTAATAAGTAGTTATATGTTCTCGGCTTCTGTAAAAGAAGATACAATTGTAACAAAACTGTCGAAAGATGAATTTAAGCTATTTGTTGATTCAATAGCGAAAACATATGGATTGACGCACTTTAATACGGTGAGTTTAAATGATTCTGTTGTGGTAAATCAATCGTCGATTGATTCGTTGAAACTTTTTTTGAGAAGACAGTGAATTTCTATATTAAAGTAGGATTAGATAAATCTCACTGGTAAAAAATAAAGCGCTCTCTCCGGCAGATGACATTCTGTAGTAAGAGAGCGTATTTTATATCTGTGTGTCAGTATGTGTTCATGCAGTCACATGGATAAACTACTCCCCATTCTCGTCTTAGTGCATCCATTTGATGCATGATGCGTAAGGTTTCGGAATGTGGCATATAAGGCGATTCCAGCCATCCTTTTTCGAGTGCTTCGATACAGGCATATACTTGATATTCGTATCCCGTGATTTGCTGAGGTGCATAATATATAGCAGTGGTATTATACTTGCGGTCTACGATACGTACTGATTGCGGATTATTGATGTTTTCTACTACCATAAATCCTTTATCTCCTGCAATGATTCCCTGACGGTCACTTTGTACGTGGATGCTGGCTTGGAGCGTAGCCATCTTACCGTCTTTATAGAAAAGGGTAATACTTTCTTGTGAGTCGACACCAGTTTCGGTTTTTTGACATACGCTGTGTGTTTGTTCAATCTCTGTACCAAATGCCATAGCTGCAAAGTTCAGTGTATAAACACCGATATCCAGCAAGGCACCTCCTGCCAGTTCCGGGCGGATGATGCGTTCCTTGGTGTCGATGACGTAGCTTAGGTTGGCAGATAAGGTACGGGGAGTGCCGATGACACCCGATTGAATTAGTTCCTGTATAGTGAGGGACAGTGGCATATAGCGGGTCCAGATGGCCTCTGTGATGAATACTCCTTTTTCTTTTGCCAGTTGAAGCAATTCCTCTGCCTGGCGGGCATTGGCCGTGAATGCTTTTTCACACAACACCGGTTTGCCTTTCAGAATACACATACGTGCATTGTCGTAGTGCATGGCATGTGGGGTAGCAATGTAAATCAAATCTACTTCCGGGTCGTCTGCCAGTGCTTCGTAAGAGCCGTAAGCTTTAGTGAACTGCCAGTCGTTTGCAAATTGTTGTGCTTTGTCTATCGAACGGGAAGCAACAGCGTATCGCGCGACTCCTTTCATCCCTCCCAATGTGGCTGCCATTTTTGCTGCAATGCCTCCACAACCGATAATACCGATTTTGTATATTTTCATAAGTTGTATTGTATAATTGTTCTTTTGCAAAGCTATAAAAGTTTGATAAACGGGCAATCGGAAGCAAGTGTTTTTTGTACCTTTGTAGCATGAAGAAGTACGTGGATGTCATAGTGCCTTTACCTGTTGTCGGACAGTATACCTATTCGCTTCCGGAGGAATGGGAAAGCCGTGTGCAACCAGGCTGCCGTGTTATTGTGCAGTTTGGAAGTAAGAAATTTTATACGGCAATTGTGACTCGTGTACATGAAGAAAAGCCTGAGGGGTATGAAACCAAAGCTATCAGTGAAGTGCTGGACACAACTCCTGTATTGTTGAAGCGCCAATATGATTTCTGGCAATGGATGGCAGACTACTATTTGTGCACATTGGGTGATGTATACAAGGCAGCGTTACCGTCGGGGTTGAAGATAGAAAGTGAAACTTTGGTTGTGTATAATCCGGAGTTCGAATCGGAAGTCCCTCTTCCTCTCAAAGAACAACAGATACTTGATTTGCTCAGTAACGATCCGGAGCAGTATGTTACTCAACTGGAAAAGGCTAGTGGAATCAAATTATTACTTCCGGTTATAAAATCGTTGTTGGATAAACAGGCGATTCGTGTAAAAGAAGAATTAAAACATCATTATAAGCCTCGTACAGAAGCACGTGTAAGGCTGACGGAGCAAATGCGGACGGAGGAGGCTGTACGTCTTCAGTTCGATAAACTGACACGTGTCCCCAAACAGTTGGCTTTGTGGATGAAGTACATTGAGTTGTCCGGATGGACGCAGGATGGAACAGAATTAAAGGAAGTTTCCAAAAAGGCCCTGTTGCAGGCTGCCGGTGTTTCTCCTGCTGTATTGAATGGTCTGGTAGATAAACAGGTTCTCGAAGTATATAACCAGGAGATAGGACGGTTGACCGAAACTTCCCGTCAACTGGTGGCATTGAATCCATTGAGTGAAGCACAGCAGCGTGCTTATACCGGAATACTGAATTGTTTTTGCGAGAAAAGTGTATGTCTGCTACATGGGGTAACTGCCAGTGGAAAGACCGAAATCTATATTCATCTGATAGAACAGGTTTTGAAGGCAGGAAAGCAAGTTTTGTATTTATTGCCTGAGATAGCTTTGACGACACAGATTACCGAACGTTTGCAGCGTGTGTTTGGTTCTCGTTTAGGCATTTATCATTCCAAATTTCCGGATGCCGAGCGTGTGGAAATTTGGAAGAAACAATTGTCGGAACACGATTATGATGTGATTTTGGGAGTGCGTTCATCTGTATTTTTACCTTTCCGCCGGTTAGGATTGGTCATTGTAGATGAAGAACACGAAGCAACTTATAAACAGCAGGATCCTGCTCCCCGTTATCATGCACGCAATGCAGCCATCATGCTTGCATCCATGTTTGGTGCGAAAACTTTGTTGGGAACGGCTACTCCGGCTATTGAAACTTATTACAATGCCCTGAATGGAAAATACGGCCTGGTAGAGCTGAAGGAACGTCATCAGAATATTCTTTTGCCACATGTGGAGTTAGTAGATATAAAGGAACTTGCTCGTAAGAAACGGATGACTGCTCAGTTTTCTCCTTTACTCTTGCAAAAAGTACGTGAGGCACTGGAACAGAAAGAACAAGTCATTTTATTTCAAAATCGGAGAGGCTTTGCTCCTATGATAGAATGTCGTACATGTGCATGGGTGCCCAAGTGCAAGAACTGTGATGTCAGTCTTACTTATCATAAAGGGTTAAACCAGTTGACTTGTCACTATTGTGGCTATACGGAAACCGTACCAAAATCATGTCCGGCATGTGGAGGAACGGAACTGGTAAACCGGGGATTCGGAACCGAAAAGATAGAAGATGATATGAAGGTCCTGTTTCCCGATGCCCGTATTGCCCGGATGGATTTGGATACGACACGTACCCGTACGGCCTACGAAAAGATTATTGCCGATTTTGAAGAGCAGCGCACAGATATTCTGATTGGTACACAAATGGTATCGAAGGGGCTGGATTTCGATAAGGTGAGTGTAGTAGGTATATTGAATGCTGATTCGATGTTGAACTATCCCGATTTCCGTTCTTATGAACGTGCTTTCCAGTTGATGGCGCAAGTAGCAGGGCGTGCCGGAAGAAAGAATAAACAAGGTCTGGTCGTGTTACAGACAAAGTCGCCGGAGTTGCCTGTCATTCATGAAGTGATGACGAATGATTATCCCAGAATGTATCAGGAGCAGATTGATGAACGGGAATTATTTCATTATCCACCTTTCTACCGCTTGGTATATGTGTATCTGAAGCACCGTAAAGAAGATGTGCTTGGACAAGCTGCCGATTTGATGGCTGCTTATCTGCGAAACGGGCTGGGAAGTCGAGTCTTAGGACCTGACAAGCCTCCTGTATCGCGTATACAGACTTTATTTATCCGAAAAATAGTAGTCAAGGTGGAACAGACTGCTTCGATGAAAAAAGTGCGTGATTATTTAACTCAAGTACAGCGCAGCATTATGGAAGATGAACGCTTCCGCTCGCTGACGGTTTATTATGATGTAGACCCGATGTAAAATATAGTTTATGAAAAAGGTAGAATTAGATGTACATACACATACAGTAGCAAGTGGACATGCTTTCAGTACTTTGCAGGAAATGGCACAGGCTGCTGCAGAGAAAGGATTGAAAGTATTGGGTATCACAGAGCATTCGCCGGGTATTCCAGGAACGTGCAATCCTATTTATTTCCGTAATTTGCATGTAGTGCCTCGTCGGATGTATGGTATTGAATTATTATTAGGAGCAGAAATTAATATTATAGATACAAAAGGTACACTCGACTTGGATGAAAAGACCATGCAAATGCTTGATATCCGTATTGCCGGTATTCATTCGTTGTGTTACAGTCAGGGTACAAGAGAAGAAAATACGCAAGGTATGATAAATGCCATTGCTAATCCATATACTCATATTATCAGTCATCCGGGTGACGGAACAGCCCAACTCGATTTTGAGCCTATCGTACTGGCTGCAAAAGAACATCGTACTTTGTTGGAAATAAACAATAGTTCATTGAAACCTTGCCGGAATAAAGCAGAGGCGAGAGGTAATAATTTAGAGATACTTCGTCTTTGTAAGAAATATGAAGTACCGGTTATTTTAGGAAGCGATGCACATATTTCTTTTGATATTGCCACTTATGACTATGTGTGGCAACTGGTGGATGAAACAGGCTTTCCGGAAGAACTGATAATGAACCTGAGTGTAGAAAAGTTTAAAGATTATCTGAATATAAAATAAGCATGAAGCGAATACTCTTTGTTTGTTTAGGAAATATCTGCCGGTCTTCATCGGCAGAGGAAATTATGCGTACATATATTAAAAGAGCCGGACTGGAGCATGATATTGAAGTTGATTCGGCTGGTATCAGCAGCTTTCACCACGGTGAGCCGGCTGACGAGCGGATGCGGGCACATGCTGCACGGCGTGGCTATCACATTACTCATCTGTCCCGTCCGGTACGTACAGAAGATTTCTATAATTTTGACCTGATTCTTGGTATGGATGATCGCAATATCGATGCGTTGCGTGAAAAAGCACCGGATATTGAGTCAGAACGTAAAATTCAACGAATGACTGATTATTGTCGGGTAAAGGTTGTGGATTATGTCCCCGATCCTTACTATGGCGGTGCGCAGGGATTCGAAAATGTACTCGATATTTTGGAAGATGCCTGCGAAGGCTTATTGGATGCTGTAAAACAATAGTTTTTGCATTTTAGGGCAAGCTTTTAAACAAACTGCTTATACGAAAATAAGGGTTGATTTACGTTACTTGTATCGAAAGCCGATGATACAAGTATCGTAAGCTAACGATACAAGTATCGAATGCTGATGATACAAGTCACGTTTTCGAATGTAATAACAGGGCATTTAAAACTCTATCAGACAGCATGAATTACTTTTAAATAAAAATGCCTTCATACTTTTTGATATGCTTTATTTGAAGCAAATAGAGTATGAAGGCATTTCTTTTATTTCTTAAGTTCCGGATAACTGATACGTGTGTGGTACATTGTTTTCAGTTTTTCCTTGAATACAGTTTTTACAGTGGCTATGTCTTTGAAAGTAATCGGACATTCCTTAAAATAGCCTTCTTGTACCTGACTGTCTATAATCTTGTCGACTAATGCCGAAATGCTTTCTTCTGTATATTCCGGTAAACTGCGTGAAGCTGCTTCTACCGAGTCTGCCATCATCAGAATAGCCTGCTCTTTGGTAAACGGATTGGGACCGGGATACTGGAAAGCTGTTTTATCGACTTCTTCATCCGGGTGTTCGTTCTGATATGAAATATAAAAATATTTGGTAAGTCCAGCTCCATGATGGGTACAGATAAAGTCTTTTATAACCGTAGGAAGATTATACTTATCCGCCAGTTTCATTCCATCCGTAATATGGCTGATGACAATCTGAGCACTTTGTTTATAAGTCAATTGGTCATGAGGATTGACACCTGATTGATTCTCTGTAAAAAAGGCGGGATTGAGCATCTTACCTATATCGTGATACATAGCTCCGGTACGTACCAGTTGGCTGTTGGCTCCGATGCGGTTAGCAGCAGCAGCAGTGAGGTTAGCCAATTGTAAGGAGTGCTGGAAAGTACCAGGTGCTACTTCCGACATCTCCCTCATTAGTTTGTTGTTGATGTTGGAGAGCTCTACTAATGTTACGTTAGAAGTGAATCCGAAGGTCTTTTCCAATATAAACAGCAACGGATAAGTGAATAGAAGCAGAATTCCATTCAGGATAAAATTGATATACATATTCGTGCTGAGTTGTGCTATCGTACTGACGTGAATAAGGTCTAGTGCCAGATAGAGAATCGCATAAGACAGTGTTACGATAAAAGCACTTCGCAGAAGTTGCGATCGTTGCGATAATTCCCGAAGACTATAGATACCTGCCATACCTGCTACGGTTTGAAGTAAGATAAACTCATGCGGTGTACGCAGTACAATAGAGCATAGCAATATGGAGGTGATATGTGCCATAAAAGCGGTGCGGGAGTCGAGGAAAATACGTATAATAATCGGTATCATGGCAAAAGGAACAATATATACGTTAAGAAAAGCGTGTTCTACCATGATAAACGATATGATGGGGAAGATGACGATAATGCTGAAGAGCAGATATAGACATCGCTTCCGGCTGTAATAATCTTTGCGGAAAAGTTCCAGATAGGTAAAGAAAATACCAATGAGAATCGCTACAAACAAGATTTGTCCGAAGAGAGTAAGACGTTTTTCGGTAGTGGTCTCGCTTCGTTTGCTCCATTCTTTTTGGAGTGACTTTAAGATGTTGTAGGTTTGCTGGTTGATAATTTCTCCCCGGTCAATAATCTTTTGTCCGTTCATGACGAAACCACTGGCCCAGGAAATGTTTGACAGCAAATCCTGCTTCGCCGATTCCGATTTCTCTGCATCGTAAATCAAATTAGGAGCAATGTAATTGTTCAGGTTACAGAGCTGTAGCATCCGTTTGTTGTAATGGATTGTATCAGACTTGATAAGTGCTTCATAAGCCTGTTTGATTGTATACAGATTGTTTATATCTCGTTGACTTGATATGTTTCTGTCCACAATCCGTATATGGAAAAAACTGTCTTTCCGCAAATTGGACAAATCATTGACGCCGATTACTCCTTGTTCATATATTTCTTTCAATAGTCGTTCAATGTGATTTCTATATGTTGGATTGGGGATAATACGATAGAGGGTGCTGGCATAGTCATCTTTGAATTTTTTTATCATTTCATCACCAATTCTTTTATCTAGTCCATAGTAAGGACGATAGGCAGCCATTACACTGTCTTGCTCGTGCTGTACTTGTTGTTCTTCTTTGTAGATTGGAAAATCGAATGAGGCTTGAAGCAGTCCGTATTTCCAGGGCTTGTTAATGTCAAACTGATAATTGAATTTCCCTTCCCGTGGCAGGAAATAGACGAGCAGGGTTACTGTAGCTAGAAAAATAATGCTTTTATATAGTAGTTCCTTGTATGAGAACTGCCTTTCGGTCTGGAAACTTTTCATAATGAAGTATATTTTGGGTGCAAAATAAGAAAAAAACGGGAAAATTAGCTTAATTTTGCACTGTATTTTTAGATAGAAACCACTATGTCAGAAAGAAAAGTAAGAGTTCGTTTTGCACCTAGCCCTACTGGTGCATTGCATATCGGCGGTGTACGTACTGCCTTGTATAACTATCTGTTTGCCCGCCAGCATGGTGGAGAATTGATTTTCCGTATCGAGGATACAGATTCAAACCGTTTTGTTCCGGGAGCAGAAGAATACATTCTCGAATCTTTTAAATGGTTAGGTATTCATTTCGATGAAGGGGTAAGTTTCGGAGGAAATTATGGTCCATACCGCCAGTCGGAGCGTCGCGATATTTATAAGAAATATGTACAGGTATTGCTGGATAACGGAAAGGCTTATATTGCTTTCGATACTCCGAAAGAACTGGATGCAAAACGTAAGGAAATTCCTAACTTCCAGTATGACGCATCTACTCGTGGTAGTATGCGCAACTCTCTTACCATGAGTAAGGAAGAAGTGGATGCACTCATTGCAGAAGGTAAACAGTATGTAGTTCGTTTTAAGATTGAACCGAATGAGGATGTACATGTACACGATATTATTCGAGGAGAAGTTGTGATTAATTCATCTATTTTGGATGATAAGGTGCTGTATAAATCGGCAGATGAACTTCCTACCTATCACTTGGCCAATATTGTAGATGATCATTTGATGGAAGTTTCTCATGTAATTCGTGGAGAAGAATGGCTTCCTTCTGCACCTTTGCATGTGCTGTTGTATCGTGCGTTTGGCTGGGAAGATACGATGCCGGAATTTGCTCACTTGCCTCTGTTGCTGAAGCCGGATGGAAATGGTAAACTGAGCAAGCGCGATGGTGACCGTTTGGGATTCCCTGTATTCCCATTGGAATGGCATGATCCGAAAACTGGAGAAGTTTCTTCGGGATATCGTGAATCAGGTTATTTGCCGGAGGCAGTAATCAACTTCCTTGCTTTGCTGGGATGGAATCCGGGTAATGACCAGGAGCTGATGTCGATGGATGAACTGATCAAATTGTTCGACCTGCATCGTTGTAGCAAAGCTGGTGCTAAGTTCGATTACGAAAAAGGTAAATGGTTTAACCACGAATACATCCTGATGAAGAGCGATGAAGAGATTGCCGGATTGTTTATGCCAATTCTCAAAGAACATGGAATAGAAGCTCCTATGGAAACAGTGGTAACTGTAGTAGGATTGATGAAGGGACGTGTCAGCTTTGTGAAGGAATTGTGGGAAACTTGTAAATTCTTCTTTGTTGCTCCTGTAGAATACGATGAGAAGACCGTAAAGAAACGTTGGAAAGAAGATTCTGCAGAACGTATGTTGGAATTGGCCGACTTACTGGAATCATTAGATGATTTCTCATTGGCTCATCAGGAAGAAGTTGTGATGAAGTGGATTGAAGACAAAGGCTATCATTTGGGTAACATTATGAATGCGTTCCGTCTTACATTGGTTGGTGAAGGTAAGGGACCTCATATGTTTGATATTTCTGCTGTATTGGGAAAGGAAGAGACCGTAAGACGTATGCGTCGTGCTGTAGAGGTACTCAAATAAAAACCAAGTGTGATGATTTATAATCTGATTATATTTCTTTATGTAAGTGCAGTCCGTTTGGCTGCACTTTTCAGTGAAAAAGTATCAAAGATGGTGAAAGGACAGAAAGAGTCCTTTTCCATCTTGAAACAGCATATAGACCCCTCTGCCCGCTATTTATGGTTTCACGCTGCCTCTTTAGGTGAATTTGAGCAAGGGCGTCCTCTTATAGAAGCAATCCGGAAACAATATCCGGACTACAAGATTTTGCAGACTTTCTTTTCTCCATCAGGCTATGAAGTGAGAAAAGACTACAAAGGAGCCGATGTGGTTTGCTATCTGCCACTTGATACACCGGGAAATGTAAAGAAGTTTATCGACCTGGCACATCCGTACATGGCTTTCTTTATTAAGTATGAGTTTTGGAAAAATTATCTGGAAGAATTACATCGCCGCCAGATTCCGGTGTATAGCGTATCCTCTATCTTCCGTCCGGGACAAATCTTTTTCCGCTGGTATGGAGGATGCTATAAGGATGCCTTGAAAAGTTTTACTCACCTTTTTGTACAGAACGAAGAGTCGGTACATTTGTTGAAAACGATTGGCATATCCAATACCACAATAGTGGGAGATACCCGCTTCGACCGTGTACTGGAAATCTGTAATCAAGCCAAAAATCTTCCTTTGGTAGAGCAATTCAAAGGAAATGCGCTGACCCTTGTGGCTGGTAGTTCATGGGCACCGGATGAAGATATTTTTATACCTTACTTCAACAGTCATCCGGAGATGAAGCTGATAATAGCTCCTCATGTAATCAGTGAAAGCCATTTGAAAGAAATTATGGCGAAATTGAAACGTCCTGTGGTGCGTTATACTGAGGCGACAGAAGAAAGTGTGAAACAGGCAGATTGCTTGATTATCGATTGTTTTGGACTTCTTTCTTCTATCTATCGTTACGGAGAAGTTTCCTATATAGGAGGAGGATTTGGCGTAAGTATTCATAATACACTGGAAGCTGCCGTCTACGGTATTCCTGTTGTTTTTGGACCTAACAATAAAAAGTTTCTCGAAGCACAAGGATTGAAAAAATGCAAAGGTGGTTTTGAGATAACTGGAGCTGAAGAATTTAATGCCTTAATGGATAATTGGATAAAAGATCCTGCTTCTCTTGCTGCTTCTGGGAAAAATGCCGGAAACTATGTATCAGCCCATGCTGGCGCATTGGATAAAATCATGAAAACAGTACAGCTATAATATAGCTTTCAATATCATAGCCACAGAAACATGTTCTATTGTGTTTCTGTGGCTTTTTTAGTTTTCTATAGAAATAAATACTGATAAACTTTTTATTTATTTGTGTCTTGTCCGAAAGTTATAGCCCCCTGGGGTATGGGCATATTATTTTCGTATAGTGCTTGTATGATTGTGGATGAAAGCATACGAAGTACTTTGCTGAGAGTTATAATATAGTAGGAGCCATATCGTTTCTTTTAAAAAAGCAATTTTCTAACACTATTTAAAGGCCTTTATGCTGGATTCTTCTAAAATAAAACTTATCTTAGCATAAACTTTAAAACTGATTCTTTTATCATGGGCAATAATAATTTTTATTGTGTAATTATGGCTGGAGGTATGGGGCGACGCTTTTGGCCTTATAGCCGTAAATCACTACCTAAACAGTTTCTTGACTTTTTCGGAACCGGACAAACGATGTTGCAGCAAACGTTTGAAAGATATAAACAGATTGTAGCGGTAGAGAATATTTATATCACTACACATCGTGATTATAAGGATTTGGTTTTGCAAATGCTTCCTGAAATAAAAGAAAATCAGTTGATTATTGAAGAAGAAAGAAGAAATACTGCTCCTTCTATTGCTTACGCTTCTCATGTAATACAGAAGATTAATCCTGATGCTACAATTGTAGTGGCGCCGGCTGATCATTTGATATTAAATGTAGAACGCTTTCGGGAAGCTATTCTGAAAGGACTTGAGTTTGCTTCGCGTACGGATAAACTGATTACACTCGGTATAAAGCCGGCAAAGGCAGAAACAGGATATGGATATATACAAATTGATGAAGAGAAAGAGGGTGATTTCTTCAAGGTAAAGACCTTTATAGAAAAACCGGCAAAAGAATTTGCCGAGATTTTTGTGCAAAGTAATGAGTTCTATTGGAATTCAGGCATTTTTATCTGGCATGTGAATACCATTCTAAAAGCATTTCATGAAATGATGTCCGAAATCTGTCCACGTGTGGAGTGCGATGTACCCGACTTTACTTCTTGCCCTAATATCTCTATTGATTACAGTATCATGGAGAAGGCTAATAATGTGTATGTACAACTTTGTGATTTTGGATGGGCTGATTTAGGTACATGGGAATCGCTGTATGAAACGTCTCCTAAAGATCACGATAAGAATGTGATAATCAATAGTAATACATTACTGTACGATTGTAAAGATAATGTAGTTTTGATGCCGGAAGGTAAATTGGCTGTGATACAGGGATTGGAAGGATATTTGGTCGCAGCTCGCGATAATGTGCTTCTCATTTGTAAGAAAGATGATCATAATGCCATCCGTAAGTTTGTAAATGATGTGGAAATGAAGTTTGGAGAAAAGTTCTCCTGATTCTTTATATGTAAGAAAAGACAAAGGGACTGTTTCGCAGCTTGCTGCCGGAACAGTCCCTTTGCCTTTCTAAAGTATCTTGTTATCTATTGGGTAGATTAGTATTCAAAAGTGATGCCTAAAGTGGGAAGCAATGTGCCACTTTCCTGCTTGATGTATTTCATTACATAGCGTTGTTCGGATGGAGCAGCCGAAGGATTTTCTATAGTACCTGTACTCATCAGTACGTCGGGTTGTTTCAGTTTGCTGGCAGTAATATTCTGTATGTCCAGATAGATTCCGAACATGCATTTCTTCCAGTAAAAAGTTTTATCTACGCGGACATCCAGCTGTCCGAAGAAAGGAAGGCGTTCTGTATTGTACCGGCTGTAGTCATAGTATGCTTTTCCCTGTGCATTCCATGCTTCTACAAGTGACGACTTTTCTTCATCATATGGAGTATAAGGAGCTCCTCCTATGCAGCTTGCTTTCATTCCGATACTCCATTGTTTGGGAAGACTATAGTACCACTCACATTGAAGATGAAACGGTTATCCCATGCCGATGCAATATAGCTTTCATTTTCTTTCGACTTGAATTCACTTTTAAAGAGGGTGAGGGAAGAAGATAGGTTCAGTTTCTGGGCCACTAACCACTTGAACATCATTTCTACCCCATAGGAGCGTCCTTCTGCATCCGATCGCAGTGCTTCGTTTCCTATTACCCTTTACAGGAAAGAGGGATTCCATCGTTTATGGAGAAAGGCATATGCTTGTATTGTTTGTGAAATCCTTCTATAGACAGTTCCATTGTTTCGTTAGGATTCCAAGACAGTCCGAGACTTTTTTGTGAAACAGATATATAGTCTAGATTCTGATTAGTGTAAGCCCGTCCGTCTTCTTTAAATCCTAGAGCAGTATATGGCGGAAGTTGATAATATTGTCCCAGATGTCCACTTAAGAACAGACCTTCTGTCAGCCGATAAGAAACAGAAAGGCGTGGAGAAAGCTGCTTCCACATTTCTTTCATTTTATCACTGTAATTATTGCCATCGGCCCGGACTCCCAGTGAAGCTGTAAACTTCTCGTCTGCCGAGGTATAATCTATTGAAGCAAATATTCCCCAGCGTAGCATATTCAGATTGGTCTTATAGTCGAACACATGAATTTGGTCTGTGAATAACTGCTGATAACTGTTCTGGTCATATTGTGAATAATTCAGTTCGGCTCCCAGATTTACTTTCCATACACTCCAGTTTGAAGTATTCTCCATTCTTATCTTGGTTTCCTGTTCTATGGAGCGGAGACGTAATGTCAGGTTGTCTTCCGAACTTTCATCATTATCCCGGTATTTCAGGTTACGGTTATTCAGATAACTGTGACTGACAGTAATGGTCTGTATATGCGGACCACCATAGTGGCGGTAGACACTTCCTAATGTAAATGTTTCCTGTTCTATTTTAGGCAAGTATCCCAATATATATTCGGCATCTTCACCTTCAATATCAAAGTTCAGTTTCATTCGGTCTATACCTCCCAGGCCTAAAACTGTCAGCTCATGGTGCGGATTGAAGCGTGTTTTTATCTTAAAGGAAGCATCTGTATAAGCCGGAAGGAGAGGTAATCCCAGAACTTTGAACAGCATTTGCAGATAGGATTGGCGTACTGATACCAGATAAGATGTTTTTTTGCCTAAATGTCCGTTCGAGGTCAGGGCTACTTCCGAAGCTCCTAATGTGGCTTTTACGGAGTTGTGTTCCATATCTCCGTCTCGCAGACTGAAATCGAGTACAGAACTCAATGCATTTCCTCTGTTGGCCGGGAAGGCACCGCTATAAAACTCTACGCTTCGTATCAGGTCGGCATCAATCAAACCAACCGGACCTCCGGAGGCTCCTTGTGTGCTAAAATGGTTTATATTAGGTATTTCTACTCCGTCCAGATAGAAACGGTTTTCAGAGGGACCTCCACCACGGACAATTAAATCGTTACGGTATCCGATGGGAGAAAAGGCTACTCCCGGATAATTCTGTACAACACGGGATATATCGCGATTAGCTCCTGGAGCTTTTTCTATTTCTCTTAGCCCGATGACGCGTAGACTTACCGGACTTTCTGCTACTCTACGGAAAGGAGAAGCAGTGATGGTTACGGCATCTAAGGTCAGTTCATCTTCCTCCATCTCTATTTGAACATGTGGAGGCTGTCTCAAATAAACTTTGAGATGGCCTTTTTTGTGTCTGCAAAAAAATCG
>ERZ857750.3224-NODE-3224-length-13970-cov-25.350054_pt1 | contig 13970 bp, 10 predicted proteins | sample MGYA00519915_ERZ857750 | MGnify/ENA primary metagenome ERZ857750 (study PRJEB31778, sample SAMEA3449358) | human gut metagenome | biome: human gut; feature: human-associated habitat; material: faeces | place: United Kingdom | collected 2010/2012 ... | reverse complement strand
TGATGAGCGTGGAGCCCGGCTTCGGCGGGCAGAAGTTCATGCCCTCGGCGCTGGAAAAGCTGCGCTGGCTCAAGGAAGAGCGGGCAAAGCGGAGCGCCCGCTACCTGCTGGAAGTGGATGGCGGCGTGGACGACACCACCGCCCCCCTGTGTGTGGAGGCGGGTGCCGATATTCTGGTGGCGGGCAGTGCCGTGTTCGGCGCAGCCGACCCGGCTGCTGCGGTGCGCCGTCTGGCCGCCCTGTGAGAGGTGCCTTACCATGGATGAACGTTTGATCCAGCAGCAGGAGCAGGAGCTTGCAAAGACGGGGCGGTACTATCTGCACGTCTGCTTTATGACCATCCCGCTGCTCTGCATGGCCTGCTTCCTGTACGGTCTGCGGCCCCTGCTGCTCTGCGGCGCGGCGCTGCTCACCGGCAATCTGTGTGACCGCCTGGTCTCCCTGCTGCGCCGCCGCGTGTATCGGGCCGGGGATTTCTCCAACGAGAGCTTTGCCCTCATCATCGCTCTGCTCATGCCCGCCACGGTGGACTGGTATGTGGTCATTATGGCGGTGCTGGCCGGTGTCCTCATCGGCAAGGAGGTGTTTGGCGGCTACGGCAGCTATCCCTTCAATCCCGCTGCTGTGGGCTACGCCGTGGCGGCGGTGTCCTGGCCGGAGCAGGTGTTCCGCTACCCCCAGCCCTATACCAACATCCCCCTGTGGGATGCCACCGGCGTGCCGGTGTCCAGCACCATCTCGGATACCCTGCGCAGCGGCGGCAGCCTGAACATCGGCGCAATTTCGCTGGTGCTGGGCGAGTATGCCGCTCCCATGGGCACGGGTGCTGCCCTCATCCTTCTGGCCTGTGGGCTTTTCCTCTGGCTGCAGAAGGATGTCCGTCTGAGCGCTTCTGTCAGCTTTGTGGTCACCTGTGCCCTCATCGCCTTCCTCTTCCCCCGTCAGGTGGGGGTGAACGGCGTGGACATCGCCCTGCGCCTGCAGTGCGTGCGGGACGAGCTGCTGACCGGTGCCATGCTGTTCAGCGCGGTGTTCCTGCTCAACGAGCCCTACACCTGCGCCCACCACCGTCTGGGCCGCATCCTGTACGGTGTGCTGGTGGGTGCGATCACCATGGGCTTCCGGTATTACGGCGTGTACGAGACGGGTGTCTGCTTTGCCCTGCTCACGGTCAACAGCATTTCCGGCTGGATGGACCGCACCGAGAGCCGCCTGTATCAGCTGATGCACCGCCCTGCGGCCGGAAAGGAGGGCGCTGAATGAAACGTTCCATTGCAGAACTGATCACCCGCGATCCGGAGAAGTTTGCCCACCATGACCGGGTGTTCAAAAACAACCCCGTTGTCATGCAGGGCATGGGTCTGGCTCCGCTGGTGGTGCTTGCCACCACGGGCAAAAATGCTTTGATGCTGGCCGTGGCTGTGGCCCTGCTGCTCACGCCTTCCCGGATGTTGGCCTGCCTGGTCAGCCGCCTGTTCCCCCTGCGGGACGAGCAGCCCGCCCCGGAAGAGCTGGAGAAAAAGCTGCTGCCCCGGGCGCTGGTGTACAGCGGCAGTGCGGCGGTGGTCTACCTTGCCGCTTATCCTATCCTGAACGCTGTGTTCGGCACCGACCTGCTGATGCTGGGCATCTACCTGCCCATGCTGGTGGTGGAGCCCTTGCTGACCTACCGCTTTGGCCGCGTGCAGGAAACCATGCGCAAGGCTGTCTCCAAGGGTCTGCGCATCACGGTGGGCTACGCGCTCATCCTGTTCATCGTGGGCTGCCTGCGGGAGTGGCTGGCGCTGGGCAGTGTGTTTGGGATCCAGCTCAGCCGCTCTGTCCTGCCCATGGCATCCATGCCGGCAGGCGGTTTCATCGTGCTGGGCGTGGTGTGTGCCGTCTGGCGCGCGCTGGCCCGCAAACACAAGGAATACCTGAAAACTGAGGCGCGCGGCACTCTGGCTGCGCACCCCCGGAAGGAGGCGCAGGATCAGTGAGTGCTGTGATGAATACCATCGGTGTGGCCTTTGCCTACGCCGTGCTGGCCCTGTTTGCCCAGAACGCCATCTTTACCCGTGGTCTGGGCGTGTCGCGCCTGATCCAGCTGGTGGGTGACGAGCGCACCAGTAGCTGGTGGTTTGCCCTGCTGCTCTGTGTTACCCAGACGCTGGTGGCTCCGCTGGCGTATTTTGCGGGCAGCCAGATCGTGGACCTGCCCTACCGTGCCCAGCTCCGCCCGCTGCTCTACCTGGCCTGTGTGGCGGTGGTCTGCATCTTTGAGCACGCCATCCTGCGGGCGGTCAAAGGCCCCCGCAGCGGCCTGCTCATCCGCATCCTGCCCATTGCCGCCGTGAACAGCGGCGTGCTGGGCACCGTGCTGGTGGAGCGCACCCAGAGCTTTACGCTGGCGCAGTCCATCGGCTTTGGCCTGGGCAGCGGCCTGGGCTATCTGCTGGCTGTGATGCTGGTGACCGAGGCGGGCAACCGCCTGCGCAGCAAGGCCATCCCCGAAGCATTCCGCGGCCTGCCCATCACCCTGATCTATATCGGTGTGCTGGCGCTGGCCATCTACGGCTTTACCGGCCATTCCGTGATCCTGTAAGTTGACCCCAAGGAGGGTGGTTGATTATGGCAAGATATCCCAAACGCCAGAAGGTCAAGCGCTACCGGCGCAGCTTTTACACCCGTGAGATGCGGCTGAAAAAGGGCATCGGCATTGCGGTGCTGGTGGTGGCCGTGCTGGCAGCGGCCTGGGTGGCCGCGCCCCATGTGCTGGACTGGGCCACCCACACCTGGTATACCGTGGTGCGGGATCGTGACCTTTCCGCATCCAGTGCCGTCAGCGAGAGTGCATCCTCCGGGATGCAGAGCACCGCTGCCAGCGAACCGGCAGCTTCCTCGGTGCCGGAAAAGGAGCCGGAACCAGCGGTCAAGGGCACTGATATTGTGACGGGCCTGTGGGCAGAGGTGGATGTGACCACCCTGACCGACGAGGCCGCCATCCGCTCCGCCGCCCGGCAGCTCAAGGCACAGGGCATGACCTATGCCATCCTGACCCTGAAGGACACCGCCGGGCAGGTGTATTACGCCTCCCAGACGGCGGTGGGTGCCGCCAATGCAGCCCCCACGCAGGTCGAGCTGACGAGCGTGGCATCCATCTTCAAGGAGGAGGGGCTGGTGCCGGTGGCTGCGCTGACTGCCTTCCGTGACCCTGCCGGTGCCCGGGCCGACCACGCTCTGGCCATCCGGTATCAGGGGCAGGAATACCTCTGGCTGGACAACAAGGCTTCCGCCGGAGGCAACCCCTGGCTGAACCCCTACGCCGCTGAGACCGTGCAGTATATCGGCGATCTGATCGCCGAGGTGCACGCCGCCGGGTTTGATCAGGTGCTGCTGGAAAATGTCCAGTTCCCCTCGTCCACCAGCGCCAAGCAGGACTATGGCACCACCAACGGTGTGGATCGTGCCGGGCAGCTGACTGCGGATATCGCCGCCTGGCAGGCCCGCTTCGGAGATACGGTGACGCTCTGGTGCGGTTATTCGCTGGCCGAGGTGACCGGCTCCTCCAGCCAGCTGGGAGCCCCTGCGGCCCAGCTGGGCGTGAAGAATCTGCTGGTGAAGGTCCCGTCCTCCTCTACGCTGGATGCAGCGGCCCGGGAGGAGATGACCCTCTCCTTGACCGAGGCAGGTGTGGAGCATGTGGTCATCCGGGACGATGCCGCCAGTTATTTTGAGTGATCCCTGCGTTTTTGTGAGAGGGAGGGAAGTATTATGAACAAAACACCCTGTTTTTCCCCGGCGCACATTCTGCTGCCGTCGGAACAGATCCCGGTGGGGCAGTGGGGCTGTGTGGCCTGCGATCAGTTCACCAGTGACCGCTCCTATTGGGAAAAGGCTGCGCAGGCCGCCGCAGGCGGCCCCAGCACACTGGACCTGATCCTGCCGGAGGTCTATCTGGAAGAGGATGACGTGGATGCAAGGATCAGCGCCATCCATGCGGCCATGGACGATTATACCCGGAACGTGCTGACCCGCGCGGTGGACGGCTTCATTTATGTGGAGCGCACCGAGCAGAGCGGCCGGGTGCGGCAGGGCCTTGTGGGCAGGATCGACCTGGAAGCATACAGCTATGCCGAGGGTGCAGTGCCTGCCATCCGCCCCAGTGAGCACACCGTGGAAAGCCGCATCCCGCCCCGCATGGCGGTGCGCCGGGGGGCAAGGCTGGAAACGCCCCATATTATGATGCTGGCCGATGACCCCGGCTGCACCCTCATCGAGCCCATCGGCGAGAAGAAGGAGCAGCTGCGCAAGGTCTACGAGGGCGACCTGATGCTGAACGGCGGCCACATTGCCGGCTGGGCAGTGGAAGATCCCGCCCTGCTGGCACAGATCGACAGCGCCCTGAACGTTCTGGGCAGCCAGGAAGCCTTTGATGCCCGGTATCCCCAGGCAAAGGGCGGCGCGCCCCTGACGCTGGCCGTGGGCGACGGCAACCATTCGCTGGCTTCCGCCAAGGCCTGCTGGGAGGAGCTGAAAAAGACCCTGACCCCGGAGCAGCAGCTGACCCATCCGGCCCGCTGGTGCCTGGCTGAGGTCTGCAATGTCCACTCTCCGGCCATTGAGATCGAGCCCATCCACCGTGTCCTTTTCAATGTGGACTGCGGTGCCGTGCTGCTGGCCCTCATCGCGTGGAGCGATTCCCACGCGGCAGGCATCTGCTTCGGCGATGCAAAACAGCAGTCCTTTACGCTGGCAGGCCCCCATGTGGCCAATGTGCTCAGCTTTGAACATCCCGTTGCCCCGCTGACCGTGGGCACCATTGACGCATTCATTGAGTATTTCATGGCCCGCCACATCGAGGCCCGGGTGGATTATGTCCACGATGAGCCCGCTGTCCGCGCCCTGTGCAGGCAGGGGGGTGTGGCTTTCCTGATGCCGCCCTTTGAGAAGAGCGACCTGTTCAAGGGCATCGTTATGGGCGGTGTGCTGCCCCGCAAGACCTTCAGCATGGGGCACGCAGAGGAAAAGCGCTATTATATGGAATGCAGAAACATTTTAGGTGAAGAATGACATTTAACGAACTGAATCTTTCCGCGCCTGTGCTGCGTGCTGTGGCACAGGCGGGCTATGAATCCCCCTCGCCCATTCAGGCGGCGGCCATTCCGCCGGTGCTGGCCGGGAGGGACTTGATGGGCTGCGCCCAGACGGGTACCGGCAAGACGGCTGCCTTTGCGCTGCCCATGCTCGACCGCCTGACTGCCAGCGCACCCCGCAAAAAGGGTGCCATCCGCGCCCTGATCCTGACTCCTACCCGGGAGCTGGCTTTGCAGATTGGCGAGAGCTTTGAGGCCTACGGCAAGTATCTGACCCTGCGCAGCACCGTCATCTTTGGCGGTGTGGGTCAGGCTCCGCAGGTCGCAGCCCTGAAAAAGGGCGTGGACATCCTCATTGCCTGCCCGGGCCGCTTGAACGACCTGGTGGGGCAGGGGCTGCTGGACCTTTCCAACATTGAGATCTTTGTTCTGGACGAAGCCGACCGGATGCTGGATATGGGCTTTGTCCACGACGTGAAAAAGGTGATCGCCAAGCTGCCCAGGCAGCGCCAGAACCTGATGTTCAGCGCCACCATGCCCAAGGAGATCGAGCAGCTGGCCGCAGGCATCCTGCATGACCCGGCCTTTGTCAAGGTAGACCCGGTGTCCAGCACGGTGGACCGCATCCAGCAGAGCCTGTATTTTGTGGAGAAGGGCAACAAGAAGTTCCTGCTGCCCTGGCTCATCAAAAACCTGAAGCCTGAGGTGGTGAACGCGCTGGTGTTCAGCCGCACCAAGCATGGGGCCGATAAGATCGCAAAAGACCTGAACAAGCAGGGCATCCCCGCTGCCGCCATCCACGGCAACAAGAGCCAGACCGCCCGCGTGACGGCGCTGGAGGATTTCAAGGCGGGCAAGACCCGGGTGCTGGTGGCGACCGATATCGCCGCCCGCGGCATTGATATCAGCGATCTGTCCCATGTGTTCAACTACGACCTGCCCGAGGTGCCCGAGACCTACGTCCACCGCATTGGCCGCACGGCCCGTGCCGGTGCCGACGGCACTGCCGTCAGCTTCTGCGCCCCGGAGGAAAAGGAATATCTGGCCGGGATCGAAAAGCTGAACCGCCGCCAGATCCCGGTTGTCTCCGGCCATCCCTGGGACGGCGTGCCTGCCCCTGTCAAGGCTGCACCCCCGGTGCGGGGCAAAAAGCCCAAGGCGGAAGCAGAGCAGCCGGAAAAGCCTGTGAAGGCAGAGAAGCCTGCCAAAGCAGAAAAGGCAGCCAAAGCAGAAAAGGCAGCCAAGGCCGAAAAGCCCGCTGCCCCCAAGAAGGAAAAAGCGGCTGCAAAACAGCCCAGCCCCAAGAATACCGAACCGAAAGAAGGAACATCCATGGAGGAAAACCAGAAGCGCACTTCCGGCGGCCGCAGTGAGAACCGCCGCTCCAATAACAGCCGCACCCGCCGCGAGGGCAATGCCCCGCAGCCGGCCAACCGCGGCAGCAACGCCCAGCCCAAATTCGACCCCCACTTTGTGAGCGCCCCGGAGGCTACCCCCCTGCGCCCGGTCAAAAAGGCTCCGGCTGCGCAGCCTGCCGCAAAGCAGACTGCTCCGGCCCAGAACGGCCAGCGTCAGCGCGGCGGTCAGCCTGCCCGTGCCGAGCAGCGCACCGACCGCAATGATCCGCGCACCGAGCAGCGGGCAGAACGGAACAGCCGCAATGCCCGCCCGGCCCAGAACGGCCAGAGCCAGCAGGGCAGCCGCAATAACCGCAATGCAGTGCAGAGCAGCCGCCCGGACCGCCCCGCCAAGAGCGAGGCACCCCGCGGCCGCAGCCGGAACACCGCCCCCGCACGGGACGAGGACCCGGGCCTGATGCTGATCAGCCGCCGCCCGCCCCAGCAGAAGTTCACCAACTTTGAAGAGTATATGACCGCCCACGGCGGTGCCACCGCACCCATTGAGGATCACACCGATGAAACCTGAGCCGTTTGCCCCCTGGCAGTGCCCGCTCTGCGGCGAACCCCTGACCGGGGACACTGCCCTGAAATGCGGCAGGAACCACAGCTTTGACCGGGCGAAAGAGGGGTACTGGCACCTGCTGCCGGTGCAGAGTATGCGCACCAAGGCCCCGGGCGACAGCAAAGAGATGGTCGCCGCCCGCCGTGCCTTCCTGAACGCCGGGTATTACGGCATCTTCGGCCGGGCGCTGGGGGAACTGTGCCTTGCGTACGGCGCTTCCGCCGGGGCAGATGCACCGCTCCACCTGCTGGATGCGGGCTGCGGCGAGGGCTGGTACGACCGCTGCATTGCACAGGCCTTTGCGCAGGCGGGCCGGCCGGTGCAGCTGGCGGGCTTTGATATCGCAAAGCCTGCGGTGCGTCTGGCCGCAAAGGCACTGCCTGCCGCAAAATACGCGGTGGCATCCAGCTTTGCCCAGCCTGTCCGCACCGGATGGGCCGACCTGCTGCTTAACTGCTTCTCGCCCTTTGCGCAGGAAGAGTTCCGGCGCGTGCTGCGCCCGGGCGGACGGATGATCTATGTTGTGCCCGGTGCAGAGCACCTCTACCAGATGAAGGCTGTCCTCTACGACACGCCCTATAAAAATCCGGTGCAGGAGGTGGCCTATGAGGGCTTCCGCCCCATCGGGGAGCGGGAAGTCTCGGGCAGCATCACGGTGCCTGCCGGGCAGCTGGAGGCGCTGTTCGCCATGACCCCCTATTACTGGAAAACGCCACGGGATGGCGCGGCCCGCCTGGCCGCCCTGCCCGAGCTGACCACGGACATCGCGTTCCGCTTCCTTGTGTTTGAAAAAGAGTGATCGAAAAGCCCCCGGCCTGTGAGGATACAGGCCGGGGGCTTTTTGTGTGCAGAAAGCAGGGTCACATCGCGATCCAGCCCAGTGCGTTGGCGACCGAGCTGGCCAGAATGATGGCCGCGAAGATGGGGCAGAGATACCGGAGCATAAAGTTGAACACCGGTTTGCGGCGGAAGGGCTGACCTTCCTGCGTGACCTCTTCCTCGATCTTTTCCACACCGACGATCCGGGAGACCAGCAGGCAGGTGGCAATGGCCGCAATGGGCATCATCACCGAGTTGGTCAGGAAGTCGAAGAAATCGAGGAACTGCATCCCGAACACGGTCACACTGGCAAGGGGGCCGTAGCCCAGTGCGGAAAGGCTGCCCAGTGTGATCATAATACAGCCGATGAGGATGGTGGAGCGGGTGCGGTCCCAGCCCAGCTCGTCCTCAAAGGTAGAAACAGCGCTCTCGGTCAGGGCAATGGAGCTGGTGAGGGCCGCGAACAGCACCAGCACAAAGAAGAGCACGCCTACGGCAGTGCCCATGCCCATGCTGGCAAAGACCTTGGGGATGGTAATGAACATCAGGGCCGGGCCCGCCTGCAGGGTGTCAGGGTCGCCGCCCGAAAAAGCGAACACGGCGGGAATGATCATCAGGCCCGCCATGATGGCAATGGCGGTGTCGAAGATCTCCACGTTTTCCGTGGACTGCTCAATGGACACGTTCTTTTTCATGTAGGAGCCAAAGGTCACCAGGATGCCCATGGCAATGGAGAGGGAGTAGAACATCTGCCCCATGGCGGAAACCACGGTCATCCACGAGAAGTTGGCCGGGTTGGGCACCAGAAAATACTTTACGCCCGCCAGTGCGCCGGGCCGTGTGACCGAGTAGACGGCAATGACTACCGAGAGCACCACCAGCACCGGCATCATCACCTTGGAAACGCGCTCCACACCGTTGCGCACACCCGCAAAGATGATGCCCAGCGTGATAAAGGTGAACAGCAGGAACGCGATCTCGGCCAGCAGACCGTTGGAGATGAAGCCGGAGAAATACCCGTCCGATGCCAGCGCGCTGCCGTGGCCGGTGAGATACTGGGCCAGATAGTGGATGACCCATCCGCCGATGACCGAATAATAGGGAACGATCAGGATGGGGATGACGGCGTTGATCCAGCCGCCGAACGCCAGCCCCTTCCCCTTGCCAAAATGGCTGTAAGCGCCCACCGGGCTTTTGCGGGTCATCCGGCCCAGCGCCGTTTCGGCAATGATCATGGTGTAGCCAAAGGTGACAGCCAGCAGGATGTAGATGAGCAGAAAAATGCCGCCGCCGTATTTTGCGGCCAGATACGGGAAGCGCCAGATGTTTCCCAACCCGACCGACGCACCGGCGGCGGACAGCACGAATCCGAGTTTGCCGGAAAACGCACTGCGCTTGTGTTGAGTTTCCATGTTTTTTTCCTCTTTTCCAGTTGATAAAATCAAGTGTAACATAGAGAAAACGGGATTTCAATGAATCGCAGGCGTTTCACCGGTGGAGAGATTTCAGGCGGAAGATGAAGAAAAGTGAATCACTTTCGGGTAAAGGGCTCCATACCGTGCTCCTCGGGGGCGTAGTATTCCATCAGGGAAATGTAGTTTTCCGGGTGGTGGCAGAACGCCGCGCGCAGAACACTGTCCAGCTCGCCCCGGGCGGTGAGCAGACGGATGATGTACTGGGCCACCATCTGCACCACATCGGTCTCGATGCCGTAGCACAGGCCGACCGCCAGCACCGGGATAAGGATCTGCCGGGCCAGCAGGGGCACGTTCTGGCCGTACCGCTCAAGGATGGGGCGGCTCATGGTGGAGGCGGCCCAGACGCTGCCCACGATCTGCCAGTAATCGATCTCTTTCATGTGGGAAAGGCTCTGCAGCCGCTCCACGATCTCACCATCGCTGAGGATGTAGCCATCGACCACCTCTTTTTCGGAGCGGAGAAAGGCACACTGGATCATGTCCATGATGGCGGCTTCGTATTTCTGGTGGAAATTTTCCCGGGAAACGCAGAACTTGGCTACGATGTCGATGAGGGCACTGGTGTCCTCGGCGGTGGCAAGACTGCTGATCACCAGCGGCGTGGGGCCGAATTCCGCCCCCAGTGCGTCCAGGTCGGCCAGCTCTTCGGCATTCCGGGTGGCGGGCAGAAAGCGGTCACAGCCGTTGCGGTGGTAGCCCCAGGCAGCGGGCAGCACCCGGGCCACCGCGTCGCCGCTGGAAATGATGCTGAAGATGTTGCTCTCGGGCCAGTTCCCCAGCAGGGTGCCGTCCGGGGCGTGGTTGGCATCGAAATCCTGCTGCAGGTCAGGTCGGTCGGCGGCAGTCAGGGCTGCAGGCACCGCAAAGCCGTAGGCATAGATGTTCTCCCGCCCCAGCTGGGGGAGCTCCCGGGCGATCTTTGCCGCCAGCAGATTTGCAATGATGGAACCGCGGCTGTAGCCGCCCAGCCAGAGCTTGAAGGCACCGCTCTGCCCTGCTCGGGCCAGATAGGCCTTGAGGGACGCAAACACCGCCGCCACAGGCGTGACAAAGCCGGTGTGCGCGCTGGTACCACCTGTGTGGAAGTTGCTGGCCCACTCGCCGCCGTAGCCGCCGCCCCGCAGGACAAGCGCCACAAGGGTGGTACGCTGGCCGTTCAGGGTCAGGGTCTTGCGGGCCAGCGAATAGCCCACAAAGTCCCCGGCCCGGCCGGTGTCAAGGTCGTAGTTGCAGAACAGCGCGTCCCCGAAGCCCAGGGCCTCGTAGGCGGCAGCAATGTGGGCTTCCCGCCCCACAGAGCCGTTGACCCAGTATTCCGCATCGCTGGCTATGGTGTTGGCCGCAGCGCAGACCAGACCCAGCGTTGCCAGCGCCAGCTGGTGGTCATATTGGGTGGCCGGGTGGGTGAAAAAGCTGTCGGAGTAATAGAACGTGTGGGTCAGATCGCAGCCGCTCAGGTCACTGCGGATGCCAATGGTGTAGCGGCCATCCGGTACTGCGCGGCCCACGGAGCTCTGCCCGGCTGCCCGGACCATCAGCCCGGGCAGCAGAGTGCTGCCGGCCGCAAACCCCAGCACCTTGCAAAAACTTCTTCGATCCATAATTTTTCCCCTCAAAAACCAGAATGGATTTTTTCTTAGTATACCGTATCCCGGGCGGGGATACAATCCAAAGTTTTCCGGGCGGAAAAAAACGGGCCGGTGTTGCGCACACCGGCCCGTTGTGTTACACTGTTGTTCAGCTCAGATCCTTGCAGCACTCCACGATGTGGTGGAACATCTGCTCCACGGCGGGAGCCATGGCGGTGGGACGCTGGACGGCCAGACCCACCACGCGGTCCTCTTCGGGCTCGATGGGGTAGATCTTGACCGCTGCCGTGCAGTTGCGCAGCAGCATCCGGGGCATGATGGAAATGCCCAGGCCCGCCTCGACCATGGCAATGTTCGACTGGTCGTCGATGACATGGCAGCGGCGCTCCGTTGAGAGGGAATACTTCTTGAGGAACTGACGCATCTCCGCGTCGGTGGCATCCCACTGCACCACAAAGTTCTGCCCGTTCATCAGGGCGGGGGTCATCACGCCGTTGGGCGGCTCGGGCCAGTCCATGGGGGTGATGCAGAGCAGCGGCTCGTGGAACAGCTCGGTCAGAACAAACTCCTCCCGGCAGTTGTTGGAGAGGAAGGCAATGTCCACCTGACCGGTGCGCAGCCACTCCTTAACATCGTCGTAGGTGCCCTGATAGACCTCGACTTCGATCTGGGGGTAATGGGCCATAAAGCCCTTGAGGATGCTGGGCAGCAGCCCGGAGCAGATCGAGTTGAAGGCACCCAGCTTGACCTTGCCCTTTTCCAGGCCGTTCAGGCGGGCAATGCTCTGCTGCAGGGCCTCGTCGCTGTTCAGCACCGCACGGATGGAGGGGTACAGCGAAGCGCCGTAGCTGGTCATGGTAACGCCGTTTTTGCCGCGATTGAATAAGGTAAAGCCCAGCTCAGCCTCCATCACGGCGATGGCGTGGCTGATGGCCGAGGGGGTCAGATGCAGCTGCTGAGCCGCCTTGTTAAAGCTGCCCTGCCGTGCAACTGCGTCGAAAATCTCATAAGAAAACAGCGTCATTCCCAATGCCTCCTTCCGGTCTGATCTGGTTCGGAGACGCTCGATCCTCTGTGAATCTTTTTCATCTTTGGTTTGAGATAGTTCAATTATCTTCTTGATTTTACTATCCTGCGCCCGTCCTGTCAAGCATTTTGGGCGGATTTGTGCACGCTCTGTGTAGATTTTGCCGCAGCAGACGCAGGAAATGCCACCTTTCCTCCGTTATGGTTCTTATAACGATTTTTTACAAACTGACCGAGGTGTTTTTTTATGACCGCACTTTCCCCGCGCTGCAGTTTCAGCGGCACCGCTCTTAAAACCATTGCCTGCATCACCATGCTGGTGGACCACATCGGCGCGTCCTGCATCGAGGCAGGGATCCTTACGCCCGGGCTGGACAGCGGCACCCTCTCGCGGGACACCCTTTCCGCCTATCCGCTGTACCGGCTGGACATGTTGCTGCGCTTCACCGGGCGGCTGGCGTTTCCCTTGTTCTGCTTTTTGCTGGTGGAGGGCTTTGTGCACACCCACAACGTCAAAGGCTACCTTGGGCGGCTGGTGCTGTTCGGCCTTCTGAGCGAGGTACCCTTTGACCTTGCGTTCTTCCGCACCCCCTTTGACCCCAGTGCACAGAACGTTTACTGGACGCTGGCGCTGGGCGTGCTGGCCATGGCAGGGCTCAAGCATTTTGAAAAGCCGGACGGCTCTGCCAGCTGGAAAGGGCTCTTGTGTGCGGCAGGCTGCACGCTTGCGGCGCTTCTGGCTTGTACGGACTACAACGGCATCGGTGTGCTCATCATCTGCGCGCTGTACCTGACCCGTGGCGACCGCAAGCGGCAGTGCATCGTGGGAGCCGTGCTGTTTGCCTGGGAACTCACCGCCCCGCTGGCCTTTGTGCTGGTCTGGTTCTACAACGGCCAGCGGGGCCGCTGCACCCCTGCCATGCAGAAGGTGTTTTACTGGTTCTACCCGGTGCACCTGAGCGTGCTGGCTGCGGTGACGAATCTGATCTTGTAACAGAAAGGCCGCTTTCACGGAACAAATTCCGAGGAGGCGGCCTTTTGGTTTCTGAAAATGGAAAAAGCCCGGTGATTTCAAAGAATCATCGAGCTTTTTCTTGGCGGAGTAGGAGGGATTTGAACCCTCGCGCCGTTGTTTAGACGACCTACGCCCTTAGCAGGGGCGCCTCTTCGGCCTCTTGAGTACTACTCCAGAGCAAAGTGTGTTACACTTATTCAATAAAAATGGCGGAGAGAGTGGGATTCGAACCCACGGTACGTTGCCGTACGGCAGTTTTCAAGACTGCTTCCTTAAACCACTCGGACATCTCTCCTCGTGGGCACCCGCACACGCCGTACCGAATGCCTATTTAATTTACCAGATTTCAGCGGCGCTGTCAAGCCCAAAATCAAAATTTCCGCTCGTTGTGCGCATTTTTGTGCGGCACGACAACTTATCTTCGAGAAAAAGCGGGATTCCCTCTTTACTGAAACATCTTTTTGTTGTATAATAAATACAGATAAAACCTTACCGGACCCGGTACAAGCAGAGGAGTGTTGAACAATGTCGTTTCCGGAGCTGTTACGGCAATGCCGAAAGCAAAAGCACATGAGCCAGGCGGAGCTTGCTTCCCTGTTGAGCGTGACTCAGCAGGCCGTGGGCAAATGGGAGAGCGGAAAGAGTTCCCCGGACCCCACCACCGTGGCAAAGCTGGCGGAGATCCTGGACACGACCGCGGACTATCTGTTGGGTCTGTTCGACCCCACCGCGGAGGGCCAGACCGAAGAGCGCTTCTTCGGCAGCTATGTGTACAGCCTGATCCCTGTCATCGGCACGGTCAAGGCGGGCTACGGCGCGCTGGCCTATGAGGAAGACTACGGCAAGGAGTATGCCCGGGTCAAGGACCCTTCCAGCTACTTCTATCTCGTTGTGCGCGGCGACAGCATGGAGCCCCGCATCCACGATGGTGACCTTGCCCTGGTGCACCGTCAGGACACGCTGGAAAACGGCGACCTGGGCGTGCTGATCTACGGCGACGAGGGCG
>ERZ857750.3196-NODE-3196-length-14048-cov-6.259630_pt1 | contig 14048 bp, 7 predicted proteins | sample MGYA00519915_ERZ857750 | MGnify/ENA primary metagenome ERZ857750 (study PRJEB31778, sample SAMEA3449358) | human gut metagenome | biome: human gut; feature: human-associated habitat; material: faeces | place: United Kingdom | collected 2010/2012 ... | reverse complement strand
TGCGGGAAGCAACAGAAGAAATCGAAAAGTGTATTCTTGTGTTATATTCTTCTTTTGACTTGAAAAATGTAGATTTTCTCTGCTTTTATGCCCCTTTGTTAGGGAGAGTGATAGAGGATGTCCTTAATAGAACAGCAGATAAAGAAAATAAACAGAAAAAAGAGAAAAAATAGCCGAAAATGCAGGGCAGAATATTGTGAAAAAAGAGCAAAAAGGTATACTAAGAGATAGCAAGAGGAGTGGCTTTTCTTAGAAAATTATAAAAGGAAAAAATTTTTAAACAATAAAAAGGATGGACAGAATGTGTTTATATCAAATGCTATGATTGAATCAAACGATGGAGGAAAGCCATATATGAAAGAAAAGAACGAAAGTAAAGAGAAAAACAAAACCAGAAACGAAGATAAGAATGAAGGTAAAATTATCAGAGTTTTAGAAATCTATACCAGACTGTTAAACGGAGCGGTTATCAACAAAGAAGAAGAGGCAGAGCGGTATGGAGTGGCAAAGCGAAGCATTCAAAGAGACATTGATTCAATTCGGGAATATTTAAGACGAACCGATAATAAAAGCGGAGTATATGATTTAGTTAACTATGATTACAGAAAAAAAGGGTACTGTCTGGAACATATTTACAAAGTAAAATTAAAAAGCAGTGAAATACTTGCAATCTGTAAAATCCTTTTAGAAAGCCGTTCGATGACAAAAAGAGAGATGACAGATATTCTGGATAAATTAATTGAATGTTGCGTTCCACTTGAGAATCAAAGAGTAATCAAAGATTTGATTTTAAATGAAGAATTTCATTACATAGAGCCACAGCATAAAACAGTATTTATCGATAAAATGTGGAATATCGGGCAGGCAATTCGAGAACATCAGTACATAGAAATCGAATACAAAAAGATGAAAGGAAAAGAAACAGTAACAAGAAAACTCAAACCGGTTGCGATTATGTTTTCGGAGTATTATTTTTATCTGACGGCATTTATTGATGATAAAAAGGTGCGGGAAGATTTTAATATCTTAAATGACTCTTTTCCAACGATTTATCGAATGGACCGAATCCATTCTTTGAAAATTTCAAAAGAAAAATTCAACATTCCATACAAAGACCGATTTGAAGAAGGAGAATTTCGGAAACGGATTCAGTTTATGTATGGCGGACCACTGCAGAAAGTACGATTTAAATACAGTGGAATTTCTGTTGAAGCGGTGCTTGACCGCTTGCCGACTGCAAGGATTCTGCATGAGGATGAAAGCGGATATACGATTGAGGCAGAAGTGTTTGGAGAGGGGATTAAAATGTGGATACGGAGCCAGGGAGAGTTGATAAGTGAGGTGAGTTATCGGTAGGAGGTGTAGAGTAGTTCGGCAGAATTGATTTTCTGTTAGAGGAAAATTGGGAATAAGAAAAAGATTGAAATTAAAAAGCATCTCAAATATTAGATACTGTACCGCCCCCCAAAAAGTTAGACTAAAAATTTGACTTTTGGAGGGCGGTATTTTTATTTTGGATAATTTTCATAAGCGGAACGAATGATTTGAATAATTTTTTCAACAACGGTTTGTGGTGAAATTACTTTTACATAATGCCCTAGAAAGAGAATATTGCGAAAAATTTCTTCTTCTTGAAAATGATAATAGTAGATAGTCATAGTGAGTTTATTATTTTGTTCATAACAATAAGTGTCATAAGAAGAAAAAAGATAAGTACACCGGTCATAAGCTTCTCTCTGGTTTAAAATTTCTAACTGAATTGGATGTGTTAATTTAATATTAGAAAGTTGTTTTTCAAAATCTATAATAAATTCATCATAATTCGGAATGACAGTTCCAATTGAAACAGAAGATAGATTTGAGAGAATTATTTTAACGGGGCGTTTGGCACTAATTGGATAGCATGAGAGGCAAAATAAATTAAATTGTGGTGAATATTCAATTTTATAGGGATATACAATTTCGTTAGAGTAAATTTTACCGGATTCACTGTGATTGGTAACAGTGAGCTGCCGATGCTGTTGGACTGCCTGGACAATTGTTTGAAAATGGGTAATAAATTGTGGAGTAATATCCAGGCAGCTTTCTGTAGAAAACTCTCGTATATCTATATAATGTTGCTGGAGGGGATAATCTTTAAAACTTATATCTTTCAATAAGGCATCAAGAAGTTTTTGCTTTAACTCTGAATTTAAAAATAAATCGGAGTTACTGGTTTGAAGTACATAGTAAAGCCAGGCTTTTTCTGCAATGCTTGCCCGAACTGGAATAGGAACTTCTCTAATGGGTTGCAGCTTGTTCTGGTCATCTTTATATAGAAGTCCTGCATTATGATTTGGAAAAACAGATTGATTTAAAACTGCATGAATAAATTCTTCAAAGGTGCTTTGAGAAGTTCCTAATAATTGATATTCCAGTTCCTCTGGAGTCAGTGCCAGTTCTTCATTAGAGATACAGCTGTTAATGTAATTTGTGAGATACATAAAATTTTTATTCTTATATTTATTAAATAGTTTCATATTGTTTTAAAGCCTCTTTCCAGTCGAATTTTAATTTTTGTGCGAGAAAAGGATTCGTTTCGGAATCAACTACTGCATAAGCACCGAAGCTTCGTATCCAGGGAATTAACTCGCATTCATCTTGAACTTCGACAGTAAAATCAATTTGTCCGTTCTCAAGTTTCGTTATTGTCCCATGACGTTTGGTTGAAATTAAATAGTTCGACCATTTTTTATAGTTTTCTGTTGGAAAAGAAAAATGTATCGTTACAATAGAGGTTGTATCATTTAGTGCAACATTCCAGATATTTTTTGTCTGTTCCTTATAAGTCTGAGTATACAAGCTGTCTAAAGTATCAGGAGTTTCATCTGATTGTTCTAATTCAAAACATTCATATTTTCTAGTCACATTAAATTTTTTATCAATTTGAATATCTAAATCTTTTATTTTCTTTTCTAAACTTTCTTTTTCTTTAGAGTTTATATCAATATTATTTTTTAATTCTTTTATATCAATATTTAAATTTTCAATTTCTTTTTCTAAATCTATACCTCTTTGAAGTTTTCCCTTTTCTTCTATCAATAAAGGTATTTTTTCATTTTTTTCTTTTTTAGCTTCTTCATATCTTTTTGATAATAAATCAATTTCTTTTTTTATATTAGTTAAAATCCCTTCTAAATGTATTACTTCATTGGAATTTTCATAAATATCTTTTTCTAAAATTTTAATATCTTTTATATGAGGAATAATATTTTCTCCTCTTTCACTTCTTTCAATTTCTTCTCTTTTTATATTTATTTCTTTTTCACTTAAATCTAGCTGCGTTTTTCTATCTATATATTTTTGTAAATATTTTTGATCTTCAAATATTACTTTATTTTCTTCATATTCTTTTTCAGACTTATGTAAATCTTCATTTTTTTGTTTTTCTAATTTTTTTGCCTCTATTAATTCCAATTTTTTTTCTTCATATAAGTCTTCTGTCATTCCTTCATGTTGACTAAGTTTACCATTTAAACTTGTAATATGTTCTTTAGCTGTATTTCTTCTTATTTTTACTTTAGTAGATAGTCGTTGTCCATATTTTTCAAGATTAAATATTCTCTCCAACATTTTTCTTCTATCTCTATCTTGTAATTTTAGAAATTCACTAAATTTTCCTTGTGGTAAAACTACTGATCTTGTAAAATCATCTGATGTTAATCCTATAATTTCTTGAATTTTATTTTTTACTTCTCCCACTTTGTCAGCAAGTACGTTGATATCACCATCTGGTTTTATTTCTCCCAAAAGTACACGTGTAGTTTTTGTTCCTCCTGTTGGAGTGTTTTTTATAGTTCTTTCCACAAAATATCTATTTCTATTATTTTTACTTCCTATTTCAAATTCAAACTTTACCATGGCTTTATCACAACTTGTATTTATGTAATCTGTAGCATCTCTTGCAATATCTCCATATAAAGCTATAGTTATAGCATCTAAAATTGTTGACTTTCCACTACCTGTATTTCCAAAAATACCAAATAAACCTCTAGATGTAAGTTTTTCAAAATCTATAGTTTGCTTATCTGTATAACTGTTAAGTCCCATTAACTCTAATTTAATTGGTTTCATCATCTTCACCTTCTTCGCTAACTATATTTAGGAATAAGTCCATAAGCTCTCCCCTTGGCTCACATTTTTCTTTAAATTTATAAAAATCATTAAATAATTGAGCCATTGATTTTTCTTTTACATCGATATTATTTTCCTCATACTCAGATGTTATAATTGGTTTAATTTCAACAATATCTTTTAAATAAGATTTCATTTTCTTTATATTATCTTGACTTATGACTTCTTCTGTTTTTATTTCAAAATAAGACCAAATATCTCTATCTTTATTTTCTTCACATACTTTTAGTGCTTCTTCTATTCCATCGCATTTAAAAATTTCTATTGGTTTATAGTTATTAAAATAAATTGGTGTAATTACAGGATTTTCTTTTGCATGTATTTCTACTATATTGGCACCTTTTGCATACATATTTTCCTTTACGCTATATTGTAATGGGGAACCTGAATAATATACATTTAGTCTCTCTGATACTTTTTGTGGTTTATGTAAATGTCCAAGAGCAGTATATTGAGATTTTTGTGGTAAATCATGCTTGTCCACTACTAAACTTCCACCAAGTTGAATTTGTCTTTCTGAGTCTGATGAATCTCCACCACATACAAATAAATGTGATACAGCAATATTAATACTATCTTCTTCAAAGTTTTCTTCTAATTTTCTAAATATATCACCAATCTTGCTTGAATAAGTTTTTTGCAACTCTTCTTCACTTTCCACACCTCTAATTGCATCATTTAATCTTTTTTCACTTGGATATGGCAAAGTAATCACACATACTTTTTCCCCTTTAATATCTAATTTCATATATCCTTCTTTAGCTTCTACAATTTCATATCCATTGTATTTTAATTTAGTTGTACTACTTAATGGATATCCTAAAATTATAATTCCTTGTTCTTTTGCAAGAGGTGTAATAGCAGATAATCTCTCTGGATTATCATGATTACCTGCTATTACTAATACACATCTATTTCCATTGTCGGCCAATTTACAAATAGTTTTGTAAAATAAAGTTTCAGCCCCAGCTGGAGGATTTGAAGTATCATACACATCTCCAGCAATAATTACCATATCTATATTATTTGTTTCTACAATTTTTATGAAATCATTACAAAATTTTTCTTGTTCTTCTAATCTTGAATGACCTTCTAGGTTTTTTCCTATGTGCCAATCTGATGTATGAATAAATCTCATATTTCCTCCTTAAAATTTTATAATTTAACTTCTTTATCTATATTAAATAGATATAAATATTTTTCTTTTACTTTCTTTCCACTTAATTTAGTAAGTGCATCAGCATATAAATCTAACTGTTTTCTATATCTATTTATAACATCTTGTTTATTTTCATCTGTTATATAATCTGTTTTGTAATCAACTATTACTAATTCATCATCTTCTTCAAAGTATAAATCTATTATACCCCTAAGCATCATGCTTTCTTCTTCATATATTGCCCTATTATTTTGAATATCTTCATTGTTTAAATAAATATCATTCATTTTTATCTGAGAATATATGCTTTGCTCTCTTTTTATAAAATGAGAAGATAATGCCCTTTTACCAACTTGTGATTTAAAAAATTTATATATTTTAAAAGGATTAATAACTAAAGATTGCTTTTCACTTATTATTTCCCTTTTTATTAAATCTTTAATTTGTTCCTTTATTTCATCTATTGTATTTATTCTATTTAAATCAAGTACTTCCATAACTAAATGGACTATTGTACCCCTCTCCTGTGGACTGATTTTATTTTTAGCTTCACTTTCTTGAATAAATAAAGGTCTTTTTAAAGTCAATTTTTCTTCATACAAAGGTTTGGAGTAATCTTCTTCATGGGTACTTTGCATTTTTTTAATTTCTGATACTGATATACTAGCAGATACTTTTACACTTTCTTTGTAAGGATAAACATAATTTAAAGTTTCCTTTATTTCTTCGCTATAATCACTTTCATAAGTACTTTCTTCCATTTCTTTTAGAAGAGTTTCTATATTTCTTTCTTCTTCCTTCTCTTGGACTATTACATCATCTTTTCCCCAAGTATTAAATGACCACTTAGAATCATGAGTATATTCAGATAAAACATTCATATCATAATCTTTTCTTACTTCTTTAAAATCCTGATGTTTTAATACTGATGGCATAATCCAATCTAAATAATTTTTTGCTTTTAATACATCATATTGAGACATGGGACTATCTCCATCTAAATTTTTACCCCACTTATTTAAAGTTGCTGGAATATCTTTTACAGCACCCGTTAAAATAAGTTTTTCCTTAGCTCTTGTTAAGGCAACATAAAGAATTCTCATCTCTTCTGATAAATTTTCCAAATTCATTTTGTATTTTAAAGCTTCTTTTGCAATACTTGGATAAGATATACGTCTATCTATATCTACAAGTTGTGGCCCAAACCCCAATTCATAGTGATATAACATATCTTTTTTAAAGTCCATTGTATTGAAGTTTTTACTCATGGCAGAGCAAAATACTATAGGGAATTCCAATCCTTTACTTTTATGTATAGACATTATTCTTACTACATTGGCATTTTCTCCTAAAGTTTTTGCACTTCCCATATCAGAATTTGATTTTTTTATTTTATCTATAAAGTTTATAAAGTTAAAAATACCTTTAAAACTTGTCTCTTCAAATTGCTTAGCTCTTTCAAATAAAATTTTTAAATTAGCTTGTCTTTGACTTCCACTTGGTAAAGCTCCCACATAAGCATAATATCCACTTTTCATGTATAAATGCCATAAAAACTCATCCGTACTCATATATAAAGATTTTTCCTTATATTCTTTTAATCCACTTAGAAATCTTCGACATTTTTCTTTTATTTCCTTCTTTTCTTCATCTTCACTTTCACTTAAAATTCTTATACATTCAAAAAGATTAGTATTTTCATTTTCTAATCTTATATCTATAAAATCTTCTGGTGTGAAAGATGTATATGGAAGTATAGGTGATTTTAAAACAGCAAGTAATGGAATATCCTGCATAGGATTATCTATTATCCTTAAAAATGACATTATAGTTTTAATTTCTATAGTATCAAAATATCCCATCCCTGTATCTGCATATGTTGGTATTCCCATATTTATAAGTTCATCAGCAAATACTGGTGCCCATGAAGATGTAGCTCTAAGTAAAATGACTATATCTTTAAAATCAACAACTCTGTAATCATCTAATTTTTTATCATAAACTTTATATGTATTACCTTCTTCATCTTCTGACATTAAATTTTTTATAATTTTACCAACCATACGAGCTTCAAGTTGAATATTATCTAACTCTTCTTCTGATATTTCATCATCATTTTGACTTTCTTCATTTTCCTTTTGTGCTTTTTCCATTAAATGAATTTCTGTAGCACCACCTACAATCACATTTTTTTCAATATTTTCTTTGAAAGATGCACCTAAATTTAATGATTCATCCTTTGTATATTCAATTTCACCTATATTTTTACTCATTATATTTTCAAAAATATAGTTACAACTATCTATAACTTCTTTCCTACTTCTAAAGTTTTTATAAAGCATTATTTTTCTATTTGCTTCACCTTTTTCGGTTCCATAAGTAGCATATTTTTCTAAGAAAATTTCAGGTTTTGCTTGTCTAAATCTATAAATACTTTGTTTAACATCTCCAACCATAAATCTATTTGGAGTTTCAACTTTAGCTATTGTTGAAAGTAAAACTTCTTGGACAAAGTTGGAATCTTGATATTCGTCTATAAAAATTTCATAAAATTTCTCCCTATATTCTAAGGCAACATCACTTCCTATAGCTTTGCCATCTTTATCTCTTACAATATCTTCATTTTCATCTTTTTTAATCAATATATCTAAAGCAAAATGTTCTATATCATTAAAGTCAATTATACCTTTTTCCCTTTTTCTATTGCTATATAAGTCCATAAATCTTATAAGTACTTTGCCAAGGGCATTAACCACTGGGTATAACATTTTTATTTCTTTATTTAATGCTGAAATATCTTTATTAAATGTGGAATTTTGTATAGATTCCAAAGATTTTTTAGCATCATCTCTTATTTTTTTAGCTTTATTTTTAGCTTCTTTTATGTATTCTTCAGACCCCTTGGGAATTCTTTTTACTCCCTTTGCATAGTTTTCAAATTCCAAAGATAGGGCTGCTCTATAAGATTCTTCCCAACCTTTATCACAACTATCTAAAAGATTTTTTATCATTTTATATTCTATTTTTAATTTATCTGTAAAAGTTTCTAACTCTTCTATGCCTTCTACCATTTCCAAAGCTTTATTAAAGTTTTTCACAATACCATTAATTTGAATTTTCACAGTATCTAAAATAATATGAGCCCATTTTGATGTGGAAAAATCAAAATTATCATCTATATTAAAATCATTTATACTATCTTTTAACCATTTTCTCGGATAAGGTGAAGACATAACAAAGGAATAAATACTTAAAACCATATGTTGTAAGTTGGAATCTCCTCTTTTTTCACTATAACTTTCAACTAATTTATAAAAATCATCTTCCTTTGCTTCATAAAATTCTTCAAAAACTTCTTCTATAGTTTCTAATTTTAAAATAGTACATTCTGTTTCATCACCTATTCTAAAGTTAGGATCCAAATCTATCTTGTGAAAATTTGATTTAATAACTTCTAAACAAAATGAATGTATAGTTGTTATACTTGCCTTATTTAAAAGTACCAATTGATTTTGTAAATGAGTATCTTCTGGATTTTCTTCTAAGGCCTTACCTATGGCATCTCCTATTCTTTCTCTCATTTCTGATGCTGCTGCGTTGGTGAAGGTAACTACTAGCAAGCTATCTATATCTACTAATTTTTCTTTATTTGTAATTATCTTTATTATTCTTTCAACTAAAACGGCTGTTTTTCCCGAACCTGCAGCTGCTGCTACTAATAAATTACAATCTCTACTGTCTATTACTTCTTGTTGTTCTTTCGTCCATTTTGGTGAGCCCACTATTTTTTAACCTCCTTCTCCATTAATTTAATAACTTCTTCATCGCTTTTATCATTAAGAACTGTATAGGTATTGCCTTTTATTGAAACATCAAATTGACAAATAGATGCATAAGAGCAGAAATCACAAGATGTTCCATTTTTATTTTTGCATGGAATAATACTTATATCTCCTCCAACCATTCTTTCACACAATTCTTTTACTTCATATTTTACATATTCTCTTAATATATCAAATTCTTCATCTGTAACACCTTTTGTATATCTTCCTATATTTCCATTTTTATCAAAGTTTGCAGGTATTACTAAAGAAGTTTTTCTATCTCCTTCTTTTAATGATAAATCCATTTCACCTATGATATCTTTATCTTTTAAAACTAAACCATTCATTCTAAGTTTTTTCAATATTTCTTCATTTATAATTGAATCCTTTTGGTCTTCATTGCTTTTTACAATAGGATTATCAATTCTGTTATAAAGTATGGCTGCTGGTTTTAAAGTTGATTTTTTGTATTTATCACTTTCTATAATGGCATCTAAATAAACTAACAATTGTAGCTGTAAACCATAATATACTTCTGTTAAGTTAATAGATTTATCTCCTGATTTGTAATCTACTATACGAATATATTTGCTATCATCTTTTTCTAATTCATCAATTCTATCTATTTGACCAACTAGTGTTATTTCTTCTCCATTGTTTAAAGTAAGCTTTATAGGTGGATATTTCCCATTTTTTCTAAAGCTTACTTCATAATCTACAGGTTCAAAATTTCCTTGTTTAATTTGCATGGAAATTATATTAATTGCTGATATTAACATTTTCTTTAACCTATAAGCTAAATATTTATATCGTTCTGATGAATTTAATATAAATCCTGGAATTTTACTCACCATTTCATCAACTATAATTGATACTTTAACTCTTATATAATCTTCATTTATTTCATGCCAATTTAATTTATCTTTATTTAAAGATTTTGAGAAGATATCAAGTATATTATGAACAAATGAACCTAAATCTGGAGCTGTAAATGAATATTCTTTTCTCTCCTGAACTTTTAATCCATATTGTATAAAATAAGAAAATGGACATCCTGCATATTTTTCTAATTTAGATACACTTAAATTTTTATTTTCATATAATTGTTGAATTTTTTCTTTGTCTACTTTTTCAACTTGATTTGTATAGCTTAACCCACTTACTACCTTTTCCAATTTACCCTTGTATTCTTCATCACTTAAGAAATATTTGTATAAATCTAAATAAACTGGATTTATATTATCTCTTATTTCAAATTCCTTAATAGCATTTATAAGTTCATTAAAAGTAGGAGCTTTTACCGTTATATTGTCTAAAGCTTTTTGAGTAGAATTATCTAAATCTTTTAAAACATAACTTGTCATACTTATATTAGGGAATATTTTTTTAAGCCTTGATACAATTATAGAAGGTCTTAAAGTCTTTCCTTCATGGTCTGATATGGGATAGCTTATTATAAGATTTTCACTTGTATAAGTTAATGCTTTATAAACTAAAAACTGCTCTTCATAAGTTTTAGTTTTACTATCTATATCTACTTCCAATCCTTTTTCTCCAAGGGATTCTCTATCTTTATCTGTTAATAAACCACTTTCTTTAGAAATTAGAGGGAAAATACCATCTGTAGTTCCAATTAAATACAGGTATTTTGTATTGGAATTTTTCATTCTATCAATAGAACTTACTAAAACTTGGTCCATACTAGGTGGTACTAAACCTAATTCATATTCATCAAAGCCTAAACTTATAACTTTCATAAATTTATCTAATGAAATTTTTTCATCCCCCATTAATTCGACCATTTGATCTAAAATATCTACAACAATTTGCCAAACTTGAGAATATTCATCTGCAACTTCTAAGTCACCTTTTTCAGTAAAATTATTAATTAAATTTTCCAATGTTTCTTCTATATTAATATCAATTAAAAATTCATAAACATAAGTGCAGATTTCTTTTACAGTTTTATTTTTCTTATCCAATTTTTCTTGTAATTTTATAATTGGCTCTAATATTTTATTTTTAGTTTCATTGATTCTTTCTTTTTGCTCTAAATCAAATTCACTTTCTTCAGCTAAATAATTAGAATTTACTTTATACTCCCATCTTTCTTCAAACCACTTCTTACCTGTTATCCCGTTTTGAAGGACGTAGTTTTCCAATAAACTTATATCTTCTTCATCAACTCCTATAAGTCCACTTTTTAAATATCTAAACATAGTTTCATAAGAATATCTCCTATGTCTCATTTCCAATACAGATAAAATTAGCACTATAATAGGATTGCTTTTTGCTTCTCTTTTTGAATCTATAAAATTTGGAATTTCATATTCCTTAAATATGGACTTAACTAAAAAATCATATCTATTTAAATCTCTAGTTGCCACTGTAATATCTTTATATCTAGCCTTTTTGTTTCTAACTAAATGAACTATATCTTTTGCCACTTGTTCCACTTCATCATATAAATTATTAAATTCCTTAATTTCTATGTGTTTAGTTTCTTTTTCATATTTTCTATAAGGATAAGCATGATAAAAAGCTTCCAAATGTTTAAGCTCATCATTTCCCCTAAACCTTTTTACTTCTTCAGAGTTTAAATTAATATTAGTATGTATTTTCACGTTTTCTTCTACTGCTATTTTATATAATTTTTCAAAAGTATACTTAGTTCTTGAAAATGCATCATTTTTTGCATAAGTAAATTGAGTTAGAGAATCTATTGTTAAAGATACATAAACTTCTTTTGCTTGTTTTAATAAAACTCTTAAAATTCCATACTGATTAGGTGTAAAACCTGTAAATTCATCTATATAAATATATGCACCTTTAAAGTAATCACATTTTTCTAGTTTTTCAGCTAAAGATGTAAGCATATCTTGAGAATCCACATAATTTTCATGTAAATTTTTCTCAAATTCTGTATATATTTTAGCAATATCCATTAATTTATATCTTAATGTTTCATTTTCTATTTCCCCTGACATATTTTCCAATATTTCTGGTGATACATTATATTGTTTTAACTCCGATATCATATCTGTTATGGAGGATACAAACCCTGATTGTGTTGCTGATCTTGCATAAACATTTAAATCCTTTGTTATTTTATCTATGGATTTATAAACAATCATAGCTCTACCACTAGAATTTATATTTACATCAGTAAGTCCTCCCACCTTTGAGAAAACAATACTACTCATAGTTTTAAAACTAAGTACTCTACTTCTTAGATACTTATCTTTTTCTTTTCCTTGGAAAAGTTTAGACATATTTTTTTCCATTTCAAATGAGTATTGTTCTGGAACTAAAAGAATTACAGGACTTGTTTCATCATCTTGTACTCTTTTTTTTATTTCATTTAGCATAAAGGTTGTTTTTCCTATACCACCTCTACCTAAAACAAATTTAAGACCCATAAATGTCTTCCTCCAAAATTTCATAATTTATAGCTTCACTGTTACAAAGCTTATTAAACTCACAGTATTTACAGTGGTTTAAATTTTTATTTATTTTATTTTCATTATTAAAATCAGTTGATTCAATATTATTTATTAAATTTAGTATTTTCAATTTATTTTCTTCATGTAATTTTTTATTATAATTAATTGTAATTATGTTATTTTCTAAGCCTGGCTGATAATAGTTCATACTTATATTTTCTATATCATAAGTAGGATAAAAATTTTTTCTTATTATTTCCTCTGCTAAAAATAGATACACTATGGTCTGCATTCTATTTAATGCATTTTTATAAGTTATTTCCCTATTTTCTGTTTTCCAATCCCATAAATTTATGCTATCTTTTTTTATCTTTACTAAATCAACTTTAGCTATTAAATTTTTATTATTTAAATTTAATCTAAGATCATATTCAGGTAAATATATATTTTCATCTTTTATGGGAAATAAATCTTTAATTTTATTTATCCATTTATTAAATTCTTTATTTTGACAATTTCCCAAAGGTATTTGAGAAAAATATCTTTCACATAATAAATGGAATTCTCGTCCTAATTTCAAACTATCGTAATATTCACGACTATCTACATCATCATATTTCCAATTTATATTATCTATATATTTATATTTAAATTTAAAAGGACATGATTTATAAGTATTTAATGAGTTTTGGCTATATGTAAAATATTTTAATTTTTCATTCATTTAATCATTCTCCTTTATTATCGATTATATTTTTTAATATATTTAAATACATAGATGGATTTTGATTTCTTTTATCTTGGGCCGAATTTTTTGCACTAGCTGATAAAATCAACATTTCTTTTGCCCTTGTAATACCAACATATAAAAGTCTTATTTTTTCTTTTATTAAGTTTTCTTTTATTTCTTTTGGATAATTTTTAGTTACTTCACCTTGTAACATTAAATCTATTTCTGCTTTTATATTTGCCTGAGGATTTTTATATTTTTCTTTAAGATACCATTTGTCACATTGGAACTTTTGATAAATATTATCTGGGAAATTAAATTCTGTCATTCCCAATAAAAATACACAATCCCACTCTAGTCCCTTTGATTTGTGATAATTACACACAGTTATACTTCCTGGGTAAGGTTCATATCCATTTATTTCACTAACAATTTCAATAATATAACTAAATACCCTATTTTTCCTATCACTTAACAAGTTATAAATTTGTTGTAAGTTTATGTTGTTGTTTTCAGATTGTAAATACTTCACATAAAATCCTAAATAGTCAACTATAGCTCTTTCTTCTTTTTCGATTAATAATGTGTCCCCTATGAAAAGAATCAACTTATCTACTCTTGTTAATGGATATTCAATTATATTTTTTAAACTTTCTAAGCCATATAAAAAACTTTCATATAAATCACTATTTATATCTATTATTATATTTTTTGAACAA
>ERZ857750.3160-NODE-3160-length-14196-cov-4.031964_pt1 | contig 14196 bp, 13 predicted proteins | sample MGYA00519915_ERZ857750 | MGnify/ENA primary metagenome ERZ857750 (study PRJEB31778, sample SAMEA3449358) | human gut metagenome | biome: human gut; feature: human-associated habitat; material: faeces | place: United Kingdom | collected 2010/2012 ... | reverse complement strand
GACAGCTATCAAATTAACTGAAGCCCTTATGAAGATGGGAGTTCCAATTTTAGGTACAGATGCAAAAGATGTAGACGCTGCAGAAGATAGAGAATTATTTGATGAAATTCTTGAACAGTGTGGAATCCCAAGACCTACAGGTGGTACTGTATTTACAGCAGAAGAAGCAAAAGAAGTTGCAAACAAATTAGGTTATCCTGTATTAGTAAGACCTTCTTATGTACTTGGTGGTCAGGGTATGCAGATTGCAACATGTGATGAAGAAGTTGAAGAATTCATGGAAATCATCAACAGAATCGCACAGGATCATCCTATTTTAGTAGATAAATATTTGCAGGGAACAGAAGTAGAAGTTGATGCTATCTGTGACGGAGAAGATATTTTAATTCCTGGTGTAATGGAACATATTGAAAGAGCCGGAGTTCACTCAGGTGACAGTATTTCAGTATATCCTGCATACACATTATCACAGGATATTATTGATACAATTGAAGATTATACAAAGAAACTTGCAATGTCACTTCATGTAAAAGGTATGATTAACATTCAGTTTATTGTATGTGACGGAAAGGTTTATGTAATAGAAGTTAATCCACGTTCATCAAGAACAGTTCCATATATTAGTAAGGTTACAGGTATACCAATTGTAAAACTTGCTACAAAATGTATTATTGGACACAAGATTAAAGAACTTGGATATACACCTGGCTTACAGCCAAAAGCTGATTACTATGCAATTAAGATGCCTGTATTCTCATTTGAAAAGATTAGAGGAGCAGAAACAAGCTTAGGACCTGAAATGAAATCAACAGGTGAATGTTTAGGAATTGCCAAGACATTTAACGAAGCTTTATACAAAGCATTCTTAGGCGCAGGTGTAGTTCTTCCAAAACATAAGAAGATTATTATGTCAGTAAAAGATGCTGACAAGCAGGAAATTATTCCATTGGCTAAGCGTTTTGAAAAATTGGGATACGAGATTTACGCTACAAGAAGCACAGCAGATGTTTTAAGAGAAAATGGAGTAGATGCAATTAAGGTTAATAAGATTCATCAGGAAGCTCCTACAGTAATGGACTTATTACTTGAGCATAAGATTGACATTGTTGTTGATACACCAACTCAGGGACGTGATAAGAGTAGAGATGGATTCTTAATCAGACGTACATCAATCGAAACAGGTGTAAACTGCTTTACAAGTTTGGATACAGTAGATGCTTTACTTACAAGCTTAGAAAGCGATGCAAAAGAAAATCTTACATTAGTAGATATTGCTACTTTATAAGAGGCTTAAGATTGGAGAGAAGCACATCCGGAAAGGTGTGCTATATGGACAAAATAATAAATACGGTAGTTGGAGGACGATATTATGTATTGGAGAACATAGGAACCGGAGGTAGTTCCTGTGTGTATAAGGTTAAAGATGTTTATACTTCAAAAATGTTTGCCTTGAAACAGTACATAACATCAGATCCTGCCAACAGAGAAAAATTATTGGAAGGAATGGAAAAAGAACTTAATGTGCTTAAGCATTGTAGTCATCCGGTCCTTCCAAAAATTTTTAATTTAATAAAAGAAGATGGAAGATTCTATCTGATTATGGAGTATGTAGAAGGTATAAACTTAGATGACTATGTGAAAATCAATGGTTGCATGAACAGAAAACAACTTGCCAATGTGGCAGAACAGTTGTGTAGTGGGCTATATTATTTGCATTCCTTAGAGAAACCTATTATTTACAGAGATTTGAAACCGTCTAATATTATTATGAAAAAAGATGGCAGAATCAAGTTAATAGATTTTGGAATTTCTAAACGATATAGTGTTGATGCTGTTGATTATGTAGCTTTAGGCAGTGTGGGATTTGCCGCACCTGAACAATATGGAGACTGTAAAGGTATTAGTTTGTATAATACAGACATTCGAACAGATATATACGGTATAGGAACAACGTTATATTTTTTGCGCACAAAGAAAAAATATAATAACAAAATAAAATCTTTTAGAGTTAATGGCAAGTTAAGAAAGATAATAAAGAAATGCACAGAAATTAACCCAAAAGACAGATATCAAAACTGTATTGACCTTCTATGCGACATTAAAAAACTTGCATAATATACAAAAATATTTTATCCTTAATAATATGTAAGAGAGTCGTTATAATTGATAATCACAAAATTAATTTCATGGCAGTTATGTTATGGAAATTTTAATGATGGAATTGAAAAGAAAGCGAGGAAATATGAGTTACGATGATATTAAAAAGTTATTAGAGGAAAATAATCAGGAGCAGTTATTAAAGTATTATGATGAACTAAACGATACTCAAAAAGCAAATTTATTAGATCAGATTAGTAAGCTTGATTTTAGTTTAATTGATTTAATTAAAAATAAAGAACACAGTGGAGATAAAGGTGTTATTACACCATTAGATGATGCTGTTTCCATTAAGAACATAGAGGAAAACAGAGGAAAGTTTACTGCTGTAGGTGCAGATGCAATTAAAAAAGGAAAAGTTGCAGCACTTCTTTTAGCAGGTGGTATGGGAACAAGACTTGGTTCAGATAAGCCAAAGGGTATGTACAACATTGGTGAAACAAAAGATGTTTATATTTTTGAAATGCTTATTAGAAATTTAATGGATGTTGTGAATGAAACAGGTGCTTGGGTTCCTTTATATATTATGACAAGTGAAAAGAACAATGATGATACAATTAATTTCTTTAAAGAGATGAATTATTTTGGGTATAATCCTGATTTTGTTGATTTCTTTATTCAGGAAATGGCACCGGCAGCGTCTTTTGATGGGAAGATTTATCTTGAAGGAAAAGACAGAGTATCAACTTCACCCAATGGCAATGGTGGTTGGTTTATTTCTTTTGTTAAATCAGGTTTATGCAAAAAGGCAAAAGAAATAGGTGTAGAGTATATTAATATTTTTGCTGTTGATAATGTTTGTCAGAGAATGGCTGATCCTTGTTTTGTAGGTGCTATGATTGACGGCGGCTACCGCTCAGCAGCTAAGGTTGTATCAAAGGCAAACCCTGAGGAAAAAGTAGGCGTGCTTTGTTTAGAAGATGGAAAACCATCAATAGTTGAATATTATGAACTTACAGAAGATATGCGCTATGAAACATTGGATAATGGTGAGTTGGCATATAAGTATGGTGTAATATTAAACTATTTATTTAATATAGAAGATTTAGAAAAGAATCTTGAAAACAATTTATCAGTTCATATTGTAAAGAAGAAAATTCCATATATAAATGAGAACGGTGAATTAGTTAAACCTGAAACAGAAAATGGTTACAAGTTTGAAACTCTTGTTTTAGATATGATTCACATGATGGATAACTGTCTTGCCTATGAAGTGGTAAGAGAAAAAGAATTTGCCCCTATTAAAAACAAAACAGGTGTGGATTCAGTAGACACTGCAAAAGAGTTATTAAAATTAAATGGTGTTGAATTATAAAATATAATTAAATACATAAAGAATGGAGAGCATAATGAAAAAGTTACTGGAACTAATAACAGAGGAATTTGAAAAAGCATTTGAAAAATGTGATTATGATAAAAAATTAGGAAAAGTTAGTGTTTCTAACAGACCTGATCTTTGCGAATATCAGTGCAATGGTGCCATGGCCGGTGCAAAATTATACCATAAAGCGCCTATTATGATTGCAAATGATGTTGTTGAAGCAATTGGAAATAATGACATGTTCAAATCAGTGGAAGCTGTAAATCCCGGATTTATTAATATTAATTTGAATAGCGACTTTTTAGCAAAATATTTAAATGAAATGAATTTGGCAGATAAGCTTGGAATAGAAAATGACAATATTGAAACAGTTGTAGTTGATTACGGCGGAGCAAATGTTGCAAAACCACTTCACATTGGTCATTTACGTTCAGCAGTTATTGGTGAAAGTGTAAAAAGAATTTCAAAGTACATGGGAAATAAAGTTATTGGAGATGTTCACTTAGGGGACTGGGGACTTCAGATGGGACTTATTATTACTGAGTTACAGGAACGTAAGCCGGACTTACCATATTTTGATGAAAGCTTTACAGGAGAATATCCAAGTGAAGCACCATTTACAATTTCTGAATTAGAAGAAATTTATCCATGTGCAAGTAAGAAATCAAAAGAAGATGCTGCTTTTAAGGAAAAAGCCCATGAAGCAACATTAAAACTTCAAAGTGGATATGCTCCATACACAGCACTTTGGAAACATATTATGAATGTTTCAAAAATTGATTTAAAGAAGAACTATGATAACTTAAATGTTGAATTTGATTTATGGAAAGGTGAAAGCGATGCTCAGCCTTATATACCTGGATTAATTCAGGATTTAATTGATAAGGGATTAGCATATGAAAGTCAGGGAGCTTTAGTTGTTGACATTGCAGAAGAAGGAGACAGCAAAGAACTTCCTCCATGTATAGTTAGAAAGTCAGATGGAGCAGCTTTATATGCAACATCAGATATCGCAACTTTAGTTCAAAGAGAACAGGACTTCCAGCCAAATAAGTATGTTTATTTAGCAGACAAGAGACAGGATTTACACTATACACAGTTCTTTAGAGTTGCTAAGAAGGCAGGCATTGTTAAACCTGAAACAGAATTGAAATTTATTGGTTTTGGTACAATGAATGGCTCAGACGGTAAGCCTTTTAAGACTCGTGAAGGTGGCGTAATGCGTCTTGAAAATCTTATTTCACAGATTAACGAAGCTGTTTATAATAAGATTATGGAAAACCGTTCAGTAAGCGAAGAAGAAGCCAGAGAAACTGCAAAGATTGTAGGTTTGGCAGCTTTAAAATATGGTGATTTGTCAAATCAGGCATCAAAAGACTATGTTTTTGATATTGATAGATTTGCTTCTTTTGAAGGAAACACAGGTCCATATATTTTATATACAATTGTTCGTATTAAATCAATTATCGAAAAATACAAAGAAGAAGGAAAGACAGTAGATAATCTTTCTATTATTGATACAGATAATGATGAACAGTTACAGTTAATGCTTGAAATTGCCAAGGCAAATGAAGTAATTGAAAATGCAGCTAAGGAATTAGCCCCACACAAGATTTGTTCATATATTTATGATTTATCAAATGCATTTAACAGATTTTATCATGGAACAAAGATTCTTTCTGAAGCAGATGAAAAGAAGAAAGAAGGCTATATTGCATTAATTAACATGGCAAAGAAAGTATTAGAGACAGGTATTGATTTACTTGGTTTCTCAGCACCAGAGAAAATGTAATGTTTATACATTACTTTTTCATAAATTTTATATTTTTAATATTTTTTATGGTTATATTTATAACCTTATTATCCAACAGGATTTATTTTTAAGAAACGGTGTTTCTTAAAAAAGGCATCACTTAGTTGTTTTAGCTAAGTGGTGCCTTTGTTGTCCAGTTGAGAAAATCTGATATGCTTTTTTCGTTTTCATAGGATAGAATATCATAAAATACACCGTCACCATGAAAACTTTTGCCTGAATCTTTTTCGTAGGTTATAGAATAATCTATACTTAATGGAATTTTTACCCCCCAATTTAAATAGAGTGTAAAAAATAAGATGTAAATAGTTTGAATAATATTATAATGATTAAAATAATAGCAATGAAAATGGGTATTATTATTTTGTAGAGTTTTTTGTTTTTCATTTTTTTTGCTCCTTTTATGATAAAGACCGGATAGCTTATTAACTATCCGGTCTTTATAAAATGTTTAATAGTTATCTACTAGCTGTTTATTTAGTAGTAGTCTGTTCTGTAGTTGCTGCAGTAGTAGTCTGTGTAGCACTGCTGTTAGTTGTTCCCTTTACATTTGAATCACCCTTCTGAACAAGAGCGTTTCTAATGCTTTCAAGCTGGCTCTTAGATAATTCAGTGTGTGATGTAGTTGTTGCAGGTGTATAAAGACCTGTTGTAACTGCAATTGAATAACCCATGTATCCTATAAAAATAATTGCCACTAATGTAGTTACAACATAAGCTGCGATTTTCTTCACGTTTCTTTTCTTTGTGGCATGTTTTCTGTTGTACTTTTCCTGTTTGTACTTGTCTACTTTTTCTTGACTCATTTTTATGTACCTCTCAAAAATTTAATATTAGATAATTCAGAAAAATCACTGGATGTAAGCGATAATCAATTCTGTCTTATCTTTGGTTTAAATATAATGAATACAATCAAAATCGTTTTCATTTTCCGAAACCAAAACACTTTTAAATTATAAAGCAAAAACGGATGTAAAACAAGTGGGTTTGTGTTATAATAGTTTGAAAATTGCGTGAAAGAGGAAATCTATGAAAGAGTACAAGGTTATAATTTTTGATTTAGATGGAACCCTTAGCGATTCCGGTATTGGAATAACAAAGTGTGTTCAGTATGCTTTGAAGAAACTAAATATTATAGAAGAGGATTTGGAAAAATTAAAACATTTTGTGGGACCGCCTCTTAAAGATGAATTAATGAAAACTTATGGTTGTTCAGAAGAACAGGCAAAGCAGGGTGTTGAATTTTATAGAGAAAGATATACACCTATAGGAATATATGAAACAAGCCTGTATGAAAAGGTGGAGCAGTTACTTATATCTTTGAAAGAAAAAGGTAAAATCATTGCTTTGGCAACATCAAAACCGTTAGGCATGGCGAAGGAAGTTATTAAATATTTACATATTGAGCAATATTTTGATTATGTAAAGGGAGCAGATTTAAATGGTCCTATACATAATAAGAACGATGTATTGCTAGCTTTACTTAATGAAATTAATTCTGTAGATAAAAATGAAATGGTTATGATTGGAGATACTATTTTTGACATTGAAGGTGCAAATTCAGTTGGAATAGATTCAATAGGTGTTTCATATGGATATGGAGTTGTAGAAGAAATGAAAGAGAAAGGCGCAAAGGCAGTAGCAAATACGCCTATTGAATTGTTGGATTTAGTTTAAAGGAGTATGTTTTGAAAGAAAGAACTTTAGGAAGAAAACTTTGGGGTATAGTAACTCCAATGTTAATTTATTTATGTATACAAATAGCAGTAATAGTTATTATTCAGGGTGGAATTACAGCGTATGGTATTTTCCATGGCATGTCATCATCAAAACTTCAACAATATTTAACAGAAATTACAAATAGCTATGCTATGTTACTTACAGGTATTTCTGCACTTGGAACAATTCCAATTATGGGACTGATGATGAAACTTGATATAGACGCAGATAAGAGAACAGGTGATTTTAAAAGATATGAATCAGTAAAAAAATGGAAATATTTATTGATACTGCCGTTTGGAGCGTTTTGTATGTGGTGGGCAAGTATGCTTGTGTCAATATTACAAATGTTTATGCCACAGTTTATGATTGACAGCTATTCAAGTACACAGACTGCCATTAATTCAAGCTCATTTATATCTCAGCTTGTTACAGCAGGCTTCATTGCACCTATTGTAGAGGAAATGATTTTTAGAGGGCTGATTTATAAAAGATTAAAAGTCTTATCTAATGTTACAATAGCTGCAATTTTATCGGCAGTGTTATTTGGGGTATTTCATGGAAACTGGATACAGGCACCATATACTATTATTATAGGCTTGCTTGCTGTTTGGTTATATGAAAAGTATAAGTCAATTGTTGCTCCAATATTATTTCATATGGGAGCAAATATTACATCAGTGTTAGTTTCGGCAATGTCTGAAGCAGCAACCACAGGAAGTGAAACAACAGAAACAATATCTAATAGCGAACTTATTTATGGCTTATTTACAGTGATGATTGTTTTTGCTTTGGCATCATTAGTTATTGGTGTTATAATAAACAAATTAGTCAAACCTAAGGAGGTATAAAATGAAATTATTAACAGTAGCTATTCCATGCTACAATTCAAGTGAATATATGGACAAGAGTATAAGAAGTGCAATTAGCGGCGGTGACAGAGTGGAAGTTGTAGTGGTTGATGATGGCTCATCTGACAATACATTGGAGATTGCGAACAAATATCAGAAGAAATTTCCTGACATTGTAAAAGTTGTTCATCAGGAGAATGGTGGTCATGGTGAAGCTGTAAATACAGGTATCAAAAATGCTACAGGTCTTTACTTTAAAGTTCTTGATAGTGATGACTGTCTTGGAAAAAATGCTTTACAGAAAGTCCTTGATTTATTAGAGGACATGGTTTCAAAAGATGCAGGACTTGACATGCTGATTTCTAACTTTATGTATGATAAGCAGGGAGCAAAGCATAAGAAAATTATGAAATACAAAAGCGCAATGCCTGTAGGAAGAATGTTTGGTTGGGATGAGTTACATTTTGGCACATCACAGTATTTATTAATGCACTCGGTTATATATAGAACAAAAGTATTAAGAGAATGTAAGATGCAGCTTCCAAAACACACATTTTATGTGGATAATATTTATGTGTTCCAGCCATTACCATATGTAAAGAACATTTATTACTTAGATGTATGTTTATACAAATACTTTATAGGAAGAGATGATCAGTCGGTAAATGAATCAATTATGATTAAGAGATTGGATCAACAGTATAGAGTCACACGTATAATGTTAGATGTATACAACAATACTGTTATAGAAAATAAACACACAGATAATGCCATGGTTCATTACTTTGATATGATGATGTGTGTCTCATCAATTCTTTCTATATTGGAAGGTTCAGAACAAAGATTAAAAGACAAAGAAAAATTATGGCAGGATGTTTTAGAAAGTAATCCTGTGTTATATCAAAAGGTTAGAAAGTCAATTCTTGGTAGAACAATGAATCTACCTGGTAAAGTTGGAAGAAAATGTTCTGTAATAGGCTATGCATTAGCTCAAAAAATATTTGGATTTAACTAAAATGAAAAAAAGCTAAGTCTCATTAATGAAAAGCAATGTAAACAAAACATTAATGAGATTTAGCTTTTTATATTAGAAACTAAATTATTTTTTTATAAAAATAAAACAATTATAAGTATTATAATCTAAGAATTGTAATTATTTTCTTTTGTTTAAGAAATAAAGAACCTGATGTTGTTTAGGATCTTTAATTTTTGGAGCAGGAAATTCTGTATTTCTAAACCACCATTTAAATACTATAAAGTACAGTATAAAAGCTAAGGCGGTTCCTGCTAAAACATCTAAAACAGAATGTTGTTTTAAAAACAATGTTGACATACATATCAAAATAGCTAATATAAGCGATATTACCTTAATATGTTTTCTTGAATTTAAGCCCTGCATGTGTGGACTTTTTACTAAACAAATGTGTGCGCTAATAGTCACGTATACGTGAAGACTAGGAAAAACATTTGTTGGTGTATCGTTATTGTATAGGAAATGGACTAAGTCAATAAGTATGTTTTCCCTACCGATATTAGAAAGTCGAAGTTCTAAACCGTTAGGATAGAATGTACATATCAGTAAAGCAATAGTCATTCCTGTAAACTCATAGGCACAAATACGATAAAATTCATTTTTTGAATGATAAAAAAGAAAAACAAATATAGCAGGTATATATAAAAACCACAATAAATATGGCATTACAAACCATTCGCAAAATGGAATAATATCATCCAAAGGACAATGCATAATATGAAGTCCCGGAAAATCTGCCGGTATATATTTTTCTAAAAGAATGAACCATGGCATATATATGAAAACATATAGTAAGGGCCATGCGTGTTTGTACTTACGAAGCTCATTGGTTATTTTGCTCATAAGTCACCTTCATCTAATTGTTTATTTATTTTGAACTAATGATTTTACGAGAAATGAAACTCGTAACCACAAGTAGTATAATAGACACATTATATTAAAAAACTATTACAAAATGCACACAAATTTATAAAAATTTGATAGAATAGTTATGGTCCTAAAAAAGTATAACATTGTGAAAATGAAAAATAAAGAGTTATTGAGGATAAAAATAAAGACTTATTAAATATAAAAATATTAGAGTTATTTATATAAGAATATTAGAGAGTAATTAAAGAAGGTAGGAAAGATGAACATTAATGAAATTATTGCAGAAGAATTACAGGTAAAAGTTTGGCAGGTAGAAGCAGCAGTAAAGTTAATAGATGAGGGAAATACAATTCCTTTTATTGCCAGATACAGAAAACCCGTAACGGGAGAATTAAATGACGAACAGTTAAGAGACTTAGATGAAAGACTAAAATATTTACGTAATTTAGAAGAGAAAAAAGAGACAGTTATTGCTTCTATTGAAGAACAGGGGAAAATGACTGATGAATTAATGAAGCAGATAAAAGAGGCTAAGACTATTGTTGCAGTGGACGATATTTACAGACCATACAGACCAAAACGAAAAACAAGAGCAACAGAAGCTAAGGCAAAAGGTTTAGAGCCACTTGCAAATATTTTTCTTCTTCAAAAGAGTGAGAAGACACCGGAGGAAGAAGCGAAGAATTATATTAATGAAGAATTAGGTGTGGAAACAGTAGTAGATGCCATAAATGGTGCAAAAGACATTATTGCAGAAGCTGTGTCAGATGACGCAGAATATAGAAATGCCATAAGACATACGGTAATTAAGCATGGAAATATAACATCTAAGGCAAAGAATGAAGAGGAACAGACACCTTATGAAAATTACTATGCCTATAGTGAAGCTATTGATAAAATTCCAGGTCATAGAATATTAGCGATTAATCGTGGCGAAAAAGAAAAGGTACTTAATGTAAAAATAGAAATGCCTGATGAAAATATTATTAGAGTTTTGGAAAAATCCATAATTGTAGGCCAAAATCCTTTTTCAGACGTTTTAAAAGAAGCAATTGAAGATGGTTTTACAAGATTAATAAAGCCAGCCATTGAAAGAGAAATAAGAAACTCTTTAACAGAAAAGGCAGAGGACGGAGCAATTTCAGTATTCGGCCAGAACTTAAAACAGCTTCTTATGCAACCACCAATTGCAGGAAAAACAGTATTAGGCTGGGATCCTGCTTTTAGAACAGGCTGTAAGCTGGCAATTGTAGATGAGACAGGCAAAGTATTATACACCAAAGTAATTTTTCCAACAGCACCACAAAATAAGGTTGAAGAGTCAATTAAGATTGTTTTAGATCTTGTTAAGAAATACAATGTTAGCCTTATCTCATTGGGAAATGGTACAGCTTCAAGAGAATCAGAAGCAGTTGTATGTGAAATAATTAAGAGATGCCCTACAAAATTAGAGTATGTAATAGTAAATGAAGCAGGAGCTTCTGTTTATTCTGCAAGCAAACTAGCAACAGAAGAATTTCCTAATTTTGATGTGGGACAAAGAAGTGCAACTTCAATGGCAAGAAGATTACAGGATCCATTAGCAAAACTTGTAAAAATTGAACCAAAGGCAATTGGCGTAGGACAATATCAGCATGACATGAATCAAAAGAAACTGGAAAATGTACTTGGAAATGTTGTGGAAGATTGTGTTAATAATGTAGGCGTTGATTTAAATACAGCTTCAGCATCTCTTCTTGAATATGTTTCAGGAATAAGTAAAACCCTTGCAAAAAATATTGTTGCATATAGAGAGGAAAACGGTCAGTTTACAACAAGAAAGCAGCTATTAAAAGTTGCTAAATTAGGTCCAAAGGCTTTTGAACAGTGTGCAGGTTTCCTTAGAATCAGAAATGGTAAAGAACCTTTGGATTATACAAGTGTTCATCCTGAAAGTTATACAGCAGCTAAAAAGCTTTTAAAGAAATTTGGTTACACAACAGATGATTTGCTATCAGGAAATGTTAAAATTGCAAAAGATGTAAAAGACATTAAAGCTGTGGCAGAAGAAATTGATACGGACGAAATAACCTTAAAAGACATGATTGCTGAAATGGAAAAGCCGGGTAGAGATCCAAGAGAAGAAATGCCTAAGCCAATCCTTAAAAGTGATGTTTTAGATTTTGATGATTTAAAAGAAGGCATGGAACTTAAAGGAACTGTAAGAAATGTAATTGATTTTGGGGCTTTTGTTGATATTGGTGTTCATCAGGACGGTCTTGTTCATATTTCAGAAATGAGTGATAAGTTTATAAAACATCCATTAGATGTGGTATCTGTTGGAGATGTTATAAATGTGAAAGTATTAAGTGTTGATAAGCAAAGAAAACGTATTCAGCTTACTATGAAATTATAATGTAAGATTGCAGTTTGATGTAAGATTATAGTAGAAAAATGGTTTGCTTCATATAAGGAGTCAAACCATTTTTTTGTATATTCAAGAAAGTTCTGTTCATCCTCTGTAAGTAATTTATCCTTATCCCAGGCGATGGCAAGAGAACGGGATACTTTTTCTTTAAGTGGAACTATTGTAACTTTATCTGAATGTTGCAGATTAAAAAACTTTTCAGGCAGAAGACCAATCCCTTTATCATTTTCAATCATATATCTAAGAACCGCGTAATCATGGGTTTCAAAAACAACATTAGGAGTAAAATCACCATAAGTTTTACTACAACAAAAAAAGATGATGTGTCGGAAACAACTGAAAATGTAACAACAGGCAACAAGACAAATGCTAGTACAACTGCTAAAAAAGCACTTAAGAAAACAAAGATAACTAAAAAGAGCAAGAAAAAATTAGCTTCAAAGAAAATTAAATTAACATTTAAGAAAGTAACAGGAGCTAAGAAGTATGTAGTACAGGTGTCAACAAGCAAAAAGTTTAAAAAGGTACTATATAAGAAAGTTGTCAGAAAAACAAAAGCTACTCTTTCAAGTAAGAAAATTAAAAATAAAAAGAAATTATATGTAAGAGTAAAAGCAGTAGGTGCAAGCAAATGGTCAAAAGCTGCAAGAATTAAAAGATAAAATTTACATAAGGGATAAAAAATGGTACAATATTCCATGTTGAAGGGGTTGAAAGACTTAAATTATATTTTCAAGAAAATTCTAAATTTCTAAAATAAGTATGAAAAGTATTTCCCAAATCCCCAATAAAATATTATACGCGGAGGAAGTGTTTATGAAAAAAAGAACATTAAAGTATTTATTTTTAATTGCTGCAATTATGTTTTGTGTAAGTAGTAATACAAAAGTACAAGCAGCATCAGATTTTGTTATTAAAAAGAGTGGGCAGGAGTACATACTGACAGAATATAAGGGAAGAGATACTACAGTATATGTTCCTAAAAAAGTAACTATTATAAACGGTGCTTTTAAGAATAATAAGAAAATCAAAAAGATTGTTTTATCAGATAAGGTAGATAGTATTTATGATGGTAGTTTTGATACGTTGAAGAACCTGAAAGAAGTAGTTTTTTCAAAAGGTTTAACAACAATAGAAAAAGGAGCTTTTAGAAAGTGTCCTAAAGTAAAGAGCATTACTATTCCTAAAAAATGCAAATATATAGGCGATTATGCTTTTGCCGGATTGTCAGGTTTGAAATCAATAAAAGTTGAAAAAGGCAATAAATCTTTTAAAGTGTACAAGGGAGCATTATTTAACAGTAAGAAGACGGAGTTAATTTGCTATCCAAGAAAATATAGTGGAAACAAAGTATTTACTGTTCCCAAAACAGTAAAAGTTATTGCAAGTTACGCGTTTAAGGATAATTGCTATTTGGAGAAATTAATAATCAAAGGTGATGCTCACGATGGTGGCTATGATGACATGAAAGCGTTTAATAATATGAAAAAACTCAAGACTGTAGTGTTTAAAACAACACAGAAGAGAGATAATATTAGTTTTCGTAATTGCAAAAAATTAAAAAAAGTTGTCTTAGCTGAAGGAACTGAAAAGATTGTAGACAAGCAATTTTATGGTTGTAAAAATTTAACAACCATTAATATTCCAAAATCTGTGAAAATAATTGAAAAGAATGCATTTAAAGGTTGTACAAAATTAAAATTGTAGAATGGAGAGAAAAGGCATCGAAGATAAGGTTATAAAAAACTTTATTTTCGATGTTTTCTTATGTAATGGAAAATTATTCTGGAGATTCTATTATGCCATAAAAGCTACAGATATGTCTATGAGATTTGGTTCTATAACAAAAGAATAATAGAGTGGAATTTAGATATGCAAAATTGCCAAAATAAAAAATATTAAAAAAATAAAAAAAGTGCTTGACAATTTTCGCTCAAAAGTATATATTAATAGAGCAGTTTGAAAGCAACGGGATCTTAGCTCAGCTGGGAGAGCATCTGCCTTACAAGCAGGGGGTCACAGGTT
>ERZ857750.3158-NODE-3158-length-14204-cov-3.802530_pt1 | contig 14204 bp, 10 predicted proteins | sample MGYA00519915_ERZ857750 | MGnify/ENA primary metagenome ERZ857750 (study PRJEB31778, sample SAMEA3449358) | human gut metagenome | biome: human gut; feature: human-associated habitat; material: faeces | place: United Kingdom | collected 2010/2012 ... | reverse complement strand
CTACTGCGCACCTCTGCAATCCTGCCGGAGGCTATATCAGCTGGGGGATTGACTCTCAGCTGATATACTGTTTTCTTGCTTCTCTGATCTCATTTCCGTCCGTTACCGTCTGAAGTGTAAATGCCAGTGCAAAGTCCTGCAGCTTTACTTTATTTTCTTCCAGCTGTTCTTCTCCGCAGCTGTTGCTTCCAAGACCGGAATGCAGATAATCCAGATGAATGATCACATCGTCCGCTTTTTCAATTGCGAACGGATGCTGCGCCTGTTCCAGACTTTCATCCGTATAGTTGGCAAGATTCAGTCCGAGCGGCGCTTTCATCTTGCATAACAGTCCATCCCTGCCATCTCCGATACGGAACCATTTCACCTGTTCACGGTGTCCGTTTTCCTGTGGGAATACATAATTCGTCATCATTCCGTCTACGGTATTTTTATAAATGCCCATAACAGAAGCGGCTTTGCTGTCCACATAGCTCTCGCCCGGTCCCATGCCATACCACATGGTGTTCTGAAGCTTACGGTTTGCTTTCATCGTGATGCCGATACGCGGGAAAAATTCCGGCTCCAGTTTTCCTCTCTGCACTGCTTTTCCCTGAAGCTCCACACGCATTTGTCCGCAGGAATAAATCTCATATGTGTAGTCACAGGAAAATCCCCAGGACTGATTGTAACAGCTGAAATAAGTTCTGATCCGCACAACCGTTTTATCTGCTTCTTCCTCCCAGTTGACATACGCTGTCTCTTCTACCGGTTTCTGCAGAAAATATTTATTCATCCAGTCTTCTTTTTTATACATATCGTTATCGATGGTAGCACGATAGACATTCATTCTCGGTCCTTCGGTCAGATAGGCTCTGTCTTCCGTTCCAAATGAAAGCAGTTTTCCGAATACCGTACTGAATCTTGTTTTCACCAGACTGTTTTCCACCGTAAGGATGCCTGCGCGATCTGACACCCGGAGCGGATCGGCTGCTTCCCGCACGGAAAATTCATCTCTGCGGATCTGCATCGGGATCTGCACTTTTTTGATCTCATGACCGGCCGGTGCAAACAGGCTGTCTTCCTTCTGGCATACGGTCAGATTGATGTAATAATCTGTATTTGCCTGCAATTCAAACGATGCGATCGGCAACGTAAGAACCGTGCTGTCATGCGGTGCCACAGCGAGATCTGTGATCCAGCCTTCCTGTATGGCAACATCTTCCGCAACAACCTCCCAATGAAGTGTCACCGCATCCAGATCCAGAAAATCATAATCGTTTGATATGCAGATTTTCCACATACTTCCTTCCACACCGGTAATATCTACCGGCGCAATGATCTGCTTATACTCTTCCATTCCCGGAGAAGGGGTTCGGTCCGGCATCAGGATTCCATCAATACAAAAGTTTCCGTTCGTAGGGAAATCACCATAATTTCCACCGTATTTGTAATAGATTTCTCCCTCTTCTTCCGTATAGATTCCATGATCATACCATTCCCAGAGAAATCCACCCTGCAGGCGTTTGTACTTGCGATACATATCCTGATATGCTTTTAATCCGCCCGGACCATTTCCCATCGCATGCCCGTACTCGCACATCACATGTGGTTTGTTACCTTTTACTTCGTATTCGGCAATTTCTTTCAGACCTTTTAACCGTGTATACATCGTAGAGTATACATCGGTCACTTCTGCCTCAAAATCACCTTCATAATGGATTAGTCTGGTATCATCCAGTGTCCGGATCGCTTTCGCTGCACTTTTGAAATTACAGCCGAAGGCAGATTCATTTCCCATGGACCACATAATAATGGATGGATGATTGCGGTCTCTTTGTACCATGCGGACGCTGCGGTCCACATACATGGCTTCCCATGCAGGATCGTCTGTGATCCAGGTATAATTTTCTACCCACTCGAACCCATGACATTCCAGATCTGCTTCATTGATCACATACAGGCCATATGCATCACACAGATCATAAAAGTATTCATTTGCAGGATAGTGGGAACAACGGACCGCATTGATATTGTACTGTTTCATCAGACGGATATCCGCCTCCATCTGTTCCCTTGTGACGCATCTTCCTTCCGTCGGATTATAATCATGATGATTCACTCCGTTCAGCAAAATCACCTGGCCATTGATACGGAAATTGTCGTCTTTGATCTCAATTCTGCGAAAACCGCACCGCACCGTCACTTCCTGTGTCCCGGTATTGACGGTAAGCTCATATAATTCCGGTGTCTCTGCTGTCCATGGATGCACATCCCTAAGTTCCGCGTTCACACAGATCTGCGCCTCTTTGGCGAAAGCTTCTCCGGAAGCAACCACCTCGCCCCGGTAAGAAAGCTTCCATGCAGCCTCTTTTAGTGGCTGCTTCCCTGTGATTCTGGCTGTGAACAATCCTGTTTGATAGCTGTCATCCAGTGTTCCGTCCACCTGCACATCGAGAATTGCGTTTTTTTCTTCATTGATCAGCTCGACATCCCGGAAAATACCGGACATCCACCACATATCCTGATCTTCCAGATAAGTACCATCGGACCATTTATATACACGTACTGTAAGGTCATTTACTCCGGCTTTTACCAGCTCTGTGATATCAAATTCAGACGGAAGACGGCTCACCTTGCCAAAACCTGCATGCATTCCATTTACCCATACATCAAAGGCACTATCTACCCCATGGAATTTCAGGATCGTATCTTTTTCCAGCCATGCTTCATCCAGACAGATGGTTCTTTTATAAATTCCGGTTGGATTTTCATCCGGAACATAAGGCGGATTGATCGGAAACGGATACAATACATCTGTATAGTGCATCCGGTCATACCCACGCAGCTGCCACACGGACGGTACATCGATCTGATCCCAGCCTTCCTGCGGTCCCGGCTGTTCGAATCCTTCCGGCGAAAGTTCCGGTGCATCCAGATACAAAAACGCCCATTGTCCGTTCAAACTCATTCGTTTCTGGGAGTCTCTGTAAAAAGAAGTTCTGGCATTTCTTCTGCCGATTCCGGTTATCTGATTGTCTTCCCATCTTTTCACTGCTTTTCTTACCATAGTATTCTCTCCTCTCTGCTTTATTTAACCCTTGCCAACACGTCAACTTACTTTATCCAGTAAAATCAATATACTATTTTATTGGTAAAATGTAAATATTTTTACCGGTAAAAATCAAAAAAAAGAACCATAAAACATCCCACTTGCTCTACAGTTCTTTTCTTTTATTTGATTTTTTTCACACTGTCCCGGATACATAACTGCGTCGGAACAGATACTTTTACACAGATTTCCCGTCCATGTAAGATTCGTTCCTCCAATAGTTTTACGGCATACTCTCCCATAAATTCCATGTACAGCCGAACCGTTGTAAGCGGCGGAATCATATATTTCGCAGCCGGAATATCATTAAACCCGACAATGCTGATATCCTCCGGTATATGTAATCCAAGCTCATATGCTGCACGGTAGCTTCCGGCCGCCATCGAATCATTTGCCACAAACAACGCTGTCGGCAGATTGCCTTCCTGATATAATTCTTTCAGGAGTTCATAACCATACATCGGATAGTAAGCACCGTATTTCGTATACTCCGGATGATACAGACCTTTCCGGGTTAATGCATCCTGAAAACAGTGTAAGCGGGTATCGAGCGATTCCACGCCTTGTACATTCACCTCCCTGCATCCGATCATGCCGATTTTTGTATGACCACATGCCACCAGATACGAAACGATCTCCTCTACTGCCTGGCGGTAATCCGCCACAATACTGTCAAATTTCTCCGGATTCGGATTTGCGTCCACAAATACAACCGGACATTTCCACAATTCGATAACGGCGATCATATCACCGGTAAATGTTCCCGTACAGATCACACCGTCAAGCCCGCTCAGTGATTCTGCAGTATCTTCCATTTTTACTGTCTGTCTGAGATAGCCTTCTTCTTCGAGCTTTCGTTCTAACGCAAGGCGGATACACAAGTAATATGGATCCTTCAGCTCTTCCTCCGGAGAATAGGAATAAAACACGCCGATCTTTAATTTTTTTCTGCGTTTTTTCTGTGCCCGTACTTTATATTCCAATTCCTCAGCAATCTCAAAAATTCTCTTTTTTGTTTCTTCCTGTGCATTTAACGTCTCATCATGATTCAACACTCTGGATACCGTTGCAATTGAGACCCCCGCTTTTGCGGCAATGTCTTTGATTGTTGCCATTCACAAACACCCCAATTTTCTTCGTTTCCATGTAAGCGGATCCAGCAGATCTGCTTACACTTGTTATTACTCACCACTTGCAGAAGTGGAAGTCTTCTCGACTGAGATAAATCATATCATCAATCCGGCTGCTGTTCAACCACAAAGACTATTCTTTTCTTTCTTCCCTGTATTTTTCGATTAAAACAAACACTTCCGGATGCCGCTCCTTCAGGTGCTCATCCAGGATATGTCTGCGTTCCCGGAACCGTTCAGCCAGCTCCGGATGCTCTCTGGCAATCCGTTCATGGATTTCCTGCCGGTGCTGTTCCATCTTCTGTGCCAGTGCATGTTCATCTTTCCCGGAGATACGCACAATTTCTTTCAAATGTTCTTCCAGATGTTCCAGCCATTCATCCAGATCAAGTTCCTCCATATGAGACCAGCTTCCATGCAATAATTCTTCCACATTCTTCGTCTCTTTTAAATGTTCGATCTGACGCATGATCTGCTTCTCCATCTCGGTCTCTGCATCCGCTCCGAAGGCCCATACAAACTCCTGTACACGATTATCCGCACGTTTTAATGATGCACTGCGTTCCGCATTATCCACACCGCCTTCTAACGGATATGGACGCTTATAGCCAATGTCTTTCAAAGCAATGTGGATCGTACGGCGGACATTTCCATTTTCAATCAAATGTCCAAGCCCCAGTTTTCGCATCTGTGTATTGAGTCCGGAAATGTGCTCTGTAATGTAAAAACGGATTCCTTTTTCCTTCATGGATTCACTCAACAGATTCAGACGATCTGCTGCCGTAATATCCATACTTCCAATACCGCTTGCATCCAGGATTACTGCTCTCGTATTTTCCTTCAGTGCCGCCTCAATTTCCCGCTGTAACACGGAAATATTTGCAAAAAACAGATTGCTGCTGAAGCGGTAAATGATCACACCGGATATCGGATGGATCTGCTGTCCTTCTTTCAGATCTCTGAAATGCTTATGTCCCGGCTGGATTCCGAGAAAACAGGTCGCCGGTTTTGCTGTCCGTATGATCATCTCTGTAAAAGATAAAATAATACCGATCAATACGCCGTTGATGGTTCCCAAAAACAGCACACCGAAAAATGCACCCAGAAAAATAAAACATTCCGTCCTGCTCACGTTCCACAGTCTTGCAGCCAGATCAAATTCTGTCGCGCCGAGCAACGCGGAGATCACGATGGCTGTCAGGACCGGAATCGGCAGATATCCGATAAAGCCTGTACAAAACAGTAATAATATAATCATAGATCCGCCTGCCACAAGTCCGGTCAGCTGTGTCTTTGCCTGATACTGTTCTCCCATAGCCGTTCGTGATACGGAACCGTTGATCGGACAGCAGCCGGTAAATGCTGCTGCAAAATTTCCAAGTGAAAATGCGAGGATTTCCTGATTATCGTCAATCTGATACCGGTTTTTCTGTCCAAAACTATTCTCTGCCAGCAACGTTTCTGCCATGATAACGACTGCCACGGACAAACTGATCGTAACCGTCTCTTTTAACGGAACTGCTGAAAAATCCGGCAGACTCCATTTTGGAAGCCCCGGTTCTACCGCTGCCAGTGTCTGAATGCCCCAGTCCTGCAACGGGAGCACGTTTGTGAGTACGGCTCCTGCTGCCATCAGTACCACTGCCATCGGAAATTTTGGAATTCTTTTTTTTGCGATCAATAATATGGCAAGGGAAACCACACCGAGCATAACGGAAGGTAGATTCATTGTTTTTGCAGTTCCTGCGATGTGCTCTGCCAGCTCCGGAAATTCTCCGACACCGGCTGTTCCTCCCATCAGTTTGGGCACCTGCATCAGAATGATCGTTGTGCAGATACCGGTGATAAATCCGCCCATGACCGGTGCGGAAATATAATTGACCAGTTTTCCGGCTTTTAATAAGGAAAATATCAGCAGCCACAATGCCACGAAAAAGGTCAGCATCGGAACTGCCGCCAGTGCTTCTGCCGAGCCGGCTGTAATATTCAGTCCTGCCAGGGCAGAACCGATCAGTGCCGCCGGAGCCGCATCCACGCCAAAGATAAACTGCGGGGATGTGGAAAACAACGCAAAAAGCAGAATCGGAAAAACGGAACCATACAATCCATATACTGCAGGCAACCCTGCAATCTGTGCATATCCCATGGAAATCGGAATGGACACCGCCATGATGATCAATCCTGCCAGAATATCCTTTCGCAGATTTTTCTTATTATAATTTCGTAAAGTATATGCAATCTTCATCGCAGCATTTTCTCCATTTCTGACAGAGTTTAACATGATTTTTCTGCCACCATCTGTTCCACTTCTTCTTTCGCCGGGATTGCCGGGATCCCACCACGTTTCTGTACACAAAGTGCTGCTGTTGCGTTTCCACATACGGCACAATGGTGAATTTCTTCCCATGTCAGGGATTCGACTGGTTTTTCCAGTGATAAGTATGCGCTTAATGTACCGCCCCAGAAAGAGTCACCGGCACCGGTCGTATCTACGGACTGTACCGAAAATCCTGCGATACATTCTTTTTTCTCTTTCGTCGCCATCAATACGCCTTCGCTGCCAAGCGTTACTGCAATGAGCTTCGGACCCATGCCAAGCAGTTTATCCGCTGCGGCTTCATACGTTGCCTCTCCGGTAAGTAATAAACTTTCTTCATCGGATACTTTCATGACATCCGCATAAGGAATCATGGATTTCATCGCTTCTGCAGCAGCTGCTTCACTGCTCCACAGGGAAGCCCGATAATTCGGATCATAAGAAATCAATGCACCTGCTTCTTTTGCCAGCTTTACTGCTGTCAGTGTCGCATCCTTCGCAGGCTGGTCAGTCAGTGACAGCGATCCAAAATGGAATATTTTACAGTTCTGCAAAAGATCTTTGTTTAGCTCATCCGCACGCAACTGCGTATCTGCACCCGGTTTTCTTGCGAAAGAAAATTCACGCTCGCCGTTTTCATCGATAGCGACAAAAGCCAGCGTGGTAAAATAACTGTCATCTTCGATCAGATTGGAAACACCGATCCCTTCTTTCTCCAGTGTTTTTTTCAGAAATGCACCGTGCATATCCTTTCCAACTTTTCCGATAAATTCAGTCCGATAGCCCATGTGACTGGCCACAGTCAACAGATTTGCAGGAGCGCCACCCGGATTCTGTTCAAACAAACGCATACCATCTGAGCCCGTTCCGGCTTCTGTAAAATCAATCAGTAATTCGCCAAGTGCGGCAATATCAATGTTTTTTCCCATTTTTCAAGTCCTCCATGATTTCATTATACTGCTTTTTATTATTCCTTACACAGGCAAAGAAGAATTGCCAAATAAGAATTCGCCCTCGATACGTTTCGTAAACAGAATATCATGATTCACCAGCCGGTAAAAATCCCGTTTCATCTCCTCAAAGGTCTGATCTCCCATTCCCATGATCCACATCATTTTTGTGATGGTTGCTTCCAATGTCATATCATAAGCCTCCAGGATTTTAAAATCCAGTTTTACTTTTTTTCCGACTTCGTACACCGTCATATTACTGCCTTCGTTAGCCACCTGGGTCGTCATGACAAGGATTTTTCCCTTATCTTTCCACTTGTTCATCTGGGTATAGAATTCATCCAGCAGTGACTCCGGAATTCCACCCACACCAAAACTCTCCACTACCAGACAGTCGTACCGTTCAAACAGATATGGCAAAATATCCGGCTGCATGCCCGGAATCAGCTTCAGCACATAGACGCTGTTTTTCATCTCATAGTAGAACCGCACCGGTCCGGTATATGGCATTTCTGTGATATAGCGCACGAGCATACCATCCTGGATCACCGCCTGATATGGAAAATTAATACTGCAAAACGCATTGTAACTTTTCGCTCGCTCTTTTCTGGCTCTTGTTCCGACAATGACTTTTCCGTCAAACACAATGTTGACATCCTGTGAATCGTTATCAGATGCATAAATGAAACTGTCCAGCAGGTTTGTTTTTGCATCTGTCACGTCCATCTCGATCGGCTTTTGTGCTCCGGTTATAACAATCGGTTTCCTGGAATTCTGGATCATATAAGACAGTGCGGCTGTTGTGTACGCCAGCGTATCCGTACCATGACAGATGACAAATCCATCATATCTGTCATAATTTTCCTGCACGGTCTTTACCAGCAGCTTCCAGTGCTCCGGTGTCACATTCGTGCTGTCCAGATTGCATACTTGCAGGGAATCTACCTCACAGATTTTGCTGACTGCCGGAATATAATTTAAAATATCTTCTGCGGAAAGACCCGGCGCCAGTCCATATTCTGTCTGCTTGGAGGCAATGGTGCCTCCGGTTCCTATCATCAATATGTTTTTCATCGTTGCTCCTTTTTCTTCCCTTATTATGTATTTTTTTCTGACAACAGCTGACGGATCCTTTCACAGGCTTCCGGTATCTTTTCCAGATCTACACAGGAATAATTAATGATAAAATAATGCTCCCGGCTGTTTTCTGCTGTCAGGAAATATTCTGACAGCGGACGCATTTTTATTCCCTGCTGCTTTAATTGTTCCGAAAGGCACTGGTCTGACCATTCTGTCTGCAAATACAGCAGGAAATGTAATCCTGAATCATTTTCAATAATCCGACATTTTTCCTTCAGGGAGCTGTGTTCAATCGCCTCGATCAGCCTTTTGCGCTGTCTGCTGTAAAAAAGCCGCATCCGGTTGATATGTTTTTCAAAATACCCCTGATTAATAAAGGCTGCCAGCGTATACTGCTCAAAATTTGACACCGTACAGGAATAAAAAGAAAGCTGCCGGTAAAATTGATTTGCCAGATGTACCGGCAGGATCATGTAACTGATACGGATCGTCGGCGTCAATGATTTGGAAAATGTATTCATATAAATCACTTTTTCACAGGCATCCATACTGAAAAGTGTCGGTAAGGGCTTTCCATTTGGACGAAATTCACTGTCATAATCATCCTCAATGATATAACGCCCATTTTTTTCATTGGCCCAGGCCAAAACTTCATATCTTCGGTGCGCAGGCATGGTAATCCCACTTGGAAAATGATGCCCCGGACTGATATGTGCAATGTCAGCTCCTGATTTTCGCAGCCCTTCTACGGTAATCCCGTCCTCGTCCATGTCCGCATAGCGGCAAATGATCTGATGCTGCTGATAAATCTGTACCAGTTTTTTATATCCCGGATTTTCAATACAATATTCCCTGTCATTTCCAAGCAGCTGCACCAGCATACCATACAAATACTCGGTTCCGGCTCCCATGACGATCTGATTCGCATCCACCAGCATCCCGCGGAAGGACTTCAGATATTCTGCAATGGCTTTTCGCAGTTCATAAATTCCGCCTGTGGGAGAAACTTTCATCAGTTCCCTGCTGCGAGTGGACATTGCTTCCCTCAGTAGTTTCGCCCAGACAGAAAACGGAAACCGTTCCGAATCTACCTTATTTCCGGACAGATCAATGTCATATCTCACCGGTTCCGCCGGCACACGAATATCCAGTGAAATATGACTCTCTTTCGGAATCCGTTTTATCTCTTCGATATCCGACACATAATACCCTTTCTTTGGAATGGTATAAATATAGCCCTCACTGATCAACTGGTCATAAGCATTCTGGATCGTTATGGTACTAATGCCATTGTGGGTCGCAAAGGTCCGCTTGGATGGCAGTTTCTCCCCCGGCTGTAAAACCCCCGTTATAATATCGTGTTTCATACATTGATACACCTGCTCATAAAGCGGTACATCATTATGTTCAAAGACATACGTCAGCATAGCTTCTCCCCCTGTCTGACATCTGTTTTTTTATCAGTTTGATTATTTTTTTATAACCAGTTCCATTATATAATAGGCATCAGCAAAAGGCAATCACAACGATACAAATTGCTCAGACAGCATAACGATCACAGACTGTACGGATTGCAGAAACACAAAAAATTTTAAAATATATGGAGGATTTTACAAATGGACAAAAAACAGTATGAATTAAACAAAGGTCTTGCACAGATGTTAAAAGGCGGGGTCATCATGGATGTTACCACACCGGAGCAGGCAAAGATCGCAGAAGCAGCCGGTGCCTGCGCTGTAATGGCTCTGGAGCGTATCCCGGCAGATATCCGCGCCGCCGGTGGTGTTTCCCGCATGAGTGACCCGAAAATGATCAAAGGGATCCAGGAAGCAGTCAGCATTCCGGTCATGGCAAAATGCCGTATCGGACATTTCGTAGAGGCGCAGCTGCTGCAGGCGATCGAGATTGATTATATTGATGAATCCGAAGTTCTGTCTCCGGCTGATGATGTATATCATATTGATAAGACACAGTTCCAGGTACCTTTTGTCTGTGGCGCGAGAGATCTCGGAGAAGCGCTCCGCCGCATCAATGAGGGTGCATCTATGATCCGTACCAAGGGAGAACCTGGTACCGGTGATGTCGTTCAGGCTGTCCGTCACATGTGGAAAATGAATGCGGATATCCGTCGCATCACTTCCATGCGCACAGATGAACTTTTCGAAGAGGCAAAACAGCTCCAGGTTCCATATGAGCTGGTACTGTATGTACATGAAAACGGCAAACTTCCGGTCGTAAACTTTGCAGCCGGCGGCGTAGCAACTCCGGCTGATGCAGCTCTGATGATGCAGCTTGGTGCAGAAGGTGTCTTTGTCGGCTCAGGAATCTTCAAATCCGGCAATCCTGCCAAACGTGCATCCGCCATCGTCCAGGCAGTTACCAACTATACGGATGCAAAACTCATTGCAGAACTGTCCGAAGATCTCGGTGAAGCGATGGTTGGTATTAATCCAAGTGAAATTCAGATCATTATGGAAGAGCGGGGTAAATAGAAATGACCATCGGCGTACTTGCCGTACAGGGTGCTTTCATCGAGCATGAACATATGCTGGAAAAGCTCGGTATCCCCTGTATCGAAATAAGAAAAAAAGCTGCTCTGTCCGGTATCGACGGTATCATTCTCCCCGGCGGCGAAAGCACCGTTCAGGGACAGCTGCTGGAGAAACTGGATATGAAGGAAGCGCTACGAGACATGATCAAAAATGGACTTCCGGTGCTGGCCACCTGCGCAGGTCTGATCCTGCTGGCGGAACATATCGGTGAAAAAGAAACGCCACATCTTGGAACGATGCCGGTCACGGTCAGACGGAATGCCTACGGCAGACAGCTTTCCAGTTTTATGACCACGGCTGATGTCAAAGGTATCGGAGACTATCCGATGGTTTTTATCCGGGCACCGTATATTACGGATATGGCAGACACCGCAGACTCTGTTGACGACTGCAAATCTGTTCCTTCCTCTCTAACAAATGAGGAACATGAAAATCAGACTCATGATGTGATTATTCTGTCCGAAGTAGACGGACACATCGTAGCAGCCCAGTATCAGAATCAGATCGGGCTGGCATTTCACCCGGAGATGACGGATGATACCCGGATCCATCAGTATTTCATTGACCTTGTGAGAATACATTGTTAAAATCCTATAAATTTTTCCATAATAAATTACTTTCCGATAAGGAAAAGCTCTTGCTGCCAGACATTCTCTGGCCGCAAGAGCTTTTCTCCAATCATCCTGTTACAGATGCTTCTATTCTTTTTTTACGGCTGTACCATACTCAAAGGATCTACATATTCTCCATTTACTTTAAAGCGGAAATCCAGATGATTTCCGGTGGAACTTCCTGTGGTTCCGACATACGCGATAACCTGTCCCTGCTCCACATGATCGCCTTCTTCGACAGCCAGTGCGGAACAATGCAGATACATCGTCTCTACGCCGTTTCCATGATCGATGGTGATATTATTTCCAAAGCTTGAACTGTAAGTTGCTTTTGTAACAACACCGGAAGCGCTTGCCATAATATTTGTTCCTCCCGGTGCCGGAATATCAACTCCATCATGAAATTCTTTTCCGTGGAACGGGCAGATACGCTCGCCGAATGTATCACTTAATCTGGTGTAGCCGTCCAGTGGCCATATATACGCTTCCTGGGAAACCTGTCCGCCTTTTACCAGATACTGTTTTCCATCGATTTTTACATGACCGTTATAGGAAAAATCAATCTGACCGTTCCGTACATACCAGGTTCCGTTTTCATTGGATGCAAGTCCGGTATAGTCAAAATCTACTCTGCCCCCCTGCAGATACCACCAGCCATATTCATTGGCAGCCAGTCCGTTAAAATCAAAGTTTACTTTTCCACTCTCAATACGGAACCAGCCATACTCATTCTGCTCCAGACCGAAATGGTCAAAATCTACCATTCCTTCATGAATATACCACCAGCCATACTCATTTGCAGCAAGACCTGTATAATCAAAATCTACTTTACCACCGTTTAATTTCCACCAGCCATACGGATTTGCTTCCACACTCATGCTGTCAAAATTGACATCACCCTGCTCGATCCGCCACCATCCATAGATGTTCTGATCGATTCCGTAATAATCTTTGGCTATCTCGCCATCCACATACATGTGCCATTCACCGGTTTTGTCATCCAGCTGAAATCCATTCCTTGTTTCTTCCTTTTTCTCAGATTTCGCAGACTTTGTCGTTTTTGCTGTACCTGCATAAGCCGGTGACACCAGCATCCCTGCTGCTACAATACCAGCCAGCGCAGATGCCATTACTTTCTTTCCTGAAAAATTCATCTTTGCGGTAACCCCTCATTTTTAAATATCTTTTTTATTCACATTAATAAATATTATATAATTTCTTATGAATTTTTTCAAGATTTTTTAATAATTTCGTAAAGATTTACGCATCCTGTTCCGGATAACAGCATAGTTTTTTTAAACCACGGCCCAGTGCCCCAAACAATGGTTTTCCAAGTTTTACCAGCAGGTGCAGAATCAATGCCGCCACAAATATAATCAGGAACATGTTCCATTTTTCTATCTCATATCCCCAGAAGCTGATGATCACCGCTTCATGGATACAGTAGATTGGAAGGCTGAGCGTCCCAAGCCATATCAGTGGCTGCAAGCGGATCCTTGCTGTCAGTGATTTTCCGGACAACATCAGACTCAGCAGAAGGATAAAGCAGCCAATGAGCAGGCCATCCTGGGAAAATCCACTTGTGCATGCAAAGCACAGCACAAATGCCAGCAGAGACAATTCTGCCAGTGTGAGTAATGCTGTTCCAACCGGTTTATAACGGTACCGTCTGATCCGTTCAGACAGAACGTAGATGAGTCCGCCTGCCAGCATGCCGGCAAGTGCACGCAGATCTACTGCCAGAAAAGCTCCATGATCCGCATGCCAGCCATTTACGGTACCATCACAGATAATCAGGTATCCATATAGCAGCATCGGCAGAAAACTGATAAGCCACGGACCAATCTTCTTTCCCAGGTACAGATACAGATACATCATCACTGGCATTGCCACAAACATCGCACAGATATACCACAGAGCACCACCCATGATATAAGAAGTCTGTACCGTGTCGGAAATAGGAACATCCGCCGGCATCATACCTGTTCCTGCCAGATAGAACAGATTTACCGGCAGATACAGGATCCATTTCACAAGTTCCATGCCTGTAAACTGATATTTCCAGGCAGAAATTAAGCAGTCTGCCACAAATCCCACGGTCGTATACGGCAGTAAACGCTTGAATTTGTCGATCGTATACTGAATCGGATAGGTTGCCTTATTCTCAATCTTTCCTTCTATCCGCACCAGATGTTTGATGGCAAAATATCCGGACAGCATAAAGAAGAACTCCACAAAAATCCATCCGGTCGTAAATCTTCCGCCTGCATGATAGGAAAAAATGACATAACACGCTAGAAATCGGCACAACTCCACCATATTATTTTTCTTTTTCAAAACCTGTTTCTCCTCCGTCTCTTCTTTATTAACCCTTGTTATACTTCTGTCACTCTTACAGTATACGCAGAAATAGGGGTGAATTCAAGTCGAACGCACGTGAGACTTGGTGCGTGATTCTGGTCAGCGAAAGCTG
>ERZ857750.3156-NODE-3156-length-14225-cov-3.470713_pt1 | contig 14225 bp, 13 predicted proteins | sample MGYA00519915_ERZ857750 | MGnify/ENA primary metagenome ERZ857750 (study PRJEB31778, sample SAMEA3449358) | human gut metagenome | biome: human gut; feature: human-associated habitat; material: faeces | place: United Kingdom | collected 2010/2012 ... | reverse complement strand
TTTGCCATAGGAAAGATCTCTTTGGGTCCCAGCGAGCAGTTGATGCCCACGGCGTTGGCCCCCAGGCCCCGGGCCGTGGCCGCAAAGCTCTCCACCGTGCAGCCCGTAAAGGTGCGGCCATTGGCCTCAAAGCTCATGCTGGCCATGATGGGCAGGGTGCTGTTCTCCTTGGCGGCCAGCAGAGCCGCTTTCATTTCATACAGGTCGGTGAATGTCTCAAAATAGAGGATGTCCGCCCCGGCGGCCACACCGGCCCGGACGATACGGCCATACTCCGCCACGGCGTCCTCAAAGGCCAGCGTCCCGCTGGGTTCCAGCAGCTCGCCCAGCGGGCCCACATCCAGCGTGACCAGCGCGCCATACGGAGCCACGGCCTGCTTGCAGTTGGCAATGCCCGCCGTAATGACCTCTTCCAGCGTGTACTTGCTGTCGGCCAGCTTATGGGGCGAAGCGCCAAAGGTATTGGCGTTGACGACGCGGCTGCCAGCGGCCGCGTATTTTGCATGGATGCTCCGGATGAGCTCCGGGTTTTCAATGTTCAAATCTTCCGGCCGGGTCCCCAGCTTCATCCCGGCTGCCTGCAGCATGGTGCCCATACCGCCATCCAACAGGATGGTATTGGGCTGGTTGAACAGTTCACTCGCTTGCACAGGTCTTCCCTCTCTTTCGATATTCGCACCGGGTACGGAGCACACAATGCCCGCAGCCCGCTAAATGTCCCTTGACCGGGTGGTCACTGAGGCCCAGAATGGCCGTCACGCTCTTGCGGGGGGTCATCAGGTTGGTGTTCAGCACACAGATGCCCGCCCGCCGGGCGGTGTCCAGCACTGCCGCTACTTTCGGCTGCACCGTGATGGGCCAATCGCCGTAGCCCGGCGAGAAGCGGCCCGTGAGGTACTTTTCCTCCCGCGCGGCCCACTGCCGCAGCTCGGCTTCGGCGGCATCCGCCGCCTGCTCCGCCAGGGCGGAACCCAGCGCGTCCGACGCCACGGAGGCGGCAATATCCCCCACCCCGGCCCGGCGGATCTGTGCATCCACGCCGGGGCCCAGAGTAACTGCCAGCATCAGTGCCTGCGGGCAGCCCTCCAGATGCTTCATCACATCCCCGCCCTGCAGGATCCCTGCTTCCAGCAGGCTGTCCACATCGGCTTCCAGCCAGACGGCCCGGGGCGTGGCGGCTGCCAGAATGGGCACCGCGCATTTTTCCAGCAGTGTCCAAGTGGCCGTGTCCGGCTCCCCCCGGGCTCCAAAGTAACGTGCCGCCTGCGGGATATCGATCTTGGCCGGTTTTTCCAGCACCAGCGGCCTGCTTGGCCCGATGGACATTTCCGCCGCCCCCTTTCCGTAGAATCTGTTTCAGTATACCGCACCGGTGGGATTTTATCAATCCCGCAGACAGAAAAACCCGCAGACAGAAAAACACCCCTGCACACGGGGCGCAGAGGTGTTTTGCATCCGGTATCAGAATTTGATCTTCCACACATGGTCGGTGCGGAACGTGCCGTTGGCGTAGTGGATGGCACCGGACTCAAACAGCACATAGATGCCGCCGTCCTTGGCGTCGGCCAGTGCCTCGGTCATGGGCATGGCGGTCACGCTCTCTTTGAGGCGCTTGCTGTCCAGAATGTAACCCGGCACATCCCTGCCCTGCACGGTCAGCATGGTGTCCAGCGTCTCTCCCAGTGCCAGCGAGTAGTGGAGCAGGCTGGCGTTGTTCTTCCGGCCATAAGACTGGCTCAGGGTGACGGTATCGTCCTCCCCGACCACGACACCCTGAATTTTGTTGGGGCCGACCAGTACCACATCCGGCTGGGCGTAATCGTCGCCGTCCGCCACAGAAAGGCTCCCCTTGCTGAGGTCATAGCCCATGATGTAGCAGCCGTAGTCCTCGCCGTCGGCGCTGGCCGTGGTGTACTTCATGCCGTCCGAGAGGGGGTAATCCGCGCCCGGGTGGTAGAAGTTTCCCACCCACAAATAGCCGTGGGAACAACTCAGGAACGAGGGCGAGACCGGCACCGGGATGGTCTGCTCCAGCTTCACCTCGTGGCTGCCCTCGGCGGGCAGGTCTTTGAGGGGAATCGCGCAGATGGTGTACAGGTCGTTTTGCTTCTGGCCCGAGACGTAGAGGGTGTCTTCACTGACAGCCACGCCGCCCACATGGCCGTCAAAGGGGGTGCCGCCTGCATTGAGCAGGAGATACTCCGCCGTCAGCTCCCCGGTGGCGGTGTCCACGGCCAGAATGGCCGAGGATTTTCCGTCGGTGGTGTAATAGCCGGAGATGTACAGGATGCCTGTTTCATCGCACTGGTCCATGCCCTGGGGGATGAGGTTTTCCGCAAGGCCCGGAATGACCGGCCCCGGCTCCGCCTTGCTCAGGAAATCCGCAAAATCCGCTTCCTCTTTGTAGGTCTCCGTGGGCACGGTGGGGGTCTGGGTGTACTTCATGGCAGGCTCTTCCGGCTGCTCTGCCGCCTCCGAGGAAGCCACAGACGATGCAGGCACGGAAGAAGCCGAGGATGCCGGAGCACCGCCGCAGGCCGTCAGGAGCAGGGCCCCTGCCAGCAGGGCAGCAGAGAGGGATAACCCTTTTTTGAAACAGGACATCGCTTTCATCCTTTCCGTTTTGTTGTTTTGTTCATGTTTATTCTGTTTTGTATGATCTTTTCCGGGCTATTCCGCAAACTCTGCCCGCCGGAACGCCCGGGTATGGGCGGCTTTTCCATCGGCCGTGTAGACCGAGAAATAGACGTACTCGCCGATGGGCGGCAGGTCCAGCTCCGCGTGGGTGATGGGGCTGCCGTCCGGGTTGTAAAAGCTCTTGCCCATCTTGGGGCTGCCGTGGACGACGATCCGCTGGGCCGGGCTGCAGCCGATCCGCACATGGCTGCCGTCAAACGTCAGCTCGGTGATCTCGGGGCCGGTGGTGGCATAAAAGCGGCCCTCTTCCAGCGCCCGAATGACCGCCGGGTAGGTCAGCTCCTCGGCCAGGATCTGGGTCCAGGAGCCGAACGAATCGCACATCAGGTCCCCGAACGGTGCCTTGTTGTGGTTGTCGTCCGCGCCATGGACATAGAGGAATTTGCCCTTGCGGAGGAACTTATCGTACAGGGCCATGTTGCACTCGTAGCCGCTGATCTTCTCCGAGCCGGTGTTGAACACCTCCAGGCTGAAGCAGCCGTCATAGCTCAGGGTGTCTTCCTCGGCCTCCATGGACCAGCAGGGGTGGTTGTAGGTGACAAGATATCCGCTGGCCCGGGCCGTATCAATAAACCGCTGGATATATTCCCGGCTGTATTTCCGGGGGCCAAGGTCGCCCTTGTGCTCCCGCTGATGCTCGGCCACTTCCAGCGGCATATACTTGCAGAAATTGGGGTCCCAGCCGATGATGGCGGTGTTGTGCGGATCCTTTGCCAGCAGGTTGAGGTGAATTTCCGGCTTGAACAGGTCAAACTCGCAGGTGGGCGAGGGGCGGATATAGGCCTCATAGCCCGTCAGCATGAGGAAATCGTCTGTGGAAAGGGCCGTGTGGTCATAGGGAGCCTCGTGGTCCGTGATGGCCAGGATGGAGTAGCCTTTTTCCTGATAGGCTTGTACCATCTGTTCCGGCGTCAGGGTGCCGTCCGAAAGGTTGGTGTGGGAGTGCAGGTTGGCGCGGTACTGCTTCGCGCCCGGGGCAATGTACGAGAACATGGCATGTGCCTCCTTGATTGCTTTGTGCCAGAACGGCAAAAGGGCAGCCGACGCGGGCTGCCCTTTTCCGGTTGTGTGGGAGGAATTTACTTCATTGCGGCCTTGGAGTAGCCCGTCATCATATATTTCTGGAAAATGAGGAACAGGATGACCACGGGGATGATGGCCAGCACGGCGCCCGCCATGATCTCGTGATAGTTGGAAACTGCCTGGCCGGCAAAGGTGTTTTTGAGCTGTGCCAAGCCGACGGTCAGCACGCGGCGGACTTCGTTCTTGGCAATGATCTTGGGCCAGAAGTAAGCGTTCCAGCCGTTGGTAAAGGTGACCAGCGTCACGGTGAAGATGGTGGCCTTGCTCATGGGGACCAGCACATACCAGATGGTACCCAGACGGCTCAGGCCATCAATGCGGCCTGCGTCGATGTAGCTCTGGTCAATGGACATGAACGTGTTCCGCAGCATGAAGATGTAGTAAGCGGAAACTGCTTCCGGCAAAATCAGGCCCAGGAACGTATCGCACAGATTCCAGTTGGCACACATGATGTAGATGGGGATGAACGTGACCTGCAGGGGGATCATCAACGCGCCCAGCACCACATAGAACAGGGCGTTGCGGCCCTTGAAGCGGCCCACCGCGAAACCATACGCCGCCAGGACGCCGGTGCCCACCTGCAGCAGCAGGATGCCCGCCGTCATGACGATGGTGTTCCAGTAGTATTTCATGAAGTTGGCTTTCTGGAGCACGTTGAGATAGTTTTCGGGGTGGAACTCATGCGGGAAGAGCGTGGGGATGACCAGCTGCCCTTCCTCGGCGGACTTGAACGACGTTGCAATCATCCAGTACAGCGGGAAGAGCATGATCAGGGTAACAATGACAGCCACAACGGTCTGTGCATGGTAACCCACGGAATATTTTTTGTGCTTGTGCGCCTCGTTGACCTCTTTGATCAGAGCCGCGTTGTCCATAGCTGTATTCTGCGTAGCCATGTCTGCATTCTCCTTTCAAAGCATTACGAGTCGTAAGTGACCGAGCGGTCGGACACTTTCATGGTCAGCACGGTGATGACCAGCAGGATGAGGAAGAACATGACGGCTGCGGTGGCCGCGCGATCCATCCGGAAGTCCACCATGGCGTAGCGGTAGATGAGGTAGACGAACACTTCCGTCGAACGGGCGGGGCCGCCGGACGTCAGGATATCCACCGACTGGAAAACCTTCATGGAAGACAGGAACGTGGTGACCAGCAGGAACAGCGTGGTGGGAGACAGCAGGGGCAGCGTGATGCGGAAGAACTTCTGGACGCCGTTTGCGCCATCCAGAGAAGCCGCCTCGTAGTACTCCTGCGAAATACCCATCATGGCCGAGAGGTAGATCATCATGCCGTAGCCGATGACACGCCAGCCGGTCAGCATCAACACCGAGGGCAGCGCCGTGGACTGCTGGTTGAGCCAGTCCACCGCCGGCAGCCCGATGCACTGCAGCAGGTAGTTGAGAACGCCGGAATCGGTGTTCAGGATCCACAGGAAGACCACTGCCGCGGAGGACATGGCCACATACTTGGGCACGAACACAAAGGCACGCATCAGGCCGAACGAGCGGGTCATCCGGTTGAACAGCAGTGCCAGCAGCATACCGCCCACCATGGTGACGAGGATCTCGCCCATCGAGTAGAGGAACGTGACCTTGAGGGAGTTCCACAGGTATTTGGCACCGCTGCCTGCGAACAGCCACTGCCAGTTTTTCAGGCCGACATATTTCCAGGTGTCATTCAGCAGGTTCCAATCGGTAAAACTGATCTGCACCAGCTTCACGATGGGGTAGTAAGTAAACACGCCCAACAGGATCAGAGCAGGCAGAACGAAGAGGAAATCAATAAAATGGGAAAGGGTGCGCTGGGAAAAAAACGGCTTCTTGTCGGCTTTCACGGCCTGTGTGGCAGAAGCTGCGCCCGCAGCGGCTTGTTTCATGATCTCACGTCCTTTCAGGAGGTGTCGAATACTTATTTATTTTATCAAGCGTGGTCCGCCAGGATCTCGTCGATCTCCGTGACCATATCCTCGGAGTTGGAGTTCACGTCGCCGCCCTGGTTCATGATGACTTCCATGTAGTTCTTCCAGGTAGTGGCCAGCTCGCTCCAGGCGCTGTTCTGGATACGCGGGTTGATGAGGTTCAGGTTATCAAAGATGCACTGGAATGCAGGCTTCTTCTCCAGGAACTGCTTGCCCTCATCGGTCTCCAGCACGGAGTTACGGGTGGGCAGGTAGCCGGTGCCCTCGGCCCACTCCATGTTGACTTCCTTGCCGCAGAGGAACTGCAGGAACTGCCATGCAGCGTTCTTGGTGGCCTGGTCGTTCTTGGAGGGGATGCCCAGCACGCAGCCGCCGACCTCAGAATTCTTATCGCCGGTAGAAGCGGCGGGATACCATGCCATGCCGACCTCGAAGTCCGGGCACTTGCTGACGTAGTTGTTATACAGGGAAGAGGTGTGCATCACGGAGAACGTCTTCTGATCGTAGAAGTTCTGACGCATGGCAGCGGAAGCATCGGTGCCGGTTGCAAAGTAGGCATCGCCCGCGTCGCACCAGTCCTTGATCATGCTGGTCACGCCCAGAGCGGTGTCGCTGCCCAGGTCGCAGGTGTTGTCATCGGTGATGATCTGCACGCCCTCATTGAGGTACATGGTCTCGAAATACCACTGGTCCCAGCCCGGAACCACGGTGCCGTACACACCGGCGGTCTTGTGGACCTCGGCCAGGAACGGGGTAAAGTCCTCGATCTTTTCGGGGATGGTCCAGCCGTTGGCGTCGGCCATGGTCTTGTTGTAGTAGATGACCTGGGTGGAGTGCAGGAACGGCAGAGCCACCTGCTTGCCCTCGAACTGGGAGCTCAGCAGCAGACCAGCGGAGAAGTCATCGGTGTCATAACCGGTGCCCTCGATGTAGGGGTCCAGGTTCTCAAACAGGCCGCTGGCGCCGTAGGAAGCAACGTAGTCGGTGTTGGCGACGGCGATCGCGGGCAGGCCGGTTCCGGCCGCGTGGGCAGCCACCAGAGCCTCGTTGATGTCCTTGTAAGCGCCGATGTACTGGGCCTCGACGGTGATGAGGCTCTGGGTCTCGTTGAACTTCTTGACCACGTCGGCCACCAGATCGTCGTACTGAGACTCCAGCGCGTGCCACCAGGTAATGGTGATGGGTTCGGTGACCTCATACTTGCTGGGGTCCGCAGCCTCGGAAGCGGCCGCGCTGGATGCGGGTGCGGAAGAAGCCGCCGCGCCGGCCTTGCCAGTGGAGCCGCCGCCAGAGCACGCGGTCAATGCTGCAGAAGCCGTCAGGATACCAGTAGCGGTCAGAAAGCTGCGACGAGAGATCTTTTTCATAGTTCTTCCTTCTTTCCTTCGTGTTTTGGTTGTTCTTTTTTTCTAAAAGCGCCCGTTCCATAGAGCGCAGGGTCCATGGTAAATTGGCATCCCATTCCCCGCTCTTCCGTTTTCAGGGATAAAAGAAAAGCGAACAATCCAAAACGGTTCGAATGGCTCTTCAAGTCTCTTTCTGGTTGTCCGCTTGGCGCTCTCATCTCTGCAAGCTAGATACAGGGTTCGTGATGCAATTCTCTGGTTTTGATGATATCATATCATCTTGGATTTTTCAACGGGAAAAACGTATTTTTTACAATTTCTATTGTCTATCTTGACCAATTTCGTCTACTTTGCCTAAATCTAACGCAAATTATAGGCAGATTTTACAATTGACAGAGCTGCTGGCCCATCTCGCCCAGTGAGGCAAAGATGGCATCCGGCTGCACCTCGGAAGTCGGCACATCTTCCAGATGTGTCTCCCCTGTCAGCACCAGCAGGCCGGTGGCTCCGTTTTTCACGCCGGTAGCCACATCTGTATACAGGCGGTCGCCCACAAAGGCCACTTCCGGGGCGGAAAAGCCGGTCTTGTCCAGCACCATCTCCACGGTTTCGGCAAAGGGCTTCCCCAGGTACTTGGGCTGCTTGCCGGTGGAAAGGCTGATGGCGGCACAAAAGCTGCCGCAGTCCGGGATAAAGCCCGTCTCGGTGGGGCAGTTGATATCCAGATGAGTGGCTAAAAACAGCGCCCCCTCCCGGATGAACGTGCAGGCGTTGGAGAGTTTCTCGTAAGTCAGGGTAGTATCAAACCCGATGACCACAATGTCCGGTTTCTCATTTACCAGGTGGATGCCCGCCTCCTGAAAGCTCTCCACCAGCGGGGGCGTGCCCACCAGATAGACAGTCTTATCCGGGTAATGGGTCTGCAAATAGCGGATGGTCACATCGCCACTGGTCATGATCTGGTCCCGGGTGATGGGGCAGCCCATCTTTTCCAGCTTTGCCATGTAGTCCCGGGGCGAGCGGGAAGAATTATTGGTAAAAAACAGGTACTGCTTGCCTGCTTTTTCCACAGCTTTCAAAAAATCAGCCGCTCCGGGCAAGATCTGGTTGCCCAGATAAAAGGTGCCGTCCATATCCAGCACAAACAGCTTGGTGCGCTTGAGAAGTTCCATTTTGTCGGTCATACTTTATACCACCCTTTCGGTGATGCCCGGTGCGGGTCACTCGTTGACTTCCAGCACCCACGGCAGTTTCTCCAGCTCGCCGATGATGGTCAGCTGATCCACATTCTTACCGGGCTTGATCCGCATTTCCACACGGATGATGTCGTTTTTCTTCTGCGTTACCGTCAGGTCCACCAGTTCGCCGCCCAGTGCCTGGATCTGCTGGACGGTCTGGCTCACGGTGCCGTTCCGTCCATCGATGCGCAGGACCAGGAACATCAACCCGCCGCCGATGATGTGCTCGTTGTGGAGCAGGCTCTGGGCCGTGATGAGGATAATGGTACCGGCCACGGCAATGAGATACATCCCCGCGCCCATGGCCATGCCGATGCCGGCGGTGGTCCAGATGCCGGCGGCAGTGGTCAGGCCCGTGATGCTGCGGTTGCGCACAAAGATGATGCCCGCACCGAGGAAGCCGATGCCCGCGACCACGCTGGACGCCACGCGGGAGACATCCGCCTTGAAAAACTCGGTGAGGGTCGAGACATCAAAAAAGCCATATTTGGAGACCAGCATCATCAGGGCCGCGCCCATGCAGACGATGAGGTGGGTGCGCATCCCCGCATCCTTGAGGCGGTTGGTGCGCTCGATGCCGATGGCGAAGCCGCAGACGGAAGCCAGCAGTAGCCGCACCACGCAGACCATCTGGAATTCAAACGAAGACATTTGCTGCACGGTGTTCATCATGGCAGAGCCCTCCTCAACCGTCTGCGAAGTTCATAGCGATCAGCAGACCTGCTGCCCCGCTCCCGCCCCCGGTACACAAAAAAAGAGCAGACCTACAGCTTGAGAGGATAAAGCTTTCCCGTTCTCAAGCCGCTGCTTCTGCTCATTGCTCTTTCAGGCGGCTGTGCCACATCTTCTTTTCTGTCCGGCGCGCGTTCTGCCGCAGGCCGAAATCCATGCACAGAGAGTAGCACACGATGTTCATATTTGTCAATACAAAGTTCTCCGAATGCAAAATCTTTGTATGTTTTGTCGAATCTGTTCTCCAAAAAACCAGCATCTTTACCAGTATCCTTGTTGAATTTTTCAAAAAAGATTGCTTTTCTTTGGCAAAGCCGTCATAATGTTTCTGGAGAAGAGAGAATTTTAGAAACAGGAAAGTGAGGAATCTCAATTTCATGAAACAGGAACTGATGGACGCCATTCAGGAAACGCCCGTCATCGCCGCGGTCAAGGATGATGACGGGCTGCAGAACGCGCTGCAAAACGAAAATATCCGGGTGGTCTTTATCCTATATGGCGATATCTGCAATATCTCCACACTGGTGCAGCGGATCCACGCGGCGGGCAAATTCGCCATCGTCCATGTAGACCTCGTTGCGGGCCTTGCCAGCAAAGAGGTGGCCGTGGACTTTATCCGCAGCCAGACCGAGGCCGACGGCATCATCTCCACCCGCCAGTCGTTCATCCGCCGGGCCAAAGAACTCGGGTTGGCTGCCATCCTCCGGGTGTTCCTGCTGGACTCCATCTCGCTGGAAAGCTTGTGGAAGATGCCCGCCAACCTCCCGGACTGTCTGGACATCCTGCCCGGCACCATGCCCAAAATTCTGCGCCGGGTGTGCGCGGACGCCAAAGTGCCGGTGCTCACGGGCGGCCTCATCGCCGACAAAGAGGATGTGATGGCCGCGCTGGATGCCGGTGCCACCGCCATTTCCACCACCAATCAGGCGGTCTGGAACATGTGAGACGCATGTTCTGCAATATGCGCAAAAAGAAAAGCGGCTTTTTGTGGCTTCCTACAAATCGAGTGCAAATCCTCTAAAACGCCTTGCAATTTGGGCCGCAGGAGGGTATGATAGAGCCAACATAAGTTGTTTGTTTCAAAGAGTTATGAGCGAAACGAGCAGGGGCTATGCCTTTGTTTTGGTTCGCTCTTTTTTTGTACAAACAGCACAGCGCCCCGGCTCCCGACGGGCCAAGGCGGAACTGACAGGAGGAAAAGAGTAATGTATGATGTTGCTATCATCGGCTGTGGTGTGATCGGCGCCGCTACAGCCTACGCATTGTCGCGCTACGAGAACAAAGTCGTCATTCTGGAGGCAGAAAACGACGTGGCCGACTGCACCACCAAGGCCAACAGCGCCATTCTGCACGCAGGCTACGACCCCGCTCCCGGCACCAAGATGGCACGGCTGAACGTGCGCGGTGTGGAGCTGGCCAAGGAGATCTGCGCAAAGCTGGATGTTCCCTACAAGCAGTGCGGCTCCCTCGTGCTGGCTCTGTCCGAGAGCGAGCTGCCCCACCTGCAGCACCTGTACGAGAACGGCACGGCCAACGGCGTGCCCGATATGAAAATTTTGACCAAGGAAGAAACGCTGGCTATGGAGCCCAACCTCTCCGAGAATGTCTGCGGTGCCCTGTGGGCCCCCAGCGCCGCCATCGTCAGCCCCTGGGAGTACGCCCTGGCCATGACCGAAGTGGCTGTGCGCAACGGCGTGGAGCTGCGCCGCAGCTGCCGCGTGGAAGACGCTGAGGCCATGGCCGACGGCGGCTACCGCCTGACCACCACCCAGGGCACTGTGGAAGCCCGCTACGTCATCAATGCCGCCGGTATCTGGGCTGAGAAAGTCCACTGCATGGTGGAGCCCGCCAGCTTCCACATCACTCCCACCCGTGGCGAGTACTACCTGCTGGACAAGAGCGAGGGCACCCGTGTGAACCACGTCATCTTCCAGTGCCCCAACGAGCTGGGCAAGGGCGTTCTGGTCTCCCCCACCGTCCACGGCAACCTGATCGTGGGCCCGGATGCAGTGCCCGTCCATGGCGATGACACCTCCTGCACCAGCAAGGGGCTGGAGTTCGTCAAGGCCACGGCCCAGCGCAGCGTGCCCAGCATCAACTTTGGCGAGTCCATCCGCAACTTTGCAGGCGTCCGCGCCAATGTGGACACCGGGGATTTCGTCATCGGCGAGGCGGAAGGTGCACCCGGCTTCATCGACCTGGCCGGTATGAAATCGCCGGGCCTGTCCAGCGCACCGGCCGTTGCCAAAGAGGTGGTCCGCATTCTGGAAGGCCACGGGGATCTGCCTGCGGCCAAAACGGATTACCGGGACGGCCGCACCCGGGTGCGGTTCAAGGAGCTGCCGCCGGAAGAAAAGGCAAAGCTCATTGCCCGGAACCCCGCCTACGGCCGGGTGATCTGCCGCTGCGAGACCATCACCGAGGGCGAGATCCTGGACGCCCTGCACACCGAGATCCCGGCCACCACCATCGACGGCGTCAAGCGCCGCTGCAACGCCGGGATGGGCCGCTGTCAGGGCGGCTTCTGCGGGCCCCGGGTGCTGGAGCTCATCAGCCGGACGCGGGGCATCGACCCGCTGGACGTCCTGCAGGACAAGGCAGGCAGCAACGTCTTACTGTGCGAAACCAAGCAGGAGGGAACCAACCATGATTGATCTGGTCATCGTCGGCGGCGGCCCTGCAGGCCTTGCCGCAGCCTACAGCGCATGGCAGCACGGCCTGCGCGATATTCTGATTTTGGAGCGTGACAACGAGCTGGGCGGCATCCTGAACCAGTGCATCCACAACGGCTTCGGGCTGCACCGTTTCGGCGAGCAGCTCACCGGCCCGGAGTACGCCGGGCGCTACATTGAAATGCTGCGCTCCACCGGCGTCCGGGTGGAGCTGGGCACCATGGTGCTGGAGGTCACGCCGGATAAAAAGATCCACTGTGTCAGCAAGGAGAAGGGCTACCAGATCCTCGAAGCAAAGAGCGTCATCCTCTGCATGGGCTGCCGGGAGCGCACCCGCGGGGCCATCGGCATCCCGGGCACCCGCCCGGCCGGCATCTACACCGCCGGTGCCGCCCAGCGCTATGTCAACATGGAGGGCTATCTGGTAGGCAAACGGGTGCTCATTCTGGGCAGCGGCGACATCGGCCTGATCATGGCCCGGCGGATGACGCTGGAAGGGGCCAAGGTGCTGGCCTGCGTGGAGGTCATGCCCTATTCCGGCGGCCTGACCCGCAACATTGTGCAGTGCCTGCAGGATTTTGACATCCCGCTGTACCTGTCCCACACCATCGTGGACATTCAGGGCGATACCCGGGTGGAAAAGGCCATTGTGGCCAAGGTGGACGAGAACCGCCGCCCCATTCCGGGCACCGAGATGGAGTTTGACGTGGACACCATCCTGCTCAGTGTGGGCCTGATCCCGGAAAACGAGCTGACCCGGCAGGCCGGCATCCCGACGGACCCCCACACCAAGGGAGCCGTGGTCTACGAGAATATGGAGACCGGCATTCCCGGCGTGTTTGCCTGCGGCAACGTGGTGCATGTGCACGATCTGGTGGACTTTGTTTCCGGCGAGAGCGACCGGGCCGGAGCCGCAGCCGCCGCCTATGTGCTCCACGGTGAGACCCCGGACGCGGCCGTGCTGGACCTTGTCCCGGGCAATGGCGTGGGCTATACCGTCCCCCAGCGGGTGCGCCCGGCGGACGTGGACAAGGGCGTGGAGATCTCGTTCCGGGTGCGGCAGAATTACGGCCCCAGCCAGATCACCATCACCTGCGGGGAGAAGCAGCTGGCCCGGTTCAAGCGCCAGCGGATGGCACCCGGCGAGATGGAGCACATCACCCTGCCCGGGGTCCTGCTGGCAAAGGCCGACGGCCCGCTGACCGTTGCAGTAGAGGAGGTTGTAGCAAAATGAACAAAAAGCGTGAGATCATTTGTATCTGCTGCCCCCGTGGCTGCCACTTGCAGGTGGACCCGGAAAACGATTATAATGTAACCGGCAATGCCTGCCCCAACGGTGCCGCCTATGGCAAGGAAGAACTGACCCACCCCACCCGTATCCTGACCAGTACGGTGCGGGCCGAGGGCGGGCGCTATCCGCGCTGCCCGGTCAAGACCGCGCAGGCGGTGCCCAAAGAAAAGATCGTGCAGGTCATGGCTGCGCTGGACGGCGTCACGCTGCACACACCCATCCGCACCGGGCAGGTCGTGCTGACCGACGTCTGCGGCACCGGTGTGGATGTCGTAGCCACACGAGACCTGTAAAACCGCCCCTGAGCGAAACGGAGGTCGTTGAACCATGTCGACAAAGTATGTTCTTGCACTGGACCAGGGAACCACCAGCAGCCGCGCCATCCTGTTTGACAACGAGCAGAACATCATCGCGGTGCAGCAGCGGGAGTTTGAGCAGATCTACCCGCAGCAGGGCTGGGTGGAGCACAACCCCATGGAGATCTGGTCCACCCAGTACGGGGTCATGAACGAGGTGGTGGCCCAGAGCGGCGTGGATGTCCATGACATTGCCGCCATCGGCATCACCAACCAGCGCGAGACCACCATCCTGTGGGAAAAGGCCACCGGCCGCCCCATCTACAATGCCATCGTCTGGCAGTGCCGCCGCACCGCCCCGCTGGTGGACGAGCTGGTGCAGCAGCCCGGCATGACGGAATACATCCGCGAGAATACCGGCCTGATGCCGGATGCCTATTTTTCCGCCACCAAGATCAAGTGGATCCTGGATAACGTGCCCGGCGCGCGGGAGCGGGCCGAGGCGGGCGAGATCCTGTTCGGCACCGTGGACACCTGGCTGGTGTGGAAGCTCACCGGCGGCAAGGTGCATGTGACCGACCGCACCAACGCCAGCCGCACCATGCTCTACAACATCCGCACCCTGGACTGGGATGACACCCTGCTCAAAGCGCTGGACATCCCCCGCTGCATCCTGCCCCGCGTGGCGGATTCCAGCGAGGTCTACGGCACCACCGACCTGTGCGGGGTGCAGGTGCCGGTGGCCGGCATTGCCGGGGACCAGCAGGCTGCACTGTTCGGGCAGGGGTGCTTTGCCAAGGGTGAGGCCAAGAACACCTACGGCACCGGCTGCTTCTTGCTGATGAATACCGGGGACACCATCTGCCGCAGCCAGAACGGCCTGATCTCCACCATTGGCATCAGCCTGAACGGTAAGGTGGAGTATGCGCTGGAGGGCAGCGTCTTTGTGGGC
>ERZ857750.3145-NODE-3145-length-14280-cov-2.239719_pt1 | contig 14280 bp, 12 predicted proteins | sample MGYA00519915_ERZ857750 | MGnify/ENA primary metagenome ERZ857750 (study PRJEB31778, sample SAMEA3449358) | human gut metagenome | biome: human gut; feature: human-associated habitat; material: faeces | place: United Kingdom | collected 2010/2012 ... | reverse complement strand
GTCAATATTGATGATCGATTCCATATAGTTATGCTCAAAAGTCTGTTCCATATAGCACATAGATTGCATCACTATATATTTGAGTGAAACTTCTGTTGCCTTGTTCTCCAATACGCTTTCTGCCTCCATAACCAGATTGTACCAGTCAGAGACGGATGTATAGGCGACATTGATATCTTCTCTCTGCTGTCTCAGTTCATCTATCTTTTTGAGAAAGCCCCGTTCCTGCACTTCATAGGTATCACTTTCCAGAAATTCCTTCATTTCCTCCAGTTTAAATCCCATCTGCTTGAAATATTTAATAACAGGAACCAGAAGCAGTGTCTCTCTGCTGTAATACCGATACTTGTTTTCCTCGCAGATATGGTCCGGTGAAATAATATTGATCTTGTCATAAAAGCGGAGTGCCTTTTTTGATATATTACAGATTCTGCTGACTTCTCCGATGGAATACAGATCATGCTGTATTTTCGAGTAATTTGTGTCTTTCATCCAACCTACCCCCCCCTTGATTCCTGACTGCTGCTCATACTCTGCCGACCCTGACGCCGGGCTATCTCTTTCTCAGGATCCCTGCCTCTGCATCATCCATGGATTCGTACCCGTAAAATCTCGTCATGATCCTGTGGATTACAAAAGACGGATTATGCAATTCATCTGCCGGATCGATCCCCGCAATATGACGATAGTACAATTCCAGTGTCCGCAGTGAATATGTCTTCAGTTCACCGATCGTGTATATGTGAAATGACACGCCGCCTGCCTGCGTACCCTGCAGCGGTCTACTCCTGCTGCCAAGTATCGGATACCGCCCGGCGAATACTTTTTCAAAATCCAGGAGCTTATTGACAATACAGTCCACCATCACGGTCTTTGCAGATGAAATCTGCGGAAGTGCAGATTTTATCTCACGGTCAAAATAAACCTGATCTGTATACTCCATCATGTACCCATACTTCTCTGTGATTATATTACGCCCTGCCGCCTGTATTTCCAGAAGATCCTGCTCATAACTTTGCAGCGTCGCATCATCAAAAGCCGCAAACTGGCTGAACCGCATCACATAGAAAGTCCATTCATCGTCCTGGCAGGCTGCCCTGCCTCCCGTGTTGGTCACCTTGTCGAACATGTCCCATTCCAGCTCAATGATCCTGTTGATCAGTCCGTCCTTCGAGGTATCGTTTTTTTTCATCGCATCGTTTATATATCTCATGAAAACTCATCTCTCTTTCCTGCAAAGCCTGCTCCGCAGCGCTTTGCTTCCCGGTCGACCTAGTCGTAGTCCACCATGATATGCAGATCCTTCAGCCGTGCATCGCGGATCCCTCTCATCAGTTCTTCACCCTGCACCTGCAAAAACGCCTCCGTGCTTCTGGTAAATCCTCTGCGGTTCAGCTCACGCCCCACTGCAATGCAGATGCGCTCGATCATCTGTTCCTTTCGGCCAGCGTTTTCCATCCGGTCTGTGATCTGTGTCAGTTCCGCCAGGAGTCGCACTTCTTCCTGGAGCACAGGAAACCTTTCTGCCCCGCGGAAGATCCATTTATAATACGGCATGTACGCTTCATTGAGCAGATAAACAGCCGACATAGCTGTTTTGACAAATTCTGCGCACGCCAGGTAAGCAGCCTGACTATCGCCCCGCTTCATGCATCTGCCATAGTTGTACTGACCTGCCTGTGCCATCACAGCGCACCGGGCCGCCAGTTTCTTCTTTAATACATCTTCCGGGTAAAACCCTTTTAACGTGCTCCGGATCTGTGAAAAAGTTCCCTGATGATCATCAAAAACTTCGCCACTGGTCACCGTCGCCAGAAAGCGTTCCGGGATACGAAACCACTCCATATTGTCCTGCGGAGCGTGAGAAAGCCCGGTGAATTTACGATAAAATCCTTCCAGCGGAAGAACTCCGATCCGGCCTCCGCCCTGTGCAGATGTGATCCTCGTATAGCCTTTGTAAGAAGCCGGCAGTCTATCGTATTCCCGCTGCATCTCGGTACCTGCCTTCGCGTAGAGTTCCTCCGGCACCCACAGGCAGAATGCCGGTCCGAAATCGTGATCCGTAGAAAGTTCATCATCGAATCCCAGACATTCCGAACCTTCGCCGACAAGACCTGCCGCCAGATACGGTTTGTATTGTGCCAGCTGCGTATCGATCATCGGTTTCCCGTATTCTTCATAATACGCTCTGGAAAGTTCCAGTCCTTTCATCACGCCATTCCTTTCAGTTTCGCCAGATTGGCTTCTAATATCTTATAGTATTCGGTACGACCGAAATCCCGTTCCATCAGCGTCAGTGCTTTTTCATACCAGCGGATGGCCTGCGGGATCTGTCCCTTCAAATAATATACCTGTCCCAGTCCTGCACACGCTGACGAATAGTGAACATCACCGCCACCGTCTTCTTCAAACATCCGGCACGCCTCTTCGAAGCTTTCCCGTGCCATTTCCAGTTTGTTCTGCCGCACCTGCAGCTCTCCAAGATTGATGTACGTCGTTGCCAGCTCGCCTCTGCACTCCGGGATCCCCCGAATGATGCGAAAGGCTATATCAAGCGCCTGCTCCGCCTTGTCGAACTCTCCGGTATCCCTGTATACCATGCTGATGTTGTTATTCAGTGCCGCCATCCTGTAATCACCTGCAAGACCGCACTCCACCAGAAGATCTCTCGCCCTCAGAAAATACTGCAAAGCCTCCGGCAGTTCTCTGGAATTGACGTACACATCTCCCGCGTTGATCAGTGCAGTTGCGTAGTGTTCTGAATGGATCAGCCCCATGTGCTCCAGCTGCGTCAGTACCGTCTTATATAAATCCTTGGCACGGTCGATCTGACCCATAGCACGACAAAGCCCTCCCAGCTCGTTACTTACCGCAACGATCCCGGAGGTGTCCTGTCTTTGCTGAGCTTCCTGCAGCCAGCGCTGCAGATAAGCCATCGTCTGCCCGCTGTCCTTTTGCTGAAACAGATCATCCAGTCCCTGATAGAACTTGTTTAAATCGATTCCATTCTCCATAACATCACCTACTCTTTACGAATAAAGTTAGTCATGACAGGTCGCTCGTATTCCGGCTGTTTCACACGTTCACGCAGTCCTGCGTCCTTGTTGCGGATCGAATACGCAATGCTCTCTCCCAGCGTGCGCATCGTCTGCATGCCCTCTTCATCCTGTTTGACTTCCTCAGGCGAATTTCCGTGGACCTGATTCCAGTACTGCGATGTGGCAACAGTCATCTTGTTGATCATAAAATATTTGTTGATTCTGTCAAAAGCCGTGCTGGCGCCTCCCCTTCTGCAGGAGACAACTGCTGCGGCGATCTTCCCGTCCATCTTTCCACTGCGATAATTGCTGTAAAACAGTCTGTCCAGGAAACAGCAAAGCTGTCCGGATGCCCCGGCGTAATACACCGGCGATCCCACAACGATCCCGTCAAATTCCACGAGCCGTCTTGAGATCTCATTGACCCCGTCATTGTCGAACACGCACTTGCCTGTTGCAAAACAGCTTCCACAGCCTACACATCCTCTGATCGGTGCTGCGCCGATATGATAGATCTCCGTAGCAACATCGTTTCTGTTGAGAGAATCCGCCACTTCCTTCAGCGCAGTATAAGTACACCCATACTGATGCGGGCTGCCGTTAATTAATAAAACCTTCATTTTTCAATCCTTACTGTAAGCCTTTATCCAGTAAATAGTGTGAAAATATAGTCTTTATTTATTGTAGCATACTTTCTCATCGAATGTAAAGAATTCTGAATCCTCTTTTTCTTACAGCAGATCAAACACCTGGCGCAGATCCTCGATCTCATAATCGATCCTCAAGTTTTCCGGTGCTTCCTTTCCCGACGGGTTATACCAGCAGGTCAGGATCCCCGCGTTATTACCGCCGCGAATATCGCTGCTCAAAGAATCACCGATGATGATAGTCTCACGTGGATCCACCTGTCCGATCGAAGAAAAAGTTTTCTCAAAAAATTCAATGTTCGGCTTCTCCACACCCAGTTCTTCCGACAGGAATATCCCATCCATCAGTGCTCCAAGACCCGACAGGCGCAGCTTCTTATTCTGTGCGATGATCGTCCCGTTGGATACGACGTATTGCCTGACTTTCCCCTGCAGCTTACGGACGATTTCCAGGCTGTTATCCCTCGGCACGATGGTATCCCCCAACGCATACTGATACTTTGCATTAAACTCTTCTGCCACACCGGCATCCAGCCCTTCCGACGCGAAAAACTCTTTAAAACGTCCTACCAGAACCTGTTGTTTTGTGATCTCGTTTCGTTCCAGCCGCTCCCAGTAAGAACGGTTTATCTTAGAATAGCGAGTCAGCATCTCATCGCTGCACTCTCCCATGTCAAATTCCACAAACAGCTTCCGGATCGCAGCTTCTTCTGCCGCCAGAAAATCCAGAAGCGTACCATCCACATCCCATAAAATCGTCTGTATCATCAGTCCATATCCTCCATAAAAAATCACCTTTAAGCTATCTCTTTTATTTCCAGACTTCTTCAGCAATTTCTTTTACAAGCTTAAGCTTTGCCCACTGCTCTTCTTCGGTGAGTTTGTTTCCGATCTCGCACGAAGCAAATCCGCACTGCGGGCTGAGGCAAAGCCTGTCAAGCGGTATGTATTTTGCCGCCTCATAGATTCTGGCAATAATATCCTCCTTGTTCTCAAGTTCCGGTGTCTTTGTTGTTATGAGCCCCAGTACGACCTTCTTATCACCCGATACTTTTGAAAGAGGTTCGAATCCGCCTGATCTGGCATCATCATACTCAAGAAACAGAGCGTCCACATTTTCCTTTGCAAAGACATAGTCTGCTACAGAATCATAAGCTCCGCTGGCAAAGAATGTGGAATGATAATTCCCTCTGCATATGTGGGATGTAACGACCATGTCCTCAGGCTTGCCTTCCAGAGCGAGATTGTTTACTGCCAGCAACTGAGCCTTGACCTCTTCTAAATCTATTCCAAGAAGCTTGTATCTCTGCTTTGCAGCATCGCCAACAATCGCACCCCATGTACAGTCGTCAAGCTGAAGGTTGCAGCAGCCAGCTTCATAAAACTGCTTGATCACATCCTGATAAGCCGTTCCGATATCCCGGATCAGATCTTCGTTTGTGGAATAAAACTTTCTTGTGGATTCATGGTTTTCAGGAATGATCATCTGCTGAAACATCTGTGCTGGTGCTGGGATCGTATATTTTGCAACCGTGTTTTCATCCTCAAACTGCTTTAAAAATCTGAACCCTTCCACAAAAGGGTGTGGTTTTGCCTTTATCTTTCCGACAAGATATGTATCATCTAAGACAGCCAGCTCTGCGTCAAACTTTACGCCATTACCTGTATTTTCATGGGCGACTCCATCAAATCCCCACATGAAATCAAGATGCCAGAAGCTTCTTCTGAATTCACCGTCAGTAATCACATGGAATCCAAGTTCTTTCTGCTTGGCCACAACCTTTGATACTTCCTCATCTACGATCTTATCAAACTCTTCTTTTGGCAGTTCTCCATTCTGATACGCGTTCTTTGCCTCTTTAAGGGCTTGCGGTCTTAAAAAGCTTCCCACAAAATCATATCTGTATGGTGTCTGTATTTTACTCATTTTTATATCCTCTCGTTTCTTTGTTTTCTTGAGGATATCCTACCACATATATGCAATGATGAAAAATACATATAGTATGGGGTTATCCATAGCTTTAATCTATGGACAAATGATTTTTTAACGCTTCAACATAGAAGCAAGCATACTTACTTAAAACCATGTTTTTCTTTTTCACAATACCTATTCTCATGGTCTTATCTACTGCAAGAGGCTTGGCGATAATGCTGCTGCCATTGAGTTCTGCATCAAGAACGCCGCTGCTCACCGTAAAACCATTCAATCCAATAACGAGATTGAATAAAGTAGCTCTATCTCTGACCTGGATATTTTTAGGAAAATCCAGCATGCTCATGAATTCTTCTGAAAAATAAAATGAATTCTTATTCCCTTGTTCATAGACCAGATATGGATACGCCTGCAGGTCATCCGTAGCGATGATTTCCTTTTCTGCCAACGGATGATTGTTGCTGATAAATACATGCGGGCCTGCTACATACATTTCCTCAAAAACCAGGTTATTGTTCTTGATCAGCTTAGATATCACCTCTTCGTTATGTTCCGAAAGATAAATCACGCCGATCTCGCTTTTTCCGTCAGACACGTCCTCTATGATCTCTCCGGTCTGCGTTTCCCTGATAATAAAACTATACTGATCTGCATCGTATTTCTTGATCAGATCTACAAAGGCATTTACTGCGAAAGAATAATGCTGACAGGACACTGAAAATTTTGGTGTGCGTTTTTCACCGCCACCGAAATAATCTTTCATGTTGTCAGCCTGCTCTAAAAGCATTCTGGCGAAGGATAATAATTCTTCCCCTTCTCTCGTCACTGTCACACCTTTATTGGAACGAACAAATGCCGTAACACCCATCTCATTTTCAAGGTTATGTATTGCTGCACTTAAAGATGGCTGGGAAATAAAAAGTTTCTCCGCAGCTTCTGTAATGTTTCCACAGTCAGCTACCGTCACAATGTATTTTAACTGTTGCAATGTCATATTGACTAGTTCCTTTATTTCTTTTTTAGTGCCGAACAGCACCTCTTTATTATAATTTAATGATCCCTGATTTGAAACGGATTTTTGCAACTTCACAAAAAAAGAAACCTTCCGGGTAAAAGAAGGTCTCTCTTTTTATTTATATAGTTTTTCGTATCCTTTCTGATTATCTGGCTTTACGCTGTCTGCAAAGTGCATAAACTCCGCCCAGTACAGCGAATGCCATCAGCAGAGCCCATACGTCATGGAGTGGATTGCTCGAATGAATAACATCCAAAGCAAATCTTCACGCTTTTGTTTGGATATATTTGTATTCATCTTCTTTCTCCCTCACTTATATCCACTCGCCATTAGTGGCAGACCATTTTTCGGTAAATTCTTTACCTCTGGTCGCCGCTGTAAATGGTTTTGTCAGGAACTCTTTTATTGTTTTCAGCACTGTACTGTAATCATCCGTTTTGGTATCTATTTTACGGATAAATGCCTTCCACTTCTTCTGCATAGCGTCATCGTTGTCAAAAGTCATAACCTGTTCAAACTGTGCAATCGTAAAACTATGTCCACGGTTTTCAAATGTCTTTTTCAGTGCTTCGGTCAGCGTTACACCGTCAAAATCAAATTTACTAGCAAGATAATAAATATCGTAATAGTCTTTCATCCGGCTGGAAAACTCCATCAGACTGAGGATTGCGTCAATTTTCTCAGCAACAGTCGTTTCAATGGAATAAGTATTGATTATCGGCGAAACAAAATCATTAAGCTGAGTGGGGATTTTTCTTTTTTCCTGATTTGGCACAATGATATCGCCAACACCGAAATCAATGCCAAAAGGTGTGCGAGTATTTTTAATATGAGCGACCATTGAAGCACCCATACCGGCATATTTCTTTGCAACGGCAATAGGTGTAATATCCTTTATTTCAAAGGTCACAAAATCATTACCAGTTTGAATTGCAATAACTTCCTCAAGTATGCCTTTTAACTGTTCCGGTGTATTAGGTATTTGCCGAAGCAAAAAATCTACATCAACCGTTACTCGGCTATCAAAGTCAGTAAGAGAATAGAGAAACAAGCCACCTTTCAACACGAGATTCTCAGCATACTTGGATTTTTCCAAACGGCGTAAAAATTCTTCCTGACAAAAGAGCTGCAAACAAAGCTGATAACTTCTTCCACTTTCTTTTGCCTTATTTTTGAGCCGTGCAAGCACAGATGCAGCTATATCAGCCATTAAGCAGCACCTCCATTATATTCATAACCTTTGTATAAAGTTTCATTTCCTTTGCGTATTTAGACAAATTTGCAAGATTCTTTTTTTCGTCAGCGGCATAAGCATTGACAGCCTTATTAAAAATTTCGTTGTCAAGTTTTGTGCGGTACTTAAAGCAATCGCATATTGTTCGCTCTCGGTCATACACAGGCAATATTACACCGTTAAAATTGCTTGTGGACTTACCTATATCTAAAAAATCCTTTTGAATATAGTAAGCCTTCATCGGAAATTCTTCAACGTTCTTTACGGCACGGGACGCTGTTCTCGGTACAGCGATCGACCATTCACGGGGAGAAAAATCACTATATCCATAGTGAAACAAAGCGGACTCCACACAAATAATTCCCTGCGGAAGGAGCTCCCGTATGAGCTGTTCTTCTGTAATAGTTTTACTTTTGGGGAGCTGATAAAATCCTCTGCGAATTCTTTCAATGACTCCTTCTTTACAAAATGCCGCTACCTCGTATTTATTTATCCCGTTAACGGCAAAATCTGAAGTTTTTGCAATGCCGCCGTTATTTTCGATTATCGTTTTTAAGATTTCTTTTTTACTCAAGAATACACCAACTTTCCGCATACAAATAGTAAATAATGTACGTAATTATTATACCATGTCGTTTTGGAAATATCAATAACTATGTATAGACATTATTCAAAACTTGTATGTCAAAAGTAAGCTGAATAGGAGTTGTGCTTGAAAGACTTGTGTTAGAAGCCATCAGTGAGTTAGCCGATTTTGTAAAATGCCACGAAACAGTATTCCTCTATATGCTTGCGAGAAAGACAAACGCTATGCGACAGAAAGAATTCAAAAGGCTTCAGATTTGAAACGGATTTTTGCAACTTCACAAAAAAAAGAAACCTTCCGGGTAAAGAAGGTCTCTTTTTTTATTTGAAACATAGTAAAAAGGGTTTTCGTTTTTGGGTTGTAAATCGTCTCTACGGCCGCAGTCCCATGCCGCCTTCCAGCGTGATGGTCTCGCCGCTCATGAACTTGAAGTCCGGTGAAGACAGCTGCACGCAGGCACGACCGATCTCGGTCTCCACATTGCCATAATGACCTGCCGGAGGCATCTTTACATTTGCCTTGAAAGCATCCGGATACTGTTTTTCAAAATTCTCAAGCTGTGCCGTCCAGGCCAGCGGGCACACGATATTGACATTGATGCCGTCAGGACCCCATTCCGTAGCAGCTACACGAGTCAGACCGCGGATCCCTTCCTTTGCAGCAGCGTAAGCACACTGCCCGAAGTTACCGAACAGCCCCGCTCCCGATGCAAAATTGATGACCGAGCCCTTGGTTTCCTTCAAGTACGGATAGCAAGCTTTCATGTAATAAAATACTGCGTACAGCCCGGAATATACAGCCAGGTCGAACTGCTCTGTCGTGTGATCTTCCAGCGTCACCCCTGAAGCCGATGCCTGTGCATTGTTGATCAGCACATCGATACGACCGAAGGTACCCACAGCCTGCTTCACCACATTCTGCACAGCAGTCTCATTATCCGAGCCTGCGCTCACGTCTGCGGCAACAGGCAGGACTTTTATGCCATATAACCGTTCCAGTTCTTCTTTCGCGTCTTCCAGTTTCTTTACATTCCGTCCCGTGATGACCAGGTTGGCGCCTTCCTTCGCATATGCCGTTGCGATCCCATATCCAATAGAGCCGCAGCTCCCGTCACTTAATACTGCTCTTCCACCGCCGGTAATGATCGCGGTTTTTCCTTGTAAATGTCCCATCGCGTTTCTCCTTTGATTGCATTAAAGTGTCATTGAATTGTTTGACTTTTCTGCGATCATTATACCATAATTATAAATTTGTTTCAAGACAAAACCGAAACTAGTTACAAATTGTTTCGATAAACAAATTTTTAACAATAAAAAAGAGCGATTCTGCGCACAATTTTAGAATCGCTCTTTTTCAAATCTACCTATCCGAAAATCGCCCGTTTTAAGCGGCTGAAAAACCCATCATCCTCCACCGGCATCTCCTGTGCCGTTTTACGGCTCTGAGACGGCGCTGCAGCTCTCGTGATGGCTCTGTTGAGCAGTTCCTGCTGACTGTCGATCCGCTCTCCGCCTTCACCGATCCCTTTTTTCTCATAAAGGCCATCGTAGCGCAGATTCCGAGCCTTGACATTATCGGAAAGCATCAGCTCCAGGATTTCCAGGATCTCTTTTTTGATCTGTGGAGAATTTACAGGGCATGCCACTTCTACCCTCCGGTTGAGATTTCTCGTCATAAAATCTGCTGAAGATATATACATGCTCCGCTCTTCTCCCGCACCAAAGCAATATACCCTGGAATGTTCCAGGAACCTGCCGACGATGCTGGTGATCTGAATGTTCTCCGTATAACCTTCCACATCCGGAAGCAGGCAGCAGATGCCTCTGATGATCATCCGTACGCGAACTCCTGCCTGAGAAGCATCTTTTAATGCATCGATGGTCTTGCGATCCGTAAGGGAATTGATCTTCACCAGGATTTCTGCCGGTTCGCCTCGCTGCGCCTTCTCGATCTCACCCTGGATCAGAGCCAGGATCTTGTCTTTCATACTGTTTGGAGCTACAAAAAGCCGGTCATAATGACCATTGATGTTTGCAATCGACATGTTTTTAAAATACACAGCTGCATCGTTTCCGATTTCTTCATCAGCTGTCATCAGCGAAAGATCGGTGTACAGTTTTGCCGTTTTTTCATTGTAATTACCGGTTCCCACCTGCGTGATCCGCTTGATCTTCTTCTTTTCCATCAGCGTGATCTGACACACTTTCGAGTGAACTTTGTAATCTTCCAGCCCGTACAGCACCGTGCAGCCGGCTTCTTCCAGGCTTTCCGACCAGTTGATGTTGTTCGCTTCATCAAAGCGCGTCCGAAGTTCCATCAGCACCGTTACTTCCTTGCCGTTTTCCGCCGCCAAACGCAAATAATCTACCAAAGCCGCCTTGCTGGCCAGACGATAGATCGTGATCTTGATAGAAAGCACACGTGGATCCAGCGCCGCTTCTTTGATCAGCTGTAGAAACGGAGTCATCTGTTCATACGGATATGAAAGGATCAGATCCTCCTGCATCACTTTATCGATCATGCTGTCACCGGTCTTGAACCACGGCGGCACCTGCGGCTCAAACGGCACATACGTGACAGCCTGCCTGATCCGATCCGGAACCTTGTCTAAAAGCGGGAACACATAGGACATTTCCAGCGGCGCGCTGCTCTGAAAAACCTGTTCTTGCTTTAATCCCAACTTGCCCCGGAGGAATTTTTCCAGTTTATCATGGATCGGCCCGCAGTGTTCCAGCCGCACCGGAGCCAGCCTGGAACGTTTTCTCAGAACTTTCTTCATATGATGACGAAAATCCTCATCCTCATCCGGAAGGCTGTCCACGTTGATATCCGCATTCCGCGTCACACATATGATACTCTTCGCATTGATCTCACAATTATCAAAAACGCGTTCCGCATACTGATAGATCAGTTCCTCCAGCAAAACATACCGCATCCCGCTTCCCGGCAGGAAAATCAGCCGATCCTGCATCGCCGGCATCGGGATGATACCGTATGCCGTCTTGTCGCTGATCTTCATCTGAAGCACGATGTAGAGCGCTTTATTGACAAGATGTGGGAAAGGATGATGTGCATTTATGATCTGCGGGGACAAGACCGGGAGCACATCTGCTATGAAGTATTTTTCTGCAAAGCTTCTCTCTTCGGCCGTAAGACTCTCCATCTGCGGATGAGCGATCCCCTTCTCGCACAGAAGCCCCGCAACCTCTCTGTAAATCTTATCACGCTTTTTATACAAAGGTGCTACCGCACGGAAAATCTCCGAAAGCTGCTCGGCGGCATCCATCCCCGTCTTATTATCGATCTGCGGTTTTGGCAGGAACGTCTGGTCGTACAGGCTCCCGACACGGATCATAAAAAATTCATCCAGATTGCTGGTAAAAATAGAAATGAATTTCAGTTTTTCAAATGCCGGTACATTTTTTTCTCTTGCCTCTTCCAGGACTCTTTCATTGAAGCGAAGCCAGGAAAGCTCTCTATTCTGTGTATAGATCGTATCTTTCATTTTCCCATTACCACCTTTTTATATAAATAGCCTTCTCGTACACCGAAATTGCTCATGCGGATCTCTTCGCAGCTGAAATAATCGCAAAGCGTGTCTAAAATGATCATCCCCGGCACCATGGTGTGCACACGATCCGGAGCAACGCGCAGGATCTTGTTTAACGTCAGCTTCTCCTCTTCCTGCAGATCCTCCAGCAAAAGATGCATCTGATCCATAAGGATACGATCGTTCTCCTTCGGAAGTCCGAAACGATCATTGTTGAATTTTTTTACCGCACGGATCGTTCCACCGATCCCCACCATATCAGCGAACTGCTTCTTCTTTAAAAACTTGACTTTCTTGATTTCATTTTCGACCTTTTTTCGAATCGCTCTCTCTTCGCTGTTTTTAGGAAACAGACGGGATACATAGGTTTTATACATGGACAGTGAACCGAATTCAAGGCTGACCGCATCGGTTATTTTGCCATCTGCAAAGGCAACGACCTCCGTACTGCCGCCTCCGATATCTACCATGATGCCGTCTTTCAGCTTCTGTGCATGCGCTGCCCCCTCAAAATCGAGCTCAGCCTCATCATGACCGCTGATCACATCGATATCAAGTCCTGTTTCCTTTTCGATTTCCTCTACCGCTTCTTTGGTATTGGCAATGTTTCGCAGCGATGCTGTCGCAAACACATACAGTTTCTCCACCTGCGCATGCGCCGCAACCTTCTGCAAAGAATTCAGCACATCGCAGGCTTTTCGAATCCCCTTCCTGCTCAGTTCTCCATCGTTTACATACCCGATCAGTCCTGCAGTATTCTTATTGCTGAATAGTGACTCGATCCGATTTTCCTTCACTTCGTAGATCACCAGCCGGATCGTGTTCGATCCCACATCGATCACACCATAAGTCATCTCCTGCATCTCCTCCTGTCTCTTATCGTTCGTTTTCTTTTATCGTATTCCTCCTTATTTTAAGCGACCAGTATCAAATACAGATGTTTTACATGTTAAACATCTGTAAAATCTATTTGTCTTCTTTTTTCATGCTGTCTAAATATTGTTTTACTTCCTCTGCAGTACCTAGAGACATCACCTTGTCCGCCACTGCTATCGCATCTTCACTGTTCCAAAGCGAAAGGTTTTTTCTTGTAGCTAAAACTTTTTCGGGATTTACACTAAATTCGTCCAGTCCAAATGCAATCAGGCACGGTGTAAGCGCCGGATCTGCCGCCGCTTCACCGCACATACCAACAGGTATGTCAGCTTTGCCTGCGGCCTTGCACACATCACGGATCATCCGAAGCACCGCTGGCTGATACGTTTCGTAAAGATATGCAACCTTTGCATTACCTCTGTCTGCTGCCATCATATACCCGGTCAGATCATTTGTTCCTATGCTGAAAAAATCCACTTCTTCTGCGAGGATATCAGCTGTTGCCGCCGCCGCCGGCGTCTCTACCATGATCCCGGTCTTTATATCCGGATCAAATCTTTTTCCTTCTGCTTTAAGTTCCTCGCAGCATTCTGCCATAAGCGCTTTAACGCCTCTGATTTCCGCAAGACATGTCACCATCGGGATCATGATCCGAATGCAGCCTTCTGCACCGGCTCTAAGCAGTGCTCGCAGCTGTGTTTTAAAAAGTTCTCTGTTTTCCAGGCAATAACGCACAGCTCGAAATCCCATAAACGGATTTTCTTCCTGATCCATATGCAGATATGGAATGTCTTTATCTCCGCCCACATCAAGTGTCCGGATCACCACCGGATCAGGCGAGAAAGCTTTCGCTGCCTTGCAGTACGCTTCAAATTGTTCTTCTTCATCCGGAGCTTTGGTGCGATCCATATATAGAAATTCTGTCCGAAACAAGCCTACACCTTCTGCATCCGCTGCTCTGGCTGATTCTGCGTCTTCCACACTTCCGATATTGGCAAAGATTTCCTTGATAGTTCCTGAAGCCGTAACGCTTTTCTTTCCTCTAAAAACATTTAACCGTTCTCTTTGCAGCTGGAACATCTCGGCTTTCTTGTTGTACTCTTTTTTTGTATCGTTGTCCGGCTCTTGCAGAACAATACCACTGATTCCGTCCAGAATCAGAGTTTTACCGTTCTCTATATAAGTAAGAGCACCCGTAACTCCCAGTACCGCAGGGATCCCCAGCGCCCGTGCCAGGATCGCCGCATGAGAAGTGTATCCCCCAGTCTCCGCAATGATCCCCTGCGTCTTTGCCGGATCTATCTTTACTGCCATGGATGGGGTCAACTCACGGATCACAAGGATAGCGCCCTTCGGTAATTGAGCAGGATCCATGAGATCATTATTTGTGAGTTTACTGCA
>ERZ857750.3126-NODE-3126-length-14369-cov-3.200643_pt1 | contig 14369 bp, 9 predicted proteins | sample MGYA00519915_ERZ857750 | MGnify/ENA primary metagenome ERZ857750 (study PRJEB31778, sample SAMEA3449358) | human gut metagenome | biome: human gut; feature: human-associated habitat; material: faeces | place: United Kingdom | collected 2010/2012 ... | reverse complement strand
CGATCTGCGCCTCGACGCTCGGCACGGACGTGCCGCCGTAGGACACGCGCCGCGTGACGCAGTTTTTGAGGTCGATGGCGGCATACACGCCGTCGTCAAAAAGGTCGCTGAAGGTCTGAAACGTCTCGAGCGGCAGCTTTTCGAGCACGGTGTCATGCGCGATGCAGTAAGCCACGAGCTGGCCGGAGATCTTGTACGCGCTGCGGAAAGGCAGCCCCTTCGTGACGAGATAGTCGGCAAGGTCAGTCGCGTTGAGGAAGCCCGTCTGCGCCGCGTGGAGCATCTTGTCGGCGCGCACGGTCATGGTCGCGAGCATCGGCGCCATGACGCGCAGACACATCTTCACGGTGTCGACCGCGTCGAACACGGCCTCCTTATCCTCCTGCATGTCCTTATTATATGCCAGCGGCAGGCCCTTGAGCACGGTCAGCATGGTGGTTAGGCTGCCGTAGACGCGGCCGGTCTTGCCGCGCACGAGCTCGGCCATGTCGGGATTTTTCTTCTGCGGCATGATCGACGAGCCGGTCGTGTAGCCGTCCGAGAGCTGCACGAACTGAAACTCCCAGCTCGACCAGAGCACGAGCTCCTCGCTCAGGCGCGAGAGGTGCATCATCTCGATGGCGCAGGCATCGAGCAGCTCGACGCAGAAGTCCCGGTCGGACACGCCGTCGAGACTGTTGCGCGCCACGTCGCCAAAGCCGAGCTGCTTGGCCTCAAAGAACCGGTCGGTGTCATACGTCGTGCCGGCGAGGGCGCAGCAGCCGATGGGCGAGACGTTCATGCGCCTGACCGCGTCCTGCATGCGGTCAATGTCGCGCAGGAGCATCATGGCATAGGCCATCAGGTGGTGGCCGAAGGTGATGGGCTGCGCGCGCTGCAGGTGCGTGTAGCCGGGCAGGATGTCGCCCTTGTGCGCCTTGGCCTGCTCCACGAGCGCCGCGAGCACGTCCTTCGTCAGCGCGATGATCTCCTGCGTCTCACGGCGCAGGTACATGCGCAGGTCGAGCGCGACCTGATCGTTGCGCGAGCGGGCGGTGTGCAGCTTCTTGCCGAGATCGCCGATGCGCGCGGTGAGCACCTGCTCGACAAACATATGGATGTCCTCGCACGCGGGGTCAATGGCGAGCGCGCCGCTGTCCAGATCGTCGAGGATGCCCTGCAGCGCGTCGATGATGGCATCGGCGTCCGCGGAAGGCAGGATGTGCTGCGCGCCGAGCATCGCCGCGTGCGCCATGCTGCCCGTGATGTCCTCGCGGTACATGCGGCTGTCGAAGCGGATGGAGGAATTGAAATCGTCCGCGACCGGATCGGTCACGCCGGCCGTGCGGCCCGCCCACATTTTTGCCATGGTGATGGTCTCCCTTCGGTAGTTGTCCCCGCGCCGGGAGGCACGGCGCGGGGAGAAAAGTCATTTTTTATATTGTACCGCTTACATGCTCTTGCCGTCAACCTTTGCCTGCACGGCGATCGGCAGGCCGTAGAGCTGGATGAAGCCGGCGGCGTCCGCCTGATTGTAGTCGCTCGCGCCGAAGGTGGCGATCTCCTCGGAGTACAGGGAATACGGGCTCCAGACGCCGGCATTGATGATGTTGCCCTTGTAGAGCTTGAGCCGCACCGTGCCGGTGACGTGCTCCTGCGTCTTGGTCACGAACGCGCTGAGAGCCTCGCGCAGCGGCGTGAACCACTGGCCGTTGTACACCAGTTCGCCGAAGGTCACGGCGAGCTTCTGCTTTTCGTGCATGGTCATCTTGTCGAGGCAGAGCGTCTCGAGCACGCTGTGCGCCTTGTAGAGGATCGTGCCGCCCGGCGTCTCATACACGCCGCGGCACTTCATGCCGACGAGCCGGTTCTCCACAATGTCCAGAATGCCGATGCCGTTGGCGCCGCCGATGGCGTTGAGCTTGAGGATGATGTCCTTGGCGCTCATCTGCTTGCCGTCGAGCGCAACGGGCTTGCCCTGCTCGAAGTCGAGCGTGATGTAGGTCGGGGCGTCGGGTGCGTCGATTGGGCTCACGCCCAGCTCGAGGAAGCCCGGCTTCTCATACTGCGGCTCGTTGCCCGGATCCTCGAGGTCGAGACCCTCGTGGCTCAGGTGCCACAGGTTCTTGTCCTTGGAGTAGTTGGTCTCGCGGTTGATCTTCAGGGGCACGTTGTGCGCCTCGGCGTAGGCGATCTCCTCCTCACGCGACTGGATGTCCCACTCACGCCACGGGGCGATGATGGGCATATCGGGCGCGAAGTGCTTGATGGCCAGCTCAAAACGCACCTGATCGTTGCCCTTGCCGGTGCAGCCGTGGGCGATGGCGTCCGCGCCCTCCTTCTGGGCAATCTCGACGAGGCCCTTGGCGATGCACGGGCGCGCATGGCTCGTGCCGAGCAGGTACTCCTCGTACATGGCGCCGGCCTGCATGGTCGGGATGATGTAATCGTCGACATATTCGTCCGTCAGGTCAAGCACGTAGAGCTTCGACGCGCCGGTCTTGATGGCCTTTTCCTCCAGACCGTCGAGCTCGTCGGCCTGACCGACGTTGCCGGACACGGCAATGACTTCGCAGTTGTTGTAGTGCTCCTTCAGCCACGGGATGATAATGGACGTATCCAGACCGCCGGAGTAAGCAAGGACGACTTTTTTGATATCTTCTTTTTTCATAATGGGTACCTCCATTGATTATTCATTCATAAGATGTGCATATTATTCACCTTTTTCGCGCAAATGTCAACCCTCCATCTGCATAAAATTCGCCGAAAAAATCATATTCTTTCCGTGATATTCACAAAAACGGGGTGTTTATACGCACTTTTCCGCGCTGCGGCGCCTGTAAGCGGCAGTGAAATATGCATTCGTGCGAATATTCCCGCGGCCGCCGCCCGATGTACGCTCCGCTCGAACGGGCCGTTTTTTGCCCGCATGCCAAAAAATGTGTAAAAAACCGCCGCGCCCACTTTTCAAGCGCCGCGCCGCGCGGTATAATGGGAAGATACCATATAAATATCACTTGCACGCCTCCCTGCACGGGCGGCAAATCATGCACAAAGGAGCAGCACATATGCAATGGATCGAAGTGTCCGTCCCCACCCGCAGCGATGAGATCGACGACGTCTGCGCGCAGCTGGCCGAGCTGGGCGCCGGCGGCATGGTCGTGGAGGACGAGGCGGATTTTCAGGACTTTCTCGAGCACAACCACCAGTATTGGGACTACGTTGACGATGCGCTCGAGGCGCAGTTTCGCGGCGTGTCGCGCATCAAGTTCTACCTCTCGGACGATGACGACGGCCGCGAGCAGCTGGAAACCATCCGCGCCGGCCTCGGCCGCGAGCTGACGACCGCGACCGTGCGCGACAGCGACTGGGAGAACAACTGGCGGCAGTACTATCAGCCGATCGAAGTCGGTGAAAAGCTCGTCGTCGTGCCCGAATGGCTCGATGCGCCGGCGGACGGACGCGTTGCGCTGCGGCTCGATCCGGGGCTCATCTTCGGCACGGGCAGCCACCCCACAACGCGTATGTGCCTCGCCGCGCTCGAGCAGTACGCCGGTCCGGGCAAGACCGCGCTCGACCTCGGCTGCGGCAGCGGCATTCTCGGCATCGGGGCGCTGCTGCTCGGCTGCGCACACGTCACCGGCTGCGACATCGACCCCAAAGCGCCCGAGGTCGCAGCGGGCAACGCCGCGCTCAACGGCTTTTATGACGACCGGTTCACCGTCTGCGCGGGCGACATCCTCGCCGATGCCGGACTGCGCCGGGATCTCGGCACGGGGTATGATCTCGTGCTGGCAAACATCGTGTCCGACGTCATCATCCCGCTGGCCGCGCATGCCCCGGCATTTCTCGCCCCGGGCGGCACGTTCATCTGCTCGGGCATCATCGACGGGCGCGAGGATGAGGTGCGCGCCGCCATCGAGCGCGCGGGCTTCACGGTCACGGCGCACGACAGCCTTGAGGAGTGGCACTGCTTCACGGCCACGCTTGCATGACGGCGCGGCTGGCAGCCTGACCAAACACGAATCCACTTTTTTATGCACTTTGATTGGCGCAGCGCGCCCGTCCGGAAAGAGAGAACTGCGATGAAGTATGCCTTTGACAACGCCAACCTGATCAACGGCACGCAGGATATGCGTGTGCAGCCGGGGCTGTGTGTGCTCACGGACGGCGAGACGATCACGGACATCGTGCCCGCCGGCACTGCGCCGGCGGGGTACGCGCGCATCGACCTGCACGGGCGCTACCTGCTGCCGGGTCTGATCAATATGCACGTGCATCTGGCCGGAAACGGCAAAATCCAGAAAAAGCAGCGCGACCTGGAGACGCTCGTGCGCCGCATCCTCGCAAACCCCGTCGCGCGCGGTGGCCTACCGCATGGTGTGCTCCTTTGCACGCACCGAGCTGCTCGGCGGCGTGACGACGATCCGCACCGTCGGCGGGTTGGACACGTTCGACACGCGCCTGCGCGATGAGATCCGCGCCGGACGCCGCATCGGGCCGCGCGTGCTCGCGGCAAACGAGGGCATCTCCGTCCCCGGCGGGCACATGGCGGGCTCGGTCGCCATCGCGGCCAGGACCGTTGACGAGGCGCTCGCACAGGTCGACGCCGTGCACGCGCAGGGCGCAGACCTCGTCAAGCTCATGATCACCGGCGGCGTCATGGACGCGACCGAGCGCGGTATGCCCGGCGAGGTGAAGATGCCGGCTGAGATGGTGCGCGCCGTGTGCGAGCGCGCGCACGCGCTCGGCTACACCGTGGCGGCGCATACCGAGTCCACGGAGGGCGTGCGCATCGCGCTGCAAAACGGCGTCGACTCCATCGAGCACGGCGCGAAGCCGGACGCGGAGATCCTGCGCCTGTTTCAGGAGCGGGGCGCATTTTTGTGCGCGACGTTCTCGCCCGCGCTGCCGTATGCACGCTTTGACCGCGCGGTCACGCACCTGACCGAGGACGAGCAGTTCAACGGCCGCGTCGTCTTTGACGGCATGATCGCCTGCGCGAAGGCCGCGCTCGCGCACGGCATCCCCGTCGTGCTCGGCAACGACACGAGCTGCCAGTGGGTCGCGCAGTACGACTTCTGGCGCGAGCTGTGCTATTTCCACGAATACGCCGGCGCGTCCAACGCCTGCGCGCTCTACTGCGCCACCGGTCAGAGCGCACGCATGGCAGGGCTCGGCGACGTGACCGGCACGCTCCGCCCCGGTCTGTGCGCCGATATGCTCGTCATGAGCGAAAACCCGCTCGAGGATCTGCGCGCACTGCGCACGCTCGACATGGTCGTCGCGCGCGGCCGGGTCATCGACCGTCCGCGCCCGAAGCGCAACGCCCGGCTCGACGCCGGACTCGACACCCTGCTCGCCTGAGCAGGGGATCCCATACCTTATATAATATTCAGGTGATGTTATGAAAGCGCTCTCACAACCGCTGTTTGCCTCCCTGCGGGGCTATGACCGGCAACAGCTCGGACCGGATCTGTTTTCCGGCGTGCTCATTGCGCTGCTGTCCATCCCGATCTCCATGGGCTATGCCCAGCTGGCGGGTCTGCCGCCGGTCTACGGCCTGTACGGGTCGCTGATCCCGATCCTGCTCTTTGCGATGCTCAGCACGACACGGGAATTCATCTTCGGCGTGGATGCCGCGCCCGCCGCCATGATCGGCGCGGTGCTCGCCTCGCTCGGCGTCACAGCAGGCAGCGCGGAGGCCATGCGCATCGTGCCGGTGCTGACGCTCTACGTCGCGCTGTGGCTGGCGGTGTTCGCGCTCGTGCGCGCGGACAGGGCCGTCGATTACATCTCCGAGCCCGTCATGGGCGGGTTCATCAGCAGCGTCTGCTGCGAGATCATCCTCATGCAGGTGCCGAAGCTGCTCGGCTCGGGCACGGGCACGGGTGAGCTGTTCGAGCTGCTGGAGCATATTTTTGACGCGGCAAAGACCGTCAACCTGCCGACCGCCGCGCTCGGCTTCGGCACGCTCGCAATTTTGCTCATCGCGCCGCGCAAGTGGCCGAAGATGCCGTGGGTGCTGGTGATGATGGTGCTCGGCGGGCTGCTCGGCGCGTTTGCGCCGCTGGCCGACCGGGGCGTCGCGCTGCTGGCCTCCGTGCCGCGCGGATTGCCGAAGCCCGTGCTGCCGGATCTCACGGCGCTGCCGTTTACCGAGGCGCTCGTGGCGACGCTGCCGGTCGCGGCCGTGATCCTGGCCGAGACGCTGCTGGCCTCGTCCGGCACGGCGCAGAAAAACGGCTACCGGCTCAACGGCCGCCGCGAGATCGCGTCCTACGCCGTGTGCAACGTCGCCGCCGGACTCGTCGGCTGCTGCGTCGTGTCGGGCAGCGTGTCGCGCACGGCGGTCAACGAGCGCAACGGCGGGAAAACGCAGCTCGTGTCCGTCACGGCGAGCGTGACCATGCTGCTCGTGCTGCTCTTCGCCACGCCGCTCATCCGCTTTCTGCCCGTGCCGGTGCTGACGGCCATCGTCGTCAACGCGCTCATCGGGGCGACGGAGTTCGGCATCGCGCGGCGGCTCTGGCGCGTCAACCGCGTGGAGCTCGGCATCTTCACCGGGGCGTTTCTCGGCGTGCTGCTGCTCGGTGCGATCAAGGGCGTGCTCGTGGGCATGGTGCTGTCGTTTGTCGACGTGCTCATGCGCGCCGCGGCGCCGCAGCGCACCTTCCTCGGTACGCTGCCGGGCAAGTCCGGCTTCTTCCCGATCGACCGCGTCAGCGGGGTGCAGCCGCTGCCGCACATCGTGCTCTACCGCTTCAGCGGCAGCCTGTTCTTTGCAAACATCCGCCGCTTTCAGGAAGACATTGAGGGCGCGCTGCAGCCCGACACGCAGGCCGTCATCGTCGACGGCAGCGCCGTCGTGAGCGTGGACATCACCGCCTGCGACCGGCTCGTCGCGCTCAACCCCAAGCTGCGCGCGCAGGGCGTGCGCTTTTATCTGACCGAGCACATCGGCGAGGTCAACGACCAGCTGCGCCACTTTGAGGCCGGCGAGCTCATCGAGACCGGCGCCGTGCGCCGCACGATCCGCGGCGCGCTGCGTGACGCCGGCGTGACGCTCGACCCCGGCAGCTCATATCAGCAGATCCCCGGCAACATGGACGACATCCGCCAGCTGCAGGAGCTTGAGTGGCTCTACGGTGCGGACGCGGAGGTGCAGATCGAGCGCAACGTCCAGCTCATGCTCGCGCGTATGCGCACAACGGACGACGTGCGCGCGCGCCGCGCCATGCTCGAGCACTTCCTCAACGAGGACTTCCACTTCGGCAGCATCGACGCCGACGAGGTGCTGCTGCATCTCGAGGGACACACGGACGAGCTGGCCGAGCTGCTCGAAAACTCCGAGGACGACGTGTTCACCGACCTCGAGGTCGAGCGCGACAGCCTCATCGACCGCGTCGAGCAGGACTATCCCGAGCTGGTCGAGCACGTGCGCGAGCGCCGCGACCACCTCGACCACGACTTCCACGCCAACCACCCCTCGAGCGCCGCGCGCATCGACGCCCGCCGGCAGCAGCTGCGCGCACGCATCGAGCGCGAGCGCGCCGAGCGAAACGAGCGCCGCACCCAGCATCAGGCCGAGCTACTCGAGCGCCATGAGCAGCACGCCGCCGCGCATCAGGAGCGGCACGAGCAGCACGCCACAGAGCAGCAGCTGCGCCATGAGCGGCAGCTTGAGGAGCGCCTGCGCCGCCAAGCGGAGCAGCAGGTCGCGCGTGAGCAGCGGCAGGCGGCCGAGCTGGCCAAAAAGGCGCAGCGCGCGGCCGAGCGTGCCCGCCGCCACGCGGAGCACTCCGCCGAGCGCACGCAAAAGCACGCCGAGGATCTCGCGCGCAAGATGCAGCGGCACGCCGAGCACAAGGCCGAGCGCCTCGAGCGGCACGCCGAGCATAAGGCAAAGCACGAACAAAAGCGCGGCAGTAAGGACTGAGCGCCGCACACGTGGGCGGCTTTCGTCAAGGAAACACGGTGCGCGTCGAAAAATAGGTTTACATAATTCCGGTGCCTGCTCGACACGTTCCACCTGTCGAAGGCGGGCGAGAAAAAATGGATTTTTCCGAATCTTTGTGCTTTTCGACGAAGTGTATCAGATTATGTCAACGGAAACTTAGGGTTATTCGCCAAGAACCACACGATTCCAGCATCCCAAACATGGTAACATATCCGCGCAAGACAGGGAAAACGAGCGGTTCATCAGACAGCTGACCGCAAGCCCGAAATTTTGCAGAGGAGAAGGTTATGGAAACAAAAATCAGTGTACTGGTGGCAGAGCCCAGTGAGGAATATCGCGCAGCCTATGCCAGGGCCATCGCCCGGGAGGCGGACATGGAGCTGGTCGCGCAGGCGGACAACGGGCTGCGCGCAGAGGCGCTCGTCGACGAATTTCAACCCGACGTGGTTGTGCTTGATCTCGTGCTGGCGAGCGTCGACGGTATGTCGCTGCTGGCGCGGCTGCAGGCCAAGGAGAAGCCGCCGCGCGTAATCGTTACATCCGCGATCTACAATGACGAGGTGCTCATGGAGTGTGCCGATCTCGGCACGATGTACTTCATGCAAAAGCCGGTCGACCCGCCGCTGCTCGTGTACCGCATCCGGCAGACCGCGCGTCCGCGCCGCCGCACCGGCAGCCTGTGCGCGCAGCTGGACGCACCCGAGCCCGCGCCCACGCTCGAGAGCGTCGTCACCGATGTCATCCATGAGATCGGCGTCCCGGCGCACATCAAGGGCTACCAGTACCTGCGCGAGGCGATCATGCTGGCCATCGACGATATGGACGTCATCAATTCCGTGACCAAGGTGCTCTACCCCGAGGTCGCGCGCAAGTTCAACACCACGCCCTCGCGCGTTGAGCGTGCCATTCGCCACGCGATCGAGGTCGCGTGGGATCGCGGCGATCTGGAGACGCTGCAGAAGTTTTTTGGCTACACGGTTTCGAACATCAAGGGCAAGCCGACGAATTCGGAGTTCATCGCCATGATCGCCGACTGCCTGAGTCTGCGGCAGAAGCAGAGCGCGTGCTGACGCGCGGCATGGATGGCAGAGGGATGCACAAGCGCCCCCGAACCCAAAACGGTTCGGGGGCGCTTTCTGTCAAAAAAGTGCTGCTTTTTTGAAAAAGAGATTTGCGGCCTGACTGCAGCGCACGCGCTGCCCGGGCTTACCAGCTCGGGAACAGGGCGAGGAAATCGTCGAGGTTGCGGTAGCTGCCGCCCTGCGGCGCAAGATCCGGCGCGGCGGCGTAGGCGCTGCCCGGCGTGGCCGTGACGGTGAGGTTGGCCGCATCGACCTGCGTGCGCAGCGTGATCCGGCTCGGCGTGAGCGAGATGTACAGCGGCGAGGCCGCGATGTTCGCCGTGATGTTCAGCGCACCGTCGGCATAGCCGAAGTCCGAGATCGCGCCGACAACGCTCGCGAACGACAGGTGTTCGAAGAAGTAGGTGTACGCCTCGATGGCGTTTTGCACCGTCTGGCGGTCGACGCCCGGCGTGACAGTGAGCACGGCATAGAGCGCGCGCTCGAGCGAATCCATTGACGCCGTGACGTGGTGCCAGCCGTAGTCGATGTACACACGGTCGTTCCAGAACGTGACGGTCAGGTCGCGGCCGAGGAGCTGCGACACGGCGCGCGCCGCGACGGGCTTGCCGAACGAGAGCACGACGTCGGTGTCAAGGCTGTAGCCGTTGACGCTCACCGTTGCATCCATGCCCATGGCCTGCGCGCCGACATAGCGCTCGAGCACGGGGGCAAAGGGCTGCAGCTGCGAGAGCGTGACATAATTTCCACTCGTGGGGCTGAGCGCGGCGGCACTGCCGGACGTCGAGGTGACCGTCACGCGCACCGTCCAGCCCGCAGCCGTAACGCTTACGCTGTCGGCCGAGAGGGCGGCGGACACATCCGTGCCCGCGATGTTCAGCTGCGCATGCAGGGCATTGTTCGACCACGTCAGCCCGCGGATGCTGTCAACGGCGGACTGCGGCGTGAGCTCGCGGAAAAACTGCGCATAAGCGCTGCCCGCGGCGTCCGCTCCGCTCGCACCGGCGAGCTTGCCCGCCCACGCGACGAGGTCTTTGATCTCGCTGCCCGTGCCGCTGACGTGGATGTTGCCGGCGGAGACATAGACCGTGCTGCCGATGTATTCGGCGCGGATCGTCACACCGTCTACCACGGTCGTGAGCGCAGCGTCATAGCCGCCGGAGGTCTTGGTCACGGTGGCCGTGCCGCTGAGACTCAGCGGACCGCTGAGCGCGACGTCGAAGGTCGCGGTCCTGGCCGTGGCCGCATCCATGAGGGGGCTGACGAGACTCAGCGCGCCGGTCAGATCGGTGTAGCCGTCAAGCGGCTGCACCCGGAAGCCGCCGTAGTACGGCGTGGCCGCGATGCGCATACGTGCGCCGCCGAGGTTGAGCGACACGTCCGCGCGCGTCAGGCGCAGCGCGTCGGGATCGGTCAGCTGCACCGTGCCGGAGATCATCGGGTCGTTGAGGCGGATGTTCATGCCGTTGGCGGTCTCCTGCATGGTGACGTTTTTCGTCAGCGCAGCCATGCCGGCGGAATCGAGCGAGATGTCCGGGATCTGCACGCCGAGATAGCCCGCCACCGTGCGCGCCGCGTCGAGCGTGTCACTCGCGCGCAGGGTGATCTTCTGGCTGCCGAAGGCGATGTACACCCGCTCGTTGCTGTAGGCGGCGAAGAGGTCGACGCCCGCGACATTGCCGCGCAGCTGGAAGGTGGTCTGATCAATATCCATATGTGCCGTCAGGCTGTAGGACTGGCCGTTGGCGGTGACGGTGAGGCTGTAGTTCGGCGTGCGGCGGAAAAAGTCGCGCACCATGGCCTGCGTGTCCTGCCCGCCGTCGGAGAGCTTGCCGAGGTTGTTGGGGTCGTACTGAGTGGCGAGATAGTGCTGGAACTCCGTCTGGTCGTCGGTCACGGCGCCGAAGTCCGTGAACGTCTCCGTGAGCGTGCTCGTGCAGTTGAGACTGCCGAGACCGGACATGGACACGGAATAGCTCTCCACAGTGTCCATCTGCAGCAGATCCCAGTTGGCGTCGATCGTCCAGACCATGTGCACAGCCGTGAACTCGGGGTTTTTCGACGCGCCGCTGTACGTGCGCACCTGATGCTTATAGTATGCGCTCGCGCCCGCGGGCTCGAGGTCAAAGGTGAGGGTGTACGTGCCGTCGTCATTGGCGGTCATGGTCGGGTTTTGCACCGTGTCCTGACTGATGACGTAGTTGCTGAGGTTGCGCGGATCCTGCCCGTAGGCATCCTGATAGTCCTGCTGCGAGATGGCCACGATCTGGTCGCTCCACGTCGCGCTGTCGGCGGTGACGGAGCTCGCCTTGCGCACAAGGATCGCACCGTCCTTAAAATATTTCTGCTCGCCGAGCTTGACGAACATGCTCGTGCTGATGGCCTCGGTGAAGACGCTGTCGCTCGTCACGACGCGCACGTTGTGCACGTTCTGGTTATAGTCAATGAAGCCGACCTTCGCCTTCGTCTGCCCGACGGTCTCGGAGCGGTAGGTCTCCTGATCCATGACGCCGGTCGTAATATAAATGTTGTCTTCGGCGCTCTGACCGGAGGGATCGCCGTCCGGACGCGCGAGCGTGGTGCTCGCCCCGCCGGCGCCGTCGTCGGTATCGACCGCGCCCGGCAGCGCCACCGCCGCCGCGATCGCCAGTGCCAGCAGCACGCCGCCGATGACATAGGTGCGCTTGCCGTGCTTGTGGCGCGTCGGCTGCGCGGCGCTCTCGGAGGGCACCAGTTCGCTGTCGGCGATGTCCGGCGCGGCCTCGTCCGCCGTCGGCTTGCGCCGCCATAGCGGAAGACGGAAATGTTGTTTGCGCATAGATCTCATACTCCTTGCGGGCAGCCCCGGCGTGCACATCGTCGGGCAAATCCCGGTTTTTTCTTGTTTTCATTATACGTCAAGAGGTCTGAAAACGCATCCTCCCCGCTTTCGACCGGTAGAAACGTTGAGAGAAGGCAGTTCTACCGGCAGGAGAATCCCTGTATCTGGGATTTTACCGGGCTTGCGGTGTGGCACGCGCTGTGGTATACTCATACCATGGAAGATGTGAGAGGCGCGCTCGCCGCCAATTTAGCCGAGCTGAGAAAAGAAGAAAATCTGACGCAGGCTGAGTTCGCCGCGCGCTTCAATTACTCCGACAAGGCCGTGTCCAAGTGGGAGCGGGGCGATTCCCTGCCCGATGTCGTCATGCTCAAGACCATCGCCGACCTCTACGGGCTGCGTGTGGACGATCTGCTGACCGAAGACGGCGTTGCCAGCGCGCTCGCCGAGGCGGCCGGCCGTGAGAAAAAGCGCGACGCATACCTGATGCAGAAAATGCTCATCGCCGCCATGTGGGTGACGATGGTGTGGGTCGTTGCGGTCGTCGTGTTTTTGTACTCGCAGTTCAGTATCGGCAAGATGTACTGGATGGCGTTCGTGTGGGCGGTGCCGGTGTCGTTCGCCGTGGCGTTCCTTTTCTCCCGCCACTGGAAGGGTGAGGCGGCACTGCAGTGCGTGTTCGCGTCGCTGTTTGTGTGGAGCACGATCACCGCGTTTTATTTCCAGTACCTCGAATACAACATCTGGGCCGTGTTCTTCGTCGGCGTTCCGGTGCAGATCGCGCTCATCCTGGGGGCAAAGCTCCGCCGCGCCGGTGTGCACTGGCTGCGCCGGTGAAAAAACAAAACTACCGCTTGACGGCGGGCCACGCCCGTGCTATACTCGCGTCTAATGACAGGCCGGAAACGGCCGGGCGGCGTCCGCGCCGCAGCAGACAGAGATCACCGCGTCTGTGGGACTTCATGCCCCGCAGGCGCTTTTTTATTCAGAAAGGAGTCTTTTTTCATGCGTGAAACCGCTTCCGCACCCGATGATGCCAAGCGCGTGACCATGCAGGTATCCACCGTCGGCATCGTCTGCAACGCCGCGCTGACGGTGTTCAAGCTCGTCGCCGGCATCGTGGCGCACTCGTCGGCCATAGTGGCCGACGCCGTGCACTCGGCGTCTGACATCCTCGGCTCGCTGATCGTGATGATCGGCGCAATCTTTTCCAACAAGGCGGCCGACGCCAGCCATCCCTACGGGCACGAAAAGCTCGAGTGCATCGCCTCGATCCTGCTCGGCAATATTCTCGTGCTCGTCGGCGCTGCCATCGGCTACACTGGCATCACGAAGATCCTCCACGGCGAAACGCTCGCCGCCCCCGGCATGCTCGCGCTCATCGCGGCGGTGGTGTCCATCGTCGTCAAGGAGGCGCTGTACTGGTACACGATCGCAGCCGCCAAGCGCATCCGCTCCGTGTCGCTCAAGGCCGAGGCATGGCATCACCGCTCGGATGCGCTGTCGTCCATCGGCAGCTTTGCGGGCGTGCTCGGCGCGCGCCTTGGCCTGCCGATCCTCGACCCCATCGCGTCGATCGTCATCTGCCTGTTCATCTTCAAGGTGGCCTTCGGCATCTTCCGCGAGAGCATCGACCGTCTCGTCGACCGCGCGGCTGACACCGACACCGTCGCCGCCATGCGCCGGACGATGCTGCGCACCCCCGGTGTCGTGCGCGTGGACGATCTCAAGACGCGGCTGTTCGGCAGCCGGACGTATGTCGATGCCGAGATCGCGGTCGACGGTGCGCTGCCGCTGCGCGACGCGCACGCCATCGCAGAGCGCGTGCACCATGAGCTCGAGCACGATTTCCCGGACGTCAAGCACTGCACCGTGCACGTCAACCCCGCGTAAAACGCGCGGCGATCGCGCCAAAAAAGCGGATATACACTGCACGAAGAGCCGCCCTTTCGGGCGGCTCTTCGTGCAGGTTCGCTTGCCTCTGCGTGCTTTCCGCTTACCTTATGCGCAAAACTCGTGCAAATTCTGTGCTAAGATATGCTAAGAATTCACATCCTGCCCGCATTTGTCGGCTAGGTAATCACGTTCGACAGGGTTCGACGCAGGCTTCGGAGGCCGGTTTACATAATGTGAATCAGCACAGGGCGCGCGGGCCAAAAAACATCGGCGTCACGGAGCTGCCTCCGTGACGCCGATGCGTCGGTGCGCGCGCTTAACGCTTGCGCTTATTTTTCTGGTACAGTTCCCACAGCCCGTTGAGCAGCAGGTTCTTTTCATAGATGACCTCGCGCCGGCAGTGCGGGATGACAATGCCGCCGAGGCCGCCGGTCGCGATGACGGTGGCAGACTCGCCGAGCTCATCCTCCATGCGCTCGATCATACCGTCGAGCATGGCGGCCGTACCGTAGACACTGCCGGAGCGCATGGCCTCGATGGTGTCGGTGCTGATGCACTTTTTCGGTGCGTCGAGCGAGATGTGCGGCAGCTGCGACGTGCCGCTTGCGAGCGCCTCGAGCGAGATGCCCAC
>ERZ857750.3118-NODE-3118-length-14403-cov-24.128798_pt1 | contig 14403 bp, 9 predicted proteins | sample MGYA00519915_ERZ857750 | MGnify/ENA primary metagenome ERZ857750 (study PRJEB31778, sample SAMEA3449358) | human gut metagenome | biome: human gut; feature: human-associated habitat; material: faeces | place: United Kingdom | collected 2010/2012 ... | reverse complement strand
GGAGCAGTTGGATTTGTTGCGTTTGGGGCCTCGGTATTAATTGCGGCAGCTGGAATCGGATTGTTATCCCTGGCGGCTATTAATCTTGCAAATGCCGGTCCCCTGGCCATTGGATGTATGGTTGGTATGGTTGCGGCAATCGCTTTGCTGGCAGTGGGAGCGGCTGCTCTTGGATCAGCATTGACAGTGGGAGCAGTTGGATTTGTTGCGTTTGGGGCCTCGGTATTAATTGCGGCAGCTGGAATCGGATTGTTATCCCTGGCGGCTATTAATCTTGCAAATGCCGGTCCCCTGGCCATTGGATGTATGGTTGGTATGGTTGCGGCAATCGCTTTGCTGGCAGTGGGAGCGGCTGCTCTTGGATCAGCATTGACAGTGGGAGCAGTTGGCTTTATTGCATTTGGAGCCGCTATTGTTTTGGTGGCAGCAGGTGCGTTGATTGCCAGCGCGGCATTGGCGGTTGTGTCTGCTGTTCTTCCTTCGATCGTACAATATGGAAGCCAGGGAGCGGTAGCTATTGCTCAGCTTGGTGCAAGCATGATTGTTTTTGGCACCGGAGCTGCTGTTGGAGGAATTGGCGCAACCGCGCTCGGAGTTGGTCTTGCGTTGGTCGGTGTAACTGCGCTGGTTGCAGCCGCAGGAGTAATTGTATTGGCCGCCGGAGCAGCGGTGCTTGGAGCTTCGCTTGTGATGGCAGGTGCAGGTTTGACAATTATGGGAGCAGCATTTCCACTTGTAGCGGCTGGTGCAAAGGTCAGTGCAGCCGGATTGGCGGCATTACTTGGATCAGGTACTGCGGCCAGTGCGGTTTTTGTGATTTTGGCAGGATCTTCTGGCGCGGCAGCTGTAACAGTTGGTGTATTTGCAGCGGCAATGGTGGCCGGAGCCGCAGGAACCGGTCTTATGGTAGTTGCTCTGAAATCAGTAAATTCCAGCATGAAGTCAATTGCTGGAAATGCAAAGAGCGCAGAAAAATCGCTCACGAGCATGAAATCGAGCGTCAATGTTGTAAATTCCGGATTGGATGCATTGGGGAACAAAGCAAAAAACGCTATCAGTGCATTAATTAAGCAGTTTTCTCAGGGAGAAAGCAAGGCAAAAACTTCTGGAAAAGCGGTTGGAAATAATTTCAACAATGGCGTTTCAGCAGGAATGTCAAAGGCGGTCTCTACGGCCGGAACAATGTCAAATTCGATTGTAATTACCATGCGATCATCGGCAGGCGGTGCCTATAACAGCGGCGCATACATCGGAATGGGACTTGCAAATGGTATGGCAAGCCAGGTTGGACATGTAAGAGCAGTGGCGGCACAGCTTGCGGCGGCTGCAGAGGCGGCGATCCGGGCGAGAGCACAGATCCACAGCCCATCACGGGTGACAGATAAACTCGGCAATTATTTCGGTATCGGCTGGGTCAACGGCATTATGGATCATGTGCAGGAGGCGAGGCAGGCCGCCATGGAATTGATACAGGTTCCGGAGCTTACACCTGCGCCGGAAATCGGAATGAGCCTTCGGACAGGATCTGAAGACCTGAACGACAGCTACCAGTACAGCAGTAATGGAAAATATACCATCTATGTACCCGTTAATCTGGACGGAAGAGAAATCGGAAAAGCGACCGCAACGTATACACGAGAAGAAATTGAGAAACAGGAGACAAGGGAGAACCGAAAGAAAGGCAGGAGAATGAATGTATAACTTTGTAGATACAACAGAGCGATACCCAGGGCAGAACCTGCCTTCGGAGGCTCTCATGTTTAATGGAAGTTATCTTGAGAACGTAATTCCCGGCTATCGGACACTTTATGTGTCCGGCCGGGAAATTTTGGGTACGGAGATTACAGATCTGGAAACAGGCGTGTCTGACGGTACAAAGTATCGACGAAAGCGTTATCAGCCAAGGACTATTGTGGTGGGATATCAGCTGGTAGCCGAAGATAATGCAGCTTTTCGCAGTGCTTACAACAAACTGAATGCTCTTCTGGATGCAGAACAGGCAACCCTTATTTTTGCAGATGAACCGGACAAATATTATATCGGAACAAAGCAGGGAACGAGTGAAGTGCCGGCGGGAAGAAATGCGATCACTGCGGAGCTGGAATTTTACTGCGCGGATCCATTCAAGTATTCGGTGGAAGAATTTACGGTGAATCCGACTGCGGATGACGGAAAAACGTTCATTGTGTCGTACAACGGCACTTATCGGGCCTTTCCAAAGCTTCAGGCAGTAATGCACAGTGAAAATGGAGTAGTAGGTTTTGTAAATGACTCCAAGAAAATTCTTCAGTTCGGTGATCCGGATGAGTTGAACGGAGAAACATACAAAAAAAGCGAACTGATAACAAGCTATGCTGACCAATATGTCTGGTCACAGGATGCGGCGTGGAAAGATGATACAGGGAGCAACTTCTTATACAGTAACAGCAAGACGGCTGGAAAGCTGGGTGTCATGAGCGTAGACAGCATCAAAGGTCTGTATCTGGCCAGCAGTGGATATGTAAGTCCAAACACAAACGGCTGGAATGGAGCTATGAAATCTATTGATGTGGTAGATTCCAATGGAGCAAAGGGAGCGACGCACCTCTATTGTTACATGAACAGCTGGTTTGAAACTGGTCTTATGGGGCAGACGGGCTGCCAGGCGATTGCTTTCTGCGATGCGAACGGAAAAATGATCTGCTGCCAGGAGATATACAAAACCGATACGATCGGAAACACAGCGCACATGAATATGTGGGTAGGTGGAAACAACCCGCGTATCGTCAAAACATATACTTTTGAACCTTGCCATCGAAAAGATGCAAACCCATACAGCCAAACGTATGGCGCAAGCGACATGATGAAACATGGAGAGAAAATACGTTTTTTCTGGAAGGGCAGTTATCCGGAATTTACAGTTCCAGAATTAAAAAATGTGAAAGTGGCAACAGTGAAATTGTATTTGGGACAGTGGGGAAGTCGAAATACAGGAAATCAGCTTGTCACCAGAAATTATTTCCGCGGCATCTTCGTGAGAATTGACAATGTAGAAAACTGGCGTGATATTCCGAATAAATTTTCGGTAAATCAGGTTTTGACAGCTGACTGTAGCAATGGAGAGGTCATGTTACAGGGACTTCCGAGACAGGATCTTGGTGCGTTGGGCAACGATTGGGAGAACTTTTGCCTGCAGCCTGGAATGAATCAGATCCAATGCATTGCATCGGACTGGGCAACACAGCCAACATACACAATGAAATACAGGGAGGTGTTTCTATGATTTTATATTTTGCGGACCGACATATGAATGTCCTTGGGCAGGCAAGCACAGAGCTACCGAAGGGATTGTACATTTCTGATGATCTGAAAACAGAAGAGGTGGAAGCAGGTGTTGCTACACTAGAATTTACGCTGAATTACACGGCGAGCACGCGGAATGATGCGAAACAGTATGGTTCTGTTGGCAATTATATTCTTCGGAAGAATGGCGATGAGCAGGAATTTTATACGATCATTACCAGCGAAGAAAATATTTTCAAACAGGAAGTAGAAATCTATGCCGAGGATGCCGGTATGGATCTCCTGAACGAGACAGTTGGCGAATACAAAGCAGACAAGGCATATCCAGCGAGCTACTATGTTGAAAAATTCAGCGACGATTCCGGCTTTGAAATTGGAATCAATGAGGTCAGCAATTATAACCGGAAACTGTCCTGGGAGGGTGAGACCACCGCTTCTGAGCGTATTTTGAGCGTTGCCACGCAGTTTGACGCGGAAGTTTCCTATACTTTTGAAATCGACCGGTTGAAAATCAAGCACAAATATATCAACCTGCATAAGAAGCGCGGCGTAGATCAGGGGCGAGAACTTCGGATCAACCGGGAAGTGAAAAATATCATTGTAAAAAGTTCAGTAGAAGATCTGGCTACGGCACTTTCCGTTACCGGCGGATATCCGGAAGACAGTGAAACGCCGATCAATCTGAAAGGGTATAAGTATGATGACGGCGATATATATCTGTCCGGCAGTACGATTTATTCCCGGAGCGCAGTGGCCAAATGGAGCCGGTATCTTTCCGAAAAAGGAAATGGAACCGGTCATATTGTCCAGACTTACACCTATGATACGTTAAGTCAGTCAGAGTTGTGCAATCGTGCCGTATCAAAGCTGAAAAAGATCTATGATGCAGCCGTATCCTACGAAGTGGAACTGGCGTATCTGCCGGATGGAATCAAGATCGGCGATACAGTGAACATTGTAGATGATGCCGGAGAACTGTATTTGTCTGCAAGAATCATGAAACTGGAGTCCTCCATTTGCAATGATGAGTACACGGCAACGCTGGGCGAATACAAGCTGAAATCGAGTGGAATTTCAGAAAAGATGGAGAGCCTGGCTGCACAGTTTGAAAAACTGGCAAAGAACCGGACGTTTTACACTTGGGTTGTGTTTGCTGATACGGAAACGGGCGGCGGAATATCGCTCAAATCAGCTGGAAAGACATACATGGGTATCGCATACAATCAGACGACAAAACAGCCGGTACTTACAGACCCGAGCATCTATACCTGGGTAAAGGTTGTTGGAGAGCAGGGAATTGCGGGAGAGCCCGGAAAGAATGGTCTGACTAGTTTCTTCCATGTGAGATATGCTGATGTTCCGAACCCGACAGCAAATCAGTTGCGGAAGGATACAGGAAAATATATCGGTACCTACGTGGACTATATATTGGAGGACAGTACAGATCCGACCAAGTACACCTGGCGAAAATTTCAGGGCGATGACGGAGAGGACGGCGCCGATGGAACCCCTGGAGAAAACGGTGCGAATGGTGAAACCAGTTATCTGCATATCGCTTATGCAACAAGCGCGGATGGAAAGACAGGCTTTTCGACAACCAACGCCGTCGATAAAACGTATATAGGCCAATACGTGGATTTTACCAAGGCTGACAGCACCAATCCGGCGAAGTATCATTGGAGCAAATTTCAGGGGCCGAAAGGAGATAAGGGAGATCCGGGCGAGCAAGGACTGCGCGGCCTGCAGGGCGATAAGGGTGATCAGGGAATCCAGGGACCCAAAGGCGCTGACGGAAAAGATGGAAAAACGACGTATTTTCACATCAAATATTCTGCGGTTTCGAATCCGACCTATGCGTCTCAGATGACAGAGACACCGTCAAAATACATTGGAACGTATGTGGATTTTACACAGACGGATTCGGATGATCCGAAGAAGTACAGCTGGCAGCAGCTGGAAGGTTCGCAGGGGCCACAGGGAAAACAGGGAATTTCAGGTACCAATGGAGCAGACGGGAAAACCAGTTATCTGCACATCAAATATAGTAATGACGGTGGGAAGACATTCACCGGGAACAGTGGTGAGGATATTGGCGCTTATATCGGAACATGCGTGGACTATGCAAAAGATGATCCTACAAGTGTCGGAATGTATAAGTGGGCGAAAATCAAAGGCGAGGCTGGAGCCAAAGGTGATAAGGGTGATACGGGTAAGGGGGTTAAATCGACATCTGTTGCATACCAGGTTTCAACTTCCGGAACAACAGTTCCAACTGGCACATGGTCTGGGTCTGTGCCATCTGCATCCGCGGGGCAGTATCTGTGGACACGTACAATCATCACTTACACTGACGACACAACATCCACGATATATAGTGTCGGCCGTATGGGAACCAATGGTGCAAATGGCACCAATGGAAAGAGTATTGGATCAGTAGTCAATTATTACCTGGCAACGGCATCTTCCAGCGGAGTTACAACGGCGACGAGTGGATGGACAACAGCTGTCCAGTCGGTGTCTGCGGCTAAGAAGTATCTTTGGAATTATGAGGTTGTGAAGTATACCGACGGAACCGTGGCGAGTACAACTGCGCCTTGCATCATTGGATCATACGGTGATCGGGGAAGTAAAGGGGATAAAGGTGATACCGGATCAACCGGAAATGGCATTAAAAGCATTACTGAGCACTATGCAGTCTCCACATCCAATTCGACTGTTCCTACATCGTGGTCATCCACCGTTCCGACAATGACAGAGAGCAATAAATATCTCTGGAACTACGAGACAATTACTTATACAAATGGGACAACTGTAGACACAACAAAACGAGTTATCGGTGTATATGGTAACAAAGGTGCTACAGGGGCTACTGGTTCACAGGGATATAGTCTTGTGGCAAATGTGGTTAGAGATGCCTTCACAGAGTCTCGGTGGACAACATATGGAACGATTAATCACGAAGAAACTTGGTCCAGCACATCTGGTATCCGTAACGGTTGCCGGATTGGTGATATGTTTGCAATCGTTGGAACTGCAACGGACACAAAAAATGCTCATGTTGCTTATTATCGGAGTAATACTGCATCTGGAGATCTGAAAGGTTTGTGTATAAGCCATACAATTATCCCGAGGGGTGCAACAGGAGCTACCGGCAGTAAGGGAGATAAGGGCGATACTGGTGCAAGTGGAAAAGGCGTTAAATCTACTGCAGTAACATATCAGGCAAGTTCGTCTGGAACTACGATCCCTACTGGAGTATGGTCAGCAACTCCTCCGGCGACAAGTGCGGACAAACCATATTTCTGGACTCGTACGATCATCACCTATACGGATAATACAACTTCAACTGCTTACAACGTTGGTAGTACACCGGAAGGAATTGTCGTCGGTGGGCGAAATTTGGCGACCAATACCAATAAAGGAACAACCGGATGGAGTTGGTCAATGCAAACTGGCGGCTATTCCAAAGAATCTGTATCCGAAACTGGGGTTAATACATGTAAGCTTACACGAGATTCGGTAAAACAATCCGGATGGTCTGTAATACAGTTTTCTTATATTGGACGCACAAAATGGGAGGCTGACACGAATTATACCGTATCCGTAGATGTCAAAGCAAGTGTTTCTACATCGATGAATCCAGACTTTAGACATAGTAACGGTTCAAACATGTTGATACAATCATGTAAAGCCGTAAACAACAAAACAGTTGCGAATGTATGGACAAAACTGGTATGGGTTGTAAAATCAGCAGCAACATTGCCTAGCGGAACTTCACAGAATACATATTTTACCGGAATGAACAGTAATGTTGGGGTCTCATATCAGTTTAAAAACCTTAAGATCGAAAAAGGCAATACGGCAACTGACTGGACTCCAGCACCTGAGGATTATGTGTCTTTTGTTGACGTGGAGTATTATCTTTCGACATCGCCGATTTCTCTTTCTGGAGGATCATGGTCGACGACAGCGCCAACATGGGTTAATGGAAAGTATATGTGGAGCCGTACGGTAACAACGGACGGAGCTGGTAACAGAACGTATTCGCCAAATCAAAATGGAGTTTGCATTGCAGGAGCACAGGGAGCAACCGGAGCCAAAGGTGACAAAGGAGATACTGGAGGGACTGGTGCAACCGGTAAAGGCGTTAAATCTATTGTAGAACAGTATTACAAATCAACGTCAGCAACAGCCATGTCCGGCGGATCGTGGAGCACGACTTATCCTGGATGGGAGAACAGTAAATATATTTGGACGAGATCGGTGATTACCTATACTGACAACACGACTTCAACGACAACAGCAGTTTGCGTCACGGGAAGCAAAGGCGACACAGGTGCAACCGGTGCCAAAGGTGATAAAGGGGATAAAGGAGCAACTGGTCCTCAGGGACCACAAGGTCCTCAAGGTGTAAAAGGCGATAAAGGTCCTCAGGGAGATAAAGGTGCAACCGGCGCAACAGGTCCTCAAGGTCCACAGGGCGCTGCAGGTAAGGACGCAAATCAGGTAGTGCATACGGTAAATGGAAACGGTGAGTCAAATCTTTATGTCGAATTTGCTACAATAAAGATCACAGGTTCGTATGCAAATCAGCCAACAACATTTAAACTTGGTGGCAGAGGTTTTGAGACAACAGATGTCCAGTTTAGTTTTATCTCTGCAAATAACTCAAATCCTGGATTGGATTTCCTAAGATCTTCAGGCGGATGGTCGTTATGGATTTATAAAAAGACTACTTCAACGTGGGGCCTTATAACAAGATTAAATGAACCGTATGGACAGCTGAGAGTATTTAACTATACTCAAGGTTCTGGTCCATATACAGTGACGTGGACATCAACCAAATTAGCTTCTTTACCATCTGGTTCAATTAATGCGAATCCTTTACAAGCAGCAAAAACAGCCACCAACTTTATGCAGTTTACTGATGGGACCGGATTGGAAGTTGGTAATAAAACCAGCGGATCTTGGTCTGGCTATCGGACTAAGATTTCAGCATCAGCATTTGAGATTCTTAACCGGGCAGGAACGACACTCGCATATTATGGTGATAAGTTGATCCAGCTTGGAAAGAACGCAAAAGATGCGGTTATTGAGTTATGTGGCGGTGTCGGTAAGATTTTGGTTGAAACAAAATCCGGCAATGCGGCTCTGTCAATCCAGAGCGAATATGTAGATATTAAAGGTGTCCACGAATCTGTATTGGAGACATCAAGTTCTTCTGGAAGCTGTATAGCCGGAGCTGTTGACGATTCTTTTGTTGTAAATACTTACTCGGATGCCAACAACAGAGCAAACTTCGATATTGGTAACGGTAGCATTATTCTTGAATCAAAGAAGAAAGGTTATCAGGCAGAGGTCGAATTTTATGGCTGTGGCTGGTCTGGAGGAGTGTATACTGGAGCGTTCGCACCGACCAAGGCGTACTCCGAAAAGATTATGTTAGGAGATAGTGGAAGAGTATGGGAGCGTTTGATTGTTAAAAACTCCCCACAGGTCACATCCGATCGCCGCGCCAAAACAAACATATTTCCACTCGGTGAGAGCAAGATCAATAAGACGGATATTCATTCAGAGCTGTTCGATCGCTTAAAACCAGTTCAGTATCGGATGATTGACGGTGATGGGCGCATTTGTTATGGATTCGTCGCACAGGATGTCGTAGAAGCCATGCGAGAACTAGGAATCCGAGAAGACGAGCTGGATCTGGTACACCACGACAGGAAGAACACTGAGGATGGCTATATTGATACTTATAGTATGGTATATACCAATTTGATTGCGATAATAACGCATGAGCTTCAACTCGAAAAGCAAAGAAGATCGAACCTTGAAGTAGAGGTTGCGGATCTAAGAAGTGAACTTGAATCCATGAGAGATAATATCTCTGGAGATACAAATTAATTTTTAGGAGGACAAAAATATGGCAGTATCAGCAACTTACACAAAGGACATTCATTATTCTGGAATCATCACAGTTGACGGCGAGACCGTTGTGTCTATGGACGCCAATATGGATGCAAAACATCCGGATGTTCCAATCATCAATCGCTACATCAACAACGGTAGAAAGTATCGTGCCAATAAAAAGGATATCGATGATGTTGTTGACAAATTCGAGAACGACATCTGGGATGAGTATGATAAGTACACTGCAGAGCTGGAAGAAAAGGAAAAAACTGAGTAGGGCCGGAAACGGTCCTTCTTCTGCGTTCAATAGTGGGAAAGAGAGACAGAGCAGTGAATGAAATATTAATGCAGACATATACGATAGCACTTCCAGTGCTGCTGGGCTACATCGTCTGGCTCTTAAAAAATCAGAAAAGGGATCGAGACGCGAACAGTAAGGGAACTATGTTACTACTCAGAGTCCAGCTGATTGAGTACCACAGCAAGTACACACAGCTTGGAGATATCCCATCCTATGCATACCAGAACTTCTGCGAGATGTACGAAGCCTATCATGTGCTTGGTGGAAACGGTATGATCACAAAGATGAAGCAGGAAATTGATGAATTACACTTAAAAAAGAAAGGCGATTGACATGGAACAGATTATGAATTATGTAAAACCGGAACTGATCATTGTAGCTATTGTCCTGTACTTCCTTGGCATGGGACTGAAACAGGCACAGGCTGTAAAGGATAAGTATATTCCTCTGATTCTCGGCGGCGTGAGCATCGTCCTGTGCGCCATCTGGGTGCTGGCTACCAGTGAGGTGTGCACCGGCCAGCAGGCGGCGATGGCAGTCTTTACAGCGGTCACGCAGGGCATCCTTGTGGCGGGGCTGAGCAATTATGTGAATCAGATTATCAAGCAGACACAGAAATCAGAGTGAGGGCGGCCAACAACCGTCCTTTTTTTCGCCGGCGCAAACCCGGCAGAAGGAGCGAATATGCGAATTGATAGAAGTTATTGCAGTAACCAGAACACTTACGACGAGAATGATCCTCGGTGTATTGTCGTGCACAATACGGATAATTTCGCAGCGGGTGCCAATGCACTGGCGCATGCCAAGGCACAGCATGACGGAAATTTCCAGAACATGTCTGCACATTACTATGTGGATGACGGAGACACCGCCTACCAGGCCGCGCCGCATAACCGCGGATGTTGGCACGTCGGAGTCAACTATGGCGGTGCTAACCTGTTTGGACGCTATGGCAATCGGAGCAGCATCGGCGTGGAAATGTGTGTGCAGAGCGGATATGACTATGAGAAGGCTTTCCGTAATACCGTTGCGGTGGTCAAGGAGATCATGAGAGAAACCGGAATCCCGGCATCCATGGTATATCGGCACTATGATATCTGCAGCAAGCACTGCCCTAGCCAGATTATGGAAAGGGATGACTGGGGTCGCTTCAAGAAGTTGATCAGCGGCGCATCCAACACGCCGAAGCAGCCGGAAAATACGAAATACGAGCCTGGAATCTATAAAGTCAACGATGCAGCGCTTAATATTAGAAGTGCACCAGATGCAGACAGTAAAATCGTCGGAGTAATCCGGGATAAAGGCAGCTATACGGTGACGGAAATCCAGAATACGAGTTGGGGACGGCTGCTCTCCGGCGCAGGCTGGATTAACTGCCATACTAAGTATTGCACTTATGGCGGTGCAGCTCCGAAAGAGGAGCAGAAACCGATCTCAAAAGCAATCTCGGTTGACGGAGTATGGGGACCTGAACTGACCAGCCGCCTGCAGGAGATCTTCGGGACCGGCGCTGACGGGAAAATCAGTAATCAGCCTATTTCAAACAAGAAATACTGCACCGGTATCACGGCGGCTGAGTGGAGCAATCATCTGTCCGGCGGATCAGCTCTGATCAAGGCCATTCAGAAATGGTCGGGGGTAACCGCTGACGGTTACATCGGACCGCAGACCATCCGCGCGATGCAGAAAAAGCTCGGCACGACGGTTGACGGTGTGATCAGCAATCCGTCTGCGATGGTACGCGCACTGCAGGAGTGGTGTAATCGCCAGTAATCGGCCAACAAAAAAGCCCCGGAGATCCCCGGGGCAAAAATAAAGAATATATGAAGAAACATATTGAAAAAACACTTGGTTTTGCTATAATGACCAAAGAAGATAAGAAAGAAGGAACAGATATGCATATAGTCGGAAGGATAGATCGAAAAATATATGAATGCATAACGGATGACATCACGACTGATGAAGTAATTATTACAGAAGAAAGAATCCAGCATATAGTGGAGAGACATCCGAATGACTATGAACAATATTATGCGTATCTGAAAACAGTTGTTGAAGCTCCAGACTATATTATAGAAGCGAATAAACCCAATACAGCTTTAATTTTGAAAGAAATTATTGAATCAGATGAAAGGCAGTTCAAAACGATTCTCAGATTGAAAACATCAAAAGATAATAAGGATTTTAAGAATTCCATTATTACCTTTATGAAAATAAATGAAAAAGAATGGAGCCGTTTGATTCGAAATAAACGAATTCTTTACAAAAGAGAATAAAAGTGTTATTATTTAAATACCATAAGACAAGAGGCTGTTTGAGGTGGAGGATTTCGTACCCGTCCACACGCCGATGGCTTGACAGGGGAAACCCGAGAGACGCAGGAGAATGGTACGCCTGCCAAACAGCTTCTTGTTTAATGGCAATATAATAGTTAAGTGGAATCCTGTCAGTCAAAAGATTGATAGGATTTTTTTATATGAAAAATTCCGGGAAAATTACCCGGGAAAACATATTGTATCATCGAAATATTGACAGTTACAGCATATCATCTGGTATTGCATTCCGGTGGACCGGATGGAGAGATGGGCGCATCCATGCGGTATCTCTCTCAGCGTTTCACAGCACCGAACCGAATTGTAGCAGGGGTGTTGAATGATGTTGGGACAGAAGAACTCGCACACCTTGAGATGGTTTCAACGATCGTTCATCAGCTCACCTGCAATCTTTCTCTGGAAGAAATTCAGAACTCTGGTTTTGCCAATTACTATGTAGACCACACAACTGGCATCTGGCCGCAGGCGGCTGGCGGAGTTCCGTTTAATTCTTGTGAGTTCCAGTCGAAAGGTGATCCTTTGACAGATTTGTTCGAAGACCTCGCTGCGGATGGTGCAACTGCATAAGTGCAACATAGAAGTGTTAAGTAGAAGTTCTATATAATCTGGTGTGCCAGACACCAGATTTTACAGAACTTAGAAATTCCAATGTATTTCAATCGGGACATTTCTTGTCCCTGGAATCCGTTTTCCTACTAATATATAATCAATTAGAGTTTCAACGGTTTCTCTGTCTAAATGTTCAAGATTTGTGTATTGCTCAATAAGCTGGCGGCGATTATCGCCTGTCTGGATTTTTCTCTCAATTACATCAAGCTGTTTTTGCGTTTCAATCACCAGCTTTTCAAGCCGTTCTCTGTCATTTGTGAAGTCTTTTGACAAATTCAGGAAATCATTTTCGGAAAGAATCCCTTTTACTTTATCAAGATAAAGTTCTCTGATTACCTTTGCGTCTTCTTCAATCTTTTTTTGATAAGTAGCAAGTTGTGTTTCTAAAGCAGTTTTTTTCTCCTTTACGTTGGAGTGAAATTCCACGTTCTGTTCCAATTCATCTTTATCAAGATATTCTTGTGATAACTTGTTCAGTTCAGAAATAACTGCCTGCTCCAACTTCTTCACAGAAATAAATGAGCCTATGCAAGCGTCCTTTGCAACATGGCGATTTGAACATTGTAAATAATGTCTTCCATCTGTCTGCTTATTAGAACGCATGGTATAGCCACAGCTCATGCAGCGAGCTTTTCTGGCAAACAGCCCTATGGTTCCTACTGTAAATGGTTTTGCTTTTTCAGCTACCATAGATTGTACTCTATCCCAAAGTTCACGGTCAATAATCGGTTCGTGTGTTCCCTCTACTCTGTACCATTCCTCTTTAGGTCTGGGCTTATTTTGTTTTGTCTTATACGAAACACTGCCGTATTTTCCTTGAACCATATTTCCGATATAAATTTCATTTGTCAGCATATCGGAAATAGCAAAATATTTCCATAAGGTACTATTTTTTCTGGTAGGCTGCTTATAGCGTAAACCATGAAGCCGTTTATATTCCGTAGGGTTTGGAATCCCACGGTCATTCAGCATACGGGCAATCGCTGTTTTGCCATATCCCTGTGAAAATAAAGTAAAAACTTCTCTGACAACAGCAGCAGCTTCTTCGTCAATAATCAGGTGTCCCTTTTGTTCGGGGTCTTTTTTATAACCATAAAGAGCAAATGCACCAATATGAAATCCATTCTTCCGGCGGTCAGTCAATACGCTGCGGATGTTTTCTGACATATCCTCTAAATACCACTCATTAACCAGACCATTGATTTGTCTTGATTTTTTGTTTCCTTTATTAGCGGTATCTGCATTATCTACAATACTGATAAAACGAATCCCCCAAATAGGAAACAATCCATGTATGTATTTTTCCACCAACTCTAACTCTCTGGTAAATCTGGATTGTGTTTTACAGAGGATAATATCAAATTTTCGGTGTTCAGCGTCATTTAACAGTTTGTTAAATTCTGGTCTTCGTCTATCTGAACCAGTATAATCGTCATCACTGTATATATTGTAGACTTCCCAACCTTGTTCCAATACATATTGAATCAGCATGGATTTTTGATTTTGAATACTGTTACTATCATCAGTTTCATGTTGTTTGTTTCTATCTTCTTCTGATAAGCGGCAATAAATAGCAACTTTTGACTTTGTGTTCATCATATTTTATCTCCCTTAAAGAGAAGATAAAACAAACATTCCACCTACACTTATTATACCGTGTTGAGAAATGTTTGTCTATCATTTTACAGGTAATACCTGTCCTTTGGATTTTTCTAATTGATTGATGAGTTCTATCCATTTCTGATTGAACTCTTTTTTTAATGCCGACTTATCTTCACACTTAAATACATTTTTGCAGGAAATTTCTGCTTCTTTTGGCATAATTCCACCTCACAGTCTTTACTATGTTTACAGACTATGCAAAAATGCTTGTTCATTATGAAAGAATCATCCTTAGCAAACCGAACAGCTTCCGCTAAAGCTCATGGGAATCTCACCCCTGCATGGTTCTCATCCAGCCGTACCCTT
>ERZ857750.3097-NODE-3097-length-14486-cov-19.686993_pt1 | contig 14486 bp, 10 predicted proteins | sample MGYA00519915_ERZ857750 | MGnify/ENA primary metagenome ERZ857750 (study PRJEB31778, sample SAMEA3449358) | human gut metagenome | biome: human gut; feature: human-associated habitat; material: faeces | place: United Kingdom | collected 2010/2012 ... | reverse complement strand
AACCACCGTCACATCGGCACTGCCGTATGCGAACGGTCCTGTCCATATCGGTCACCTGGCGGGTGTATACGTGCCGGCAGATATCTATGTACGCTATCTGCGTCTGAAAAAAGAAGATGTATTATTCATCGGAGGTTCGGACGAACACGGAGTGCCTATCACCATCCGTGCCAAGAAAGAAGGAATTACTCCACAGGATGTAGTAGACCGTTATCATTCGCTGATTAAGGAATCATTCAAAGAGTTCGGTATCTCATTCGACGTGTATAGTCGCACCACTTCACCGACGCATCACCAACTGGCTTCGGATTTCTTCAAAACATTATACAATAAAGGAGAATTCATCGAAAAAACATCCGAACAATATTACGACGAGGAAGCAAAAACATTCCTTGCCGACCGTTATATCACCGGAGAATGTCCTCACTGCCATTCGGAAGGCGCTTACGGCGACCAATGCGAAAAGTGCGGAACCTCACTTTCTCCTACAGATCTTATCAACCCGAAAAGCGCCATCAGCGGTAGCAAACCGGTAATGAAAGAAACCAAACACTGGTATCTTCCTCTCGACAAACACGAAGCATGGCTGCGCAAATGGATTCTGGAAGATCACAAAGAATGGCGTCCGAACGTATACGGTCAATGCAAAAGCTGGCTCGACATGGGTCTGCAACCACGTGCCGTGAGCCGTGACCTTGATTGGGGTATCCCTGTTCCCGTAGAAGGAGCAGAAGGAAAAGTGCTCTATGTATGGTTTGACGCTCCGATCGGATACATCTCCAACACCAAAGAACTTCTTCCCGACAGCTGGGAAACATGGTGGAAAGATCCAGAAACGCGTCTGATTCACTTCATCGGAAAAGATAATATCGTATTCCATTGCATCGTATTCCCTGCCATGCTGAAAGCAGAAGGCAGCTATATCCTGCCGGACAACGTGCCGAGCAACGAATTCCTCAACCTCGAAGGAGACAAGATCTCTACTTCCCGCAATTGGGCCGTATGGTTGCACGAATATCTGGCTGATTTCCCCGGAAAGCAAGACGTACTCCGCTACGTACTGACCGCCAACGCACCGGAAACGAAAGACAACGACTTCACCTGGAAAGACTTCCAGGCACGCAATAACAACGAACTGGTAGCCGTATACGGCAACTTCGTAAACCGTGCAATGGTGCTGACTCAAAAATACTTCGACGGTCGCGTACCCGCACAGGGCAGCTTAACCGACTACGACAAGGAAACGCTGAAAGAATTCGCAGACGTGAAAGCAGAAGTAGAAAAACTGCTCGACGTATTCAAATTCCGCGATGCACAGAAAGAGGCCATGAATCTGGCACGTATCGGAAACAAATACCTGGCCGACACCGAACCGTGGAAACTGGCTAAGACAGATATGGAACGTGTAGGAACCATCCTCAACATTTCCCTGCAACTGGTTGCCAACCTTGCCATCGCCTTCGACCCATTCTTGCCGTTCAGCTCGGAAAAACTCCGCAAAATGCTGAACATGGATACTTTCGAATGGTCTGAACTGGGAAAAGATAACCTGCTTCCTGTAGGCCATCAGTTAAACAAACCGGAGTTATTGTTCGAGAAGATCGAAGACGCTACTATCGAAGCACAGGTACAAAAGCTGCTCGATACAAAGAAGGCAAATGAAGAAGCCAACTACAAAGCTAATCCTATCCGCCCGAACATCGAATTCGACGACTTCACGAAACTGGATATCCGTGTAGGTACCATTCTTGAATGTCAGAAAGTACCGAAAGCGGATAAATTGCTGCAATTCAAAATCGATGACGGACTGGAGACACGTACCATCGTATCAGGTATTGCCAAGCATTATCAACCGGAAGAGCTGGTAGGCAAACAAGTTTGCTTCATCGCTAATCTCGCTCCGCGCAAACTGAAAGGAATCGTCAGCGAAGGCATGATTCTTAGTGCCGAAAACAACGACGGCAGTCTGGCAGTTATCATGCCGGGACGTGAAGTGAAGCCGGGCAGCGAAGTAAAATAATAAAACTAGAATAGGGAATACATGAAAAGCTATCATCACGCATAGCCTTTTCATGTATTCTTTGCAAATAACATGAGCGAGAATCAGTCACTAAAAGAAAAGACAGCCAAAGGACTATTTTGGGGAGGATTCAGCAACGGCATACAGCAGTTGCTAAACCTACTTTTCGGAATATTCCTCGCGCGATTACTCACTCCGTCAGATTATGGAATGGTGGGAATGTTGGCCATCTTCTCCCTCATTGCCAGCTCGATACAAGAAAGTGGTTTCACAGCTGCCCTTGTTAATAAGAAAGAAGTGACGCACAATGATTACAATGCCGTATTCTGGTTCAACGCGGCCATCAGTCTGTCGCTGTACCTGCTGTTATTCCTCTGTGCACCGCTTATCGCTGACTTTTACGATACTCCCGAACTGACACCACTGGCACGTTATTCTTTTATCGGCTTCTTCATTGCCAGTCTGGGAATATCCCACAGTGCCTATCTCCTGCGTAATCTGATGGTCAAACAGCGGGCATTGTCTTCGGTTATCGGACTCACCGTGTCCGGAATCACCGGAGTCACTCTTGCCTACTTTGGTTTCTCTTATTGGGGAATTGCTACGCAAAGCATCGTTTACGTAACCATCAACACAGCCTGTTACTGGCATTTCACCCGTTGGCGACCAAGCTTGCAGTTCAACTTCACCCCGATTAAGGAAATGTTCGGATTCAGTGGGAAACTACTGGTTACCAATGTATTCAATCACATCAATAACAATCTGTTTTCCGTGATACTGGGTAAATTCTACAGCGAAAAAGAAGTAGGATATTACAACCAAGCCAATAAATGGTGCGGCATGGGACAACTCTTCATCTCCGGCATGATAAACGGAGTAGCGCAACCGGTACTCACCAAAGTGTCCGACGACCTTGAACGGCAAAAACGGGTATTTCGCAAAATGCTGCGTTTCACCGCTTTTGTCTCGTTTCCCGCCATGTTGGGATTGGGAATCGTATCGGAAGAGCTGATTATCATCACCATCACCGACAAGTGGTATTCCAGCATATTAATCATGCAAATACTGTGTATCAGCGGAGCCTTTGCTCCCATCGCATACCTCTATCAGCAGCTCATCATCAGCAAAGGGAAATCCCGCATCTATATGTGGAACACCATAGCGCTCGGCATAATTCTACTGTCAGGCGTTCTGTTAGTCCACTCACACGGTATCTATGCCATGCTCGCCGTCTATGTATCCACCAATATACTGTGGCTACTGACGTGGCACTACTTCGTATGGCAGGAAATCGGACTAAAGCTGCGCCATGCACTGATAGACATTCTTCCTTATGCTGTCATTGCAGCTACGGTAATGGCAATCACCTATTATTCCACCCGTTCCATCGAGAATATTTATCTCCGCTTGGCAAGCAAGATAGTGCTCGCAGCAGCACTCTACGTAGCCGCCATGTGGGGCAGCCGTTCGGTCACCTTTAAAGAAAGCATCCAGTATTTCATCAAAAAGAAGACACATGAACCCCAATGATCTTGCCACCAAATACCACCTTCTAAATCGTTCTTTCAAAAAGACGATGATCTATCACATAGGTATAGACGCCGGATTCTTTACCGAATATACCTATATGCTCCATGCAATGCTCTATTGCCTGCAACACAAAATACAGTTCAAGCTCTACTCCGACGACGCCAACTTCGGATGGGAAAAAGGTTGGGAAGATTGTTTCGCCCCCTTCTGCGAGCAAGTGCACGAACCGTTTCATCACACTTATAACACCCATCGCCTCCCCTCCTGGCAGGCATTGATGAAAGACAAAAAGCTGCCTAAGACGAAGTTACTGAAATGGAAACTGAAAGTAACCTGTAAGAACATCATCGGAAAAGCCCTTGCTTTCTTCACGTATGGCAAAACCGGTCCGACTCAACTTTCAAGTGACGTTCAACCCCAACCAGCATTTCCATATCCCCGAACTGGGAATAGACGGTGACTACCTCCACACCTTCCAAAAGCTGACGGAAATCACCTGGAAACTCAACGACACCACCGCACAGGAATGTCTCCAATTTGCCGCCAGCCTGCAACTTCCGCCTCAATACGCAGGATGCCAAATACGCGGAGGAGACAAGATCACCGAAACCAACCTGCTTCCACCGGAACATTACATACGCCTCATCAAAGAAAAAACAGCCATCCGCGACGTCTTTGTATTGACCGACGACTACCGCCTCTTCGAGCAATTGCAAACCCTTGCCCCGGACATACACTGGTACACCCTTTGCAGCCCCGACGAAAAAGGATACGTCAACAGCGCTTTCACGCAGACCACCAAAGAGCTGAAACAGAGACAAATGACACGTTTCCTTTCCTCGATACAGATATTGATGAATGCCTCCGTCTTTATAGGAAGCATCACCACCGGTCCCAGCCTGTTCCTATTGAAGAAATTCTATCCGGACATTAATCCGGCAGACTGTCTGCTCAAGGACTTTCCGCAAGCATCCGTCCTCCCCATCCCGGGACGCGGACAAGTGGCCACCGAATTTATGCAAGGAAACTTAAAGTGATAGTAACTCAAAGTTATAGTAACTTAGCAATATAATTACTACTTTTGTAGCACAACGTGCATTAACCATTTCCGATGAACAAGAAATATACAGCCGAAGAGCTTGATTTATTACATGCCGAACTCTACGACATATTGGGAGAAACCATCCGGGTGTGTCAGAAGCACAACATTCCCTATTTTGTGATTGGCGGCACGGCAATCGGTGCACTCTACGACCAGGCGATTCTCCCCTGGGATGATGATATTGACATAGGCATGACGCGGGAGAACTACAACAAATTTCTGAAAGTAGCTCCCGAGGAACTGGGTCCTTCCTACTTCCTTTCATGGATAGAGACAGACCCTCATACCCCGTATTATTTTGCCAAAGTCAAGAAAAACGACACCCTTTTTGTAGAAAAAATATTCAAGAATGTCCCGATGCATCCGGGCATTTTTGTCGATATATTCCCATTCGACAAAATTCCCGACAACAAGCTGCTGCGAAGAATACAATCCGAAGCACTCGGCTTCCTCAAATGCTGCCTGATGGGAAAAGAGATATGGATGTGGAAACACTTCGGTACATGTGAAATAGAGAACCCCACGAACCGGGGAGCCTTCTCCTGTTTCCTGAACAGGGTAGTCGACCTGCTTTTCTCTAAAAAAGCAATCTACCGCATGCTGGTGTCAGTTCAAAGCTGTTTCAACTCACGAAACACTCGTTACTATAACAACGTAATGGCCACTGCCGACCACGTAACCGTAGAAAGCATCCGCCACCTGCAACCCGTGAAATTCGGCCCTCTCACAGTGACCGCCCCCGACGACCTGGAAGGATTTTTGCGTTACAACTATCCAACCCTGCATCGATTTACAGAAGAAGAGCAGGAAAAAGTGAACAACCACTATCCTGCCGCCCTGTCATTCAGTACAACCCCAAAACAAGAACTATGAATATGAAATCCGCTTTAGTAGACGTCCCGGTACTTATCCTGTTCTTCAACCGCCCGCAACAGTTGTCGCAAGTGTTCGAGCAAGTGAAGAAAGCGCGTCCGTCCCGCCTCTTCCTCTATCAGGACGGAGCACGAAACGAACGTGACCTGCCCGGAATAAAAGCCTGCCGTGAAATTGTATCACAGATAGACTGGGAATGTGAAGTAGAACGGCTTTATCAGGAAAAGAATTTCGGCTGCGACCCTTCGGAGTACATTTCGCAGAAATGGGCCTTTTCGAAAGTCGACAAGTGCATCGTATTGGAAGACGACGATGTGCCCGCCGTCTCCTTTTTCCAATTCTGCAAGGAGATGCTGGATAAATACGAATATGACACCCGCATCAGCATGATTGCCGGATTTAACCCCGAAGAAATCACCCAAGATATGCCCTACGACTATTTCTTTACCACCACCTTCTCTATCTGGGGATGGGCAAGCTGGAAACGGGTAGTCGACCAATGGGATGAGTTCTACAACTTCCTGGACGACTCCTTCAATATGCAACAACTGGAACAGCTTATCAAGGAACGCAAATTCCGGAGCGACTTTATCTACATGTGCCAGCGTCACCGGGAACAGCAGAAAGCCTTTTATGAAACGATCTTCCACGCCTCCATACTGTTCAACTCCGGGCTAAGCATCGTGCCTACCCGCAACATGATTAATAACTTGGGAGCAACGGCAGATTCCACCCATTTCGCCGGCTCGATTCATACCCTGCCCAAAGGTTACCGCCGCATCTTCACGATGAAGCGCTATGAGGTGGATTTTCCACTGAAACATCCCCGCTACGTCATCGAAAACGTTGCCTACAAAGAGAGCGTTTACCGCATCATGGGCTGGGATCATCCGTGGATCAAGATCGGACGTTCGTTCGAAGAACTGTTCCTCAACCTGAAATACGGCAATTTCTCCATCATTACGAAAGCTGTCAAAAACCGAATCAACAAATGGCTGAAAAGAAACAAGCACCACTAAATAAGTTGCTTACTATTTATTTTTACCATACCCGCCTCACACGGGAAAGCTACGAGGAATGGAAAGAATATAAATTCCCCGGGCACATTTTATACGGACTTCCTTTACTGGAGAATTACGGAATACACTCCGTGATGCACAAATGCAAATATTTCTCCGGCCGTCTGAAACTCATGCTTTACGCCACCAAAGAGATTCTCTTCTGCAAGGAGAAATACGACGTCCTCTACGCCACCTCTTTCCGGGGTATAGAGCCCGTCATCTTCCTCCGTGCCCTGGGACTGTATCGCAAACCCATCGTGATCTGGCATCATACGGCAGTCGTGACCAATCCCAAACCGTGGCGCGAACAAATCTCCCGCCTTTTCTACAAAGGTATAGACCAAATGTTCCTGTTCAGTCGGAAACTGATTCAGGACTCGCAGAAAACCCGGAAAGCACCGTCCCACAAACTGAAACTCATCCATTGGGGACCGGATCTTCCTTTCTACGACCACCTGCTTGCAGAAATGCCCGACCGGAAGCCCGAAGGATTTATCTCCACCGGTAAAGAAAACCGGGACGTAGACACCTTGCTCCAGGCATTTGCCGCAACGAACGAGAAACTGGATTTGTACATTGCCGTCTCATGCGGTAACATCAACTATAAAAAGATCATCGACCCGTATGCATTGCCCGACTCCATTCGCATCCATTATACCGACGGAGTGATTCCCTACGAACTGGGGAAACTGGTGGCACGCAAAAGTTGCATCGTGATCTGCTGCCTGGACTTCCCCTATACCGTAGGACTGACCACGCTCGTGGAAGCATTCGCCCTCGGCATCCCCGTCATCTGTTCGCGCAACCCCAACTTCGAAATAGACATCAACAAGGAAGGAATAGGCATCACCGTAGAATATAACGACGTACAAGGCTGGATAGACGCTATCCGCTACATCGCCGACCACCCCGAAGAGGCACGGCGCATGGGAGAGAATGCCCGCAAACTGGCGGAAGAACGTTTCAACCTCGAAATCTTTTCACGCGAAATAGCAGAAAGCTTGCTGGAAATATCAAACATTTCCTCTAAAAACCGTACATTTGCATAAACTTTTGCCCATGAGAGTCCTGATTATAAATACATCTGAACGAATAGGAGGAGCAGCCATCGCAGCAAGCCGGTTGATGGAGTCACTGAAAAACAACGGCATCAAAGCCAAAATGCTGGTACGTGACAAACAGACCGACCAAATCAGTGTTGTCCGCTTAAAAAGTAACTGGTTGCAAGTGTGGAAGTTCATGTGGGAACGGATTGTGATCTGGAGTGCCAACCGTTTCCGGCGTTACCATTTGTTTGACGTAGACATCGCCAACACAGGTACAGACATCACCTCACTCCCGGAATTCCGCCAGGCCGACGTGATCCATCTGCATTGGATCAACCAGGGAATGCTCTCACTGAACGATATACGAAAGATACTGACCTCCGGCAAACCCATAGTCTGGACCATGCACGATATGTGGCCATGCACCGGCATCTGCCATTACGCACGGGAGTGCAACAACTATCAGCAGGAATGTCACGACTGTCCGTACATCTACAAAGGCGGGGGACGAAAGGATTTATCCTATCGCACGTTCCGCAAAAAACAAAAGTTATACAGCTACGCTCCCATTCATTTCGTCACGTGCAGCCATTGGCTGAAGGAACAAGCCCAGACCAGTGCATTATTTGAAGGGAAAAGCGTGACCAATATTCCGAACGCTATTAATACCAACTTGTTCAAACCCATGAACAAGAAGGAAGCGCGTGCCAAATTCATGTTGCCGGAAGGTAAGAAACTAGTTTTGTTCGGCTCATTAAAGATCACCGATAAACGAAAAGGGGTCGACTATCTGATTGGGGCATGCAAACTGTTAGCAGAAAAGCATCCGGAATGGAAAGACTCACTGGGTGTAGTCGTATTCGGCAACCAGTCGCAGCAGTTACAGGAACAACTTCCTTTCCATGTATACCCGCTCCCTTATATCAAAAATGAGCATGAAGTAGTGAATATCTACAATGCCGTAGACCTCTTCGCCATCCCGTCTCTGGAAGAGAATCTTCCCAATATGATTATGGAAGCAATGGCCTGTGGAGTGCCTTGTGTCGGTTTTAATGTGGGAGGTATCCCCGAAATGATCGATCATCTGCACAACGGCTACGTGGCACAATACAAATCCTCGGAAGATTTTGCCAACGGCATACATTGGATATTGACGGAACCGGAATACAACGAACTCTCTGCACAGGCCTGCCGCAAGGTTCTGGGTAATTATTCGGAGAGTATCGTTGCAAAGAAATATACAGATGTCTACAATAAAATAACGGGGAAATATGCATAGTGTCCATCCTACTCCCAAGTTCTCTATCATTACGGTGACATACAATGCTGAAAAGGTATTGGAAGACACGATTCAAAGTGTTATTTCACAAACCTATCATCATATAGAATACATTATCGTGGATGGAGCTTCCAAGGATGGAACCCTCTCTATTATCAACCGCTACCGGTCACGCATACACACCGTCGTCAGCGAACCCGACAAAGGACTGTATGACGCTATGAATAAGGGCATCGCCCTTGCCAGCGGTGATTATCTCTGTTTCCTGAATGCAGGCGACTGTTTTCATGAGGATGATACGCTGCAACAAATGGTGCACACCATCAACGGCAATGAACTGCCCGATATACTTTACGGAGAAACCGCTATCGTAGACAAGGACAGGCATTTCCTGCGGATGCGCAGATTGTCCGCCCCTGAAACGCTCACCTGGAAAAGTTTCAAACAGGGAATGTTAGTCTGCCACCAGGCATTCTTCCCCCGCCACACGCTCGTAGAGCCATATAATCTGCAATATCGCTTTTCTGCAGATTTCGACTGGTGCATCCGCATCATGAAGAAAGCACGTACTTTGCACAATACCCACCTGACAATCATCGACTATCTGGAGGAGGGAATGACTACCCGGAATCAGAAAGCATCCCTCAAAGAAAGATTTCGGATCATGGCAAAGCATTACGGGCTGATTGGAACCGTGGCGCATCATGCATGGTTCGTGATCCGTGCAGTTACTCACCAGTAGGCGAAGGCATATAAAGCATCACCTGGTCTAATATCACTCCTTCGTCCAATGCCTTGATTACCAATTTGTGGGACTTCTTTCCGGATACCGGAAGTCGAACCGTTCGGATGGCTTGATTGCGCAGCACGTTCTCTTTCCATTCTTCACTCCGTCCTTTCGTTTCATAAGAGATCACTTCAGGCGCTGCATCGTCCAACGATATTGAGAAACGTAATTGATCTCCTCTCACAGGATGATTAGGCAACAAGCGGATGTCAACCTCTACCGAGTCTGTTTTCCAGTTGTCAAAAGAGAACATCAGTGCATCTCCCTTGTCAATGCCTGTCGCTTTGCTTTCATATCCCAGGCCCTCACAAATAGCAAAAGTTCCTTTCCGCGCATTCAAGGTCTTACTATTCAGGATATTCTTCCCATCCAAGCCGTTCCATTTATAGATAGCTACACGCTCTTTCATCATCGGAGAAGTAGCCGTTTTTCTTTCCACGCGATTGAATACGGGGAGTTTTCGGGGTTGGAAATCCATCATGCGGTTCCACTTTCCATCTTCCAGTGAGTTATACTGTTTTGTCAATACTACAATGCTGTCATAGGCAAGATCACTTTTCTCCCAGTCCGCTTTTCCGTGGCGGGCTAATTGGGCATATAGCAATTTCCGGTTCATCTGTGTAGCAGCTTGCACCGGGTATTTCACCAATTCAAAATAGGCACTTTGTCTGCCGGATGGGATTTTCGAAGCTGCCCGTTCCACTGCCTCCGACAATTTATCATAAGCCTGCAAACGTCCGTTGATTTCTTTTTCACTCCATGGGAGATCTTTGACAACACGATAAACAGGATCTTTCTCCTCTTCCCTCGTATTTCCCATAAATTCAGGTTTACGAATATGGGCCAGACGATAGTGTTCCTGCATCACAGGTAATACTGCCTTTGTGCACGAAGCTCCCAATTCCCGTTCCAGCCAGTGTTTCAGATGAGAGGTCACTCCTTCCGAGGCCACAGCTTCTATATTCCAGGCCATATCCATAAACAACTCTATCTGATACTCAGCAGGCTTGATATCTCCGACGTTCAGTATCCACATCTTCTGTATGCCTCGATCGTAAGCCAGCTTCATTTGTTGGAAAATCAGATACGGGCTCATCGTACTCAACCAGAGATGGTCATGCGGACGTCCCCAATAAGAAACATGATAATAGACTCCATTCCCTCCTTTACGTGCGCATTCTTCGGCCGTAGGAAAATGGCGGATATAGCCATAGTTATCGTCACACCACATCAATGTTACATCATCGGGCACCTGTAATCCGGCATGATAAATGTCGAGTACCTCTTTATAAGGGATAAAAACCTGCGGGACTTTAGTCACATCCTTATCAACATATTTTTCAATCAACCCGCGTTGATCTGCAAACACACGATCTATTACGGCCTTCTGTTCTTCCACCGTCTTCGCTCCCTGCATCTTACCATCGTGTACACCACGCATACCCAACGTATAGAGTATTTCCTGATCTGCCACCTCTTTTACACGGTCTTCCCAGAATTTGTAAACAGCCGGAGCATTATTCACATAATCATAAGCCCCTTCTCCTCTTCGTTTCCACTCGCCGGCAGCGCTGCAAGCCATCGGTTCGCAATGGGAAGCACCGATGAAGATTCCATATTTCTTGGCAGCTTCCTGATTGCCTTTGGTCAGGAAGAAAGGAAGTGTACATTCGTGCATTGCAGGCCAATAGGTGTTGGCACGCAGACGAAGTAAGAGTTCAAAAATACGCTCGTTGGTACGCGGGCCTATCTCACCTTTCACTTTTGAAGGTTCATAGGTCCGACTGCTCCATGGCATCAAGCCCCAGTCTTCATCATTAATAAATATACCCCGATATTCCACCGAAGGAGCCTGAAGACTTTGGAATTTGGAAGATAGCTTAAAAAGTTTCTTCTTTTCCGGAGTTACGTCCGCCCACCATTCCCAGGGAGAGACACCTAACAAACGGGATATTTCGAGTATTCCATAAGCCGTACCATGTTTGTCACTGCCGGCTACGATCAATTTACCCTCCGGAGAAACAGATAATAGAAAAGCCTGCTTCTTGCCTTTTAGCGCAGAAACATCTATGCCGGTCCGGCTGATAAGCTCACTCTGCCCCACCGTTCCTATCACAATTTCACCTGTTTTCTCATTCGCTTGGGTAGTCGACGACAATACTGTCTGAATATCACGCCCCAGCATTTCCAATGCGGTTCGTACAACCAGTTCTTCAGAAGGGCTGCAAGCGATGACAACTGTTTGACCGGAAGTCAAAACAAAATCCTTACTACGAATCGGTAAAGCAACTATCAAAAAGATGAAAAAAGAAAACAGAAGTTTATGTCTCATAGGTTCTATTATTTATAGAAGACAAAATTACAGGTTTGCAGAAAATGTACTATAGAATAGTGTACAATTTCATAGAATTCTGTCCGACCTATTTAAAATGTAGCAGGCAACGCAAACAACTGATACATCAGCGTTCGTGCCATGCGTATCTGTCCTTTCGTGCTGGGATGCAAACGGTCATATCCCGCATCGTAGAAATAAATCAGTTGTTCTTCCACCATCGGATTCAATCCGGTTACCGCATTAAAATCAATCACGGGAACTCCCCACACATTGCCGGCTTCTTTAACAGCCTGCACGTAGGCATCCACATATTCGCCACAACTGTTCTGGTAGTTTTCATCCGGTTGCACATTCGTTTCTCCAAAATTGGCCAGTGAACGGTGCAACGGGGTCAGCAACACAATCTGCTTGTCCGGGAAGAGTTGTTTCAGTCTATTGATTCCTATGTTGATACGTCCCTTATACGTGCTTCCATCCATTATAGGAGTGCGTTTCTTACGGGTTTCTAGCTTTTGGGTTTGCCCACGGGCTGCCATCACTTGTTCTTCTGTTTCCGTAAACCATTCTCCAATAGGTACACCGTCATTAAAATCATTCGTACCCATCAAAATCACGATAGCATCTACTTCTCCACCGTGTTCTTTCTTCAGTTGCTCGGCTTGCCGGGGCACATCATTCCATTGCCTGCCACTGATACCATATACATAAGGAGTGATTCCCAGCCATTCCTGCAGAAAATCCCAGTATTTCTTTATCTTGTCACCATAACAGTTGGGATCTGTAATAGAGTCTCCCAAATATCCCACTCTTTTTCCTTGCCACGGGTGCCGGATGCATCCATTATTCGTTTCAACAGAGTTTGCCACTTTAGAAGATTGATTCTGTCCGCACAGAAAAGAGGAACAGAAAAACAGGATGGTACATGTGAGTAATAATTTGCTTTTCATCGGTATCATACATTAAATGAGAGATTTGTATTTAATATTCGACAAAAATAACTCAAAAAAATGTAGTTTCAATCAATTTGGACGATCAATCTCATCCATGCAACCGGATATATAAACATATTCCTATTTGACTATTCTTGCTAAAATACAGGTTTACAGTCTTTTTTCAATCAAGTTATCATTGAGTTTTGCAGCTAAAACCCTATCTTTGTCACAAACTAAAAGAAATAATTGGATGTTTAACTCATTTTCATTCCATAAGGATTCCGTTCTGTAAATAATCTGTAAGCCTTCCTCTCATTACAGATTATCCCTTATGTTTTCTGACATACTCTTGTCAGAGTTATTTTCTATATCTAAATTTTTAAACTATTTGTATGGTCAAATGGTTGCAAGCATCATTATATGCCTCCATTCGCCGTACAACCAAAACATTAAAACAATGAGTAACGATTTTAAATCAATCCACGAATTCGATTTTACACTGATATGTAATTACTTCAAGGCATTAAAACGTCAAGGTCCCGGAAGTCCTGAAGTCACACAAAAAGCCGTAAGCTTCATCAACGAACTGTCCGACAAGGCACGAATAGCCGACATTGGCTGTGGCACAGGCGGTCAGACAATGGCATTAGCCAACTATACGAAAGGACAAATTACAGGTATCGACCTTTTCCCCGACTTTATCGAGCTATTCAACAAAAATGCAATAGAAGCCCATTGTGAAGACAGAGTAAAGGGTATCGTCGGTTCCATGGACGCTCTGCCATTTCAAGAGGAAGAACTCGATCTGATCTGGTCCGAAGGCGCTATCTATAACATAGGATTCGAACGCGGCATGAACGAATGGAACAAATTCCTGAAAAAGAACGGATTTATCGCTGTAACGGAAGCCTCCTGGTTCACCCCGGAACGTCCCTCCGAAATAGAAGACTTCTGGATGGCCAATTACCCGGAAATCGATACGATTCCAAGAAAGATAATGCAAATGGAAAAAGCAGGATATATCCCGACAGCCCATTTCATTTTACCGGAAAATTGCTGGCTTGAGCATTTCTACGCTCCCCAGTTCCCTGTTCAGGAAGCTTTTTTGAAGGAATATGCAGGAAATGACGCAGCCGCAGACCTCATCACCGGGCAACGGTATGAAGAGAGCCTATATAATAAGTATAAAGAATACTACGGCTACGTATTCTATATAGGACAAAAAAAAGATTGATTATCTGCCGGAGAAGTTAGCAAGATAGGACAACTCTCCGGCATTTATAATCCTTTACTTTGCAGAAAACATGGAGACGAAAGATATCAATAAACAGGAATATCAGTTACGGATCAATAAAGTGACCGACTATATTCACAATCACATAGACCAGCCGTTATCATTACAGAAAATGGCAGGTATCGCCTGCTTTTCTCCTTTCCACTTCCATCGCGTATTTACAATCCTGACGGGCGAAACGCCTACGGATTATATCAAACGCACCCGGATTGAAAAAGCAGCCCTAT
>ERZ857750.3092-NODE-3092-length-14501-cov-25.306452_pt1 | contig 14501 bp, 13 predicted proteins | sample MGYA00519915_ERZ857750 | MGnify/ENA primary metagenome ERZ857750 (study PRJEB31778, sample SAMEA3449358) | human gut metagenome | biome: human gut; feature: human-associated habitat; material: faeces | place: United Kingdom | collected 2010/2012 ... | reverse complement strand
ATATCCAGGATTCCCACTTCGCGGATTCCCGCCTTCACTTCCTCCCATACATGGGCATGCTCCTCCACGTACGCCGCTATCAACTCCTTGTCGTCGTAGAGATCCAAAGTCTGGCAATATCTTTTCATATTATAATATATTTCAGAGTTTTACGAAAATAAGTTTACACACTCTTGCCGTGTTTCATACACAGCGAATATAGTAAAAAAACGAGAAAGGCAAGCACAACACACCCACTTCTCCTCCAGAAAAGAAAGAGAACATAGCATTCAAACAAAAATAATCCCTTATTTTTGCCGAAGTAATTACAAGAAAAAAATAAAATGAAACCTTCCCTTTTCGAACGTGTCTTTCTCAGTATACTTTCCTTCTGTCAGAAAGTCTTCTATAAACTCATGGGCATCAGATAGCCCCCTTTTTCATCAGTTTGGCTGAAATAAACTGCGGAATCTTCGACAAAATTTTCATCCCCAGTGTCAGATACGGCGAGAAACCATGACTCCGGTACATCCTCAAGTCCTCCGCCCATTTCTGCTTCATCTTTTCCGGGTCTGTAGACAGTCCTCCCATTCTCATTCTCACGATATATTCATCCAGATACGCCACCTTCAGGTTACCCTCATACAGATAGCGCACCAAGAAATCCGAGTCCGCTGCAATCTTGAAACTCTCGTCATACAATCCCAGTCGCTCTATACACTCCCTTCGGATATACACCGTAGGATGCAGCGGCAGCCATCCCCGTTTCATTTTCCCTTTGCTGTACGAACCACTAATCCAGTTGCGCACCACCTTCTGCGTATCCTTGGCATCCACAAACAGTCCGTTGCCATACACCAGGTCCGCACCCGTTTCCTCAAACTTCCGTACAATATGCGCAATCGTTTCCTTCGAAAACAGGAAATCATCCGAGTGAATCAGTCCGATGATATCCCCCGTAGCCCTTTTCAGGCCCTTGTTTATACCCTCATACATACCGCGGTCGCGTTCCGATACCATTTGCGCAATCCCTTCCTTATAGCGTTGAATCACCGCCCACGAGTTGTCTTTCGACGCCCCGTCTATCACGATGTATTCTATGTCGGGATACGTTTGCGAGAGTACACTCTCTATGGCATCTCCTATGGTTGCTTCGCGGTTGAAGCAAGAGGTGATGATAGATACTTTCATATTTTATGTAAGTTAAAAATCAATATATAGGCTTTCTTCTTAGAGATATTTTTCTTTGAGATAGCTTTTGATAGCCTCTTCGTTGAAATTGAATTTCTTCTTTATTTCGAAAATTTTGGCATCTACCAGCATTCTATACCAGAAACCTTGTAAGATGTGCCAAACAAACCCCTCTTTTCCATCCAGAAATCCACCCTTTAAAATATACCGTAAGAAGAAATTAATGAATGGACGCAAGAATAGCGGAGCCTTAATATATTTTATTTTCAGCCATCGTTTCCGTTGTTCTTCCGTACCCCAGAATTTAGGAATTACCTCTTCCGCTTTGGCGTCCATACCATATTCCATCATCAGCATATCCACCATTTCACGTGTAGCATATCCATTGTGCTTTTCAGTCCACCAGGTCAAGTCATTCAGATTGGCATCTACCTGATTACCCTCCTCCACAGTAATAGTTGTTCCATCAAAAATACGGATATGTTCATCCATCCACCGGTTCTCACAATCCCCGTGCCCTTTACGGAATACCTTTAAGTGATACGAAGGATACCATCCACCGTGCAGCAAAGGTCTACCCATAAAGTCGATACGCTTCCTTACATAGATACCGTTTACATTGGTATCACAACTCTGTATGGCAGTCTTTACCGCCTCTCCGATATTTCCTTCAAGAAATTCATCCGCATCAATACGCCAAATCCATTCCGATTGGATAGGACATTGATATACACCATAATTAAACTGAGTTGCATAGTTTTTCCACGGATTTTTGTAGACTTTAGCTCCTAATTCCTCTGCAATTTCACAAGTCTTGTCATCGCTGAAAGAATCAATAACAAAAATCTCATCACATATTCCTTTTAGAGAATTGATGCAACGCGTAATGTGTTTTTCCTCATTCTTTGTGAGGATGATTGCTGCTATACTCATTTTAAAATTCTTTTTTTGATGAATTGGGCTGGATTACCACCCACTATATTATAATCTTCTACACTCTTGTAAACAGAAGCAGTAGCTCCCACAATAGCAGCCTTACCTATGCAGACACCTAAGCTGATAAAAACTTTGGTTCCAATCCATGCCTTTTCTTTTATCCATATAGGAGCCGTAATCAGAGAATCATCTGCTGTGTTCAGTTGGTTCACCTCGTGAGAAGCTGTACACAAATAACTATATTGAGATACAACTACATCGTCTTCCAATACCACCCAGTCTTGATTATAACATATCGTATTAGGACCTAAACAAGCCCGATGCCCCATTTTAAGTTTCCACGGTGCCCATATTTTAGCCGATGAATAAACCTCGGCATCCCATTCTATTTTAGCTCCAAATAGTTTAAGTATGCAAAGACGCCATATACGAAATAACTTTGTGCCAAAAGGTTTGAATAAAAATAAGGCTATAATGTTCCAAATCCCTCGCTTCAGTTTATTTGATAAGGAAACATGGCCTGGAGTATGTTTTGATAAATCCATATATTAGAGATATAAAAATTGAGGTTTAGTTTGAGGGGATAGTGTCCACTCGTATACAGATTTCATCTTTTCAGCAATTGCTTCTACAGAATAATTCTCTTTTACAAGCAGCTTTCCTCTTTCTCCCATTTCTTTCAGTTCGTTCGAAAAAAGAGCCTGCCGTATCGCTTCTGTAATTGCTTCCTGCTTGTATTCTACCCACCATCCACACTGATGTGTTTCCAGTTCTTCCCATGGTGCACCTTTAGTCGCAATACAAGGAATACCTCTTACCAAACCTTCCAAAATTACATTTCCTAAATTTTCAAATTCACTGGGCATAGCTAATACAGACAATGAAGCAATAGCTTCATCTTTTTCTTTGCCCGATAAGAATCCTGCGAAACGTACATTTGTCAATCCTAATCTGCTTACTTCTTTTTTTAGGAAGGCTTCGTATTCTTCATCTCCTCCTCCTATAATCAGCAACTCCGCATGGGCTGTTTCTTTACGTAATTCTGTAAAAGCATAAATCAATCCTTCCACATTTTTTCTTGGTGAAAGTCTTCCCAAATACCCTAAACGGAATACATCATCTTTCTTTGTTTCTTTGTATTCTTTTATTTCAATTGGGTTAGGTATAATGGCAATAGGAGAGGTTACTCCTAAATTCCGGCAGTGTTCCATTTCTTCTTTGCATGTCACTTGTACACAAGCTGCACGATTCAAATCATCCAATAGCCGGAATTTCAAAGAGAGTTCCTTGAAGAATTTATTCGATTTTCGTATATCTTGCGGATAAAGCATCCCTCTGGGAGTAATCAGATAAGGCTTTCTTTTTTTGCGTGCAATATCTGCCAGTGCATAAGTAGGATACTGCCATACCCCTTGTGCATGATAAATATCATATTTACCCAATTTTTCAATTTCTTTTTTCAATGCTGGTGAATATGCCATTTTATGCTCCCACGGAGCTTTGGCAAAATGAACCGGAACATTTTCTCCTCTCAGTCTGCCGGTAGGAGAAAGTGGATACATAATGATTTCTGCCTCTACTCCTTGTTGGCGCAAACCGTATAAAGTATAATAGGTACTCATGGCAGGACCACCGGCATTTACATCCAATGTACCTGTGTGTAAAACTTTCATTGTTGTCTGTTTAAGAGTTTATTATAAGTGTCTAAGTATATATGAGTTATAGTTTCTATAGAAAATCGCTTTACATTCTCAAATCCTTTTTCTATATACTTTTCATGTTGTTCTATTGCTTTTTTATATCCTTCATGCATTGAATTGATATCAGTTGGATTTACCAATACTGCACTATCGTTGGCTATTTCTTTCATCGGTGAAAGATTACTTGTGATGACTACACGACCTATGCTTTGACCTTCTATGATAGGCATTCCAAAGCCTTCGTATAAAGAAGGGAAGTTGACAATATCACACTGTTGATATTCCTGGATAATTTCCTGATCTGAGAGATTGTATGCATTCGAATAGTCAATTTGATTTCTTTGAAGATGTTCTTTTTCTTCTTCAGACAATTTCCCAATGATCCTCAGTTTGCATGGAAAGCCATTCAATGCTTCTATTGTATTAAAAAGATTTTTATTAGGCTTAGTTCCAATATGAAGTATATTAGGATATTTTATGTTGAATTCTTTCTGTGTAGGTTGAAACTCACTGCTGATAGGGTTGTAGATAACACTATGATTTTGCAAAGGAACTAATTTGAGAGCTTCTTGTTGGCTGAAATCAGAAATGAAAGTTACATGTTTAGCATAACGTAGCGATTTTATCCATAATAAGTATTTCCCTAAAAGTTTGATACTTTTTTGCTGTTTGGTGTAAAATCCTAAATCATGTACCGTGACAATTGTATTATAAGAACAAAGAAAAGGGAGCAGATAATGTTCTGCTCCTGTAATATGAATAATATCGTATTTTCTTTTTTTTATATAGCGTTTAGCAAAAAGTATATTTTGTATTAAACTATGTGGTTTATAATTACTATTGGGGAGATAGATTGAATCAACTTCACCATATTTTTTCATTTCCTTTTCAATGGGACGGAATACTTTTCCTATTGAAAAACCCATCTTTTCGGAACGATAAATATATAGAACTTTCATAATTGAATGTGAATAAGTTGGCTTTAATCTCTTCTGAAAATATCACGAGTATACACCTTCTCTTTCACATCATCCAAACAGTTGTCATAGCGATTAGCAATGATGGCTTGAGACAGTTTCTTAAATTCATCCAAGTTATTAACTACCTGTGAGCCAAAGAAAGTGCTACCGTCTTCCAAGGTCGGTTCATAGATAATCACTGTCGCACCTTTCGCCTTGATACGCTTCATTACTCCCTGAATAGAACTCTGGCGGAAGTTATCACTGTTCGATTTCATGGTCAGACGGTATACACCGATAGTACAAGCTTTTTCTTCCGAAGGATTATAATCACCACGGTTGTAATAATCATAATATCCCGCCATGTGCAGTACACGGTCTGCAATAAAGTCCTTACGGGTACGGTTCGATTCCACAATCGCTTCAATCAGATTTTCCGGTACATCCTGGTAGTTAGCCAGCAGTTGTTTGGTATCTTTCGGCAAGCAATAGCCACCATAACCGAATGAAGGATTGTTGTAATGCGAACCGATACGCGGATCCAGACTGATACCCTGAATAATCGCCTGTGTATCCAGACCTTTCATTTCTGCATAGGTATCCAGTTCGTTGAAGTACGATACGCGCAGAGCCAGATAAGTATTGGCAAACAGTTTCACCGCTTCCGCTTCTTTCAATCCCATAAACAGGATATCAATATTCTCTTTCAAAGCCCCTTCCTGCAAGAGAGCTGCAAAAGTATGAGCTGCTTCTTCCAGATGCTCTCCAGCAATGGAAGCAATTGCTTCATTTTCCTTATCCTGTCCTTTTATAACTTTCGGAATACCTACGATGATACGGCTGGGGTAGAGGTTATCATACAAAGCCTTGCTTTCACGTAAAAATTCTGGAGAGAAAAGCAGATTGAACTTCTTTCCAGCAAGGGCAGGAGTATTTGCAAATTTCTCTGCATATTTCACATACAGACTGCGGCAGTAACCTACCGGAATAGTACTCTTGATAACCATGATGGCATCCGGGTTTACTTCCAGTACCAGATCAATCACTTCTTCCACATGGGTAGTATCGAAGTAGTTTTTCACCGGATCATAATTGGTAGGAGCTGCAATCACTACAAAGTCTGCATCTTTGTAAGCGGCTTTTCCATCCAATGTAGCAGTAAGGTTCAGTTCCTTTTCTGCCAGATACTTTTCGATGTATTCATCCTGTATCGGACTGATACGATTGTTGATTTTCTCTACCTTTTCAGGGATTACATCTACTGCAGTTACTTTATGATGCTGTGCCAATAAGGTAGCAATAGAAAGACCGACGTAACCGGTTCCGGCTACGGCTATTTTAATTTGGTTTGATTTTTTCATATGTATAAGTTATTTTATATATCTGACAGTTTTATAAATAAATAAGTAGATTATAATTGAAATGAAATATCCATAAATTAAGTATTGTAAATGAGCCTGAATTCCTGAACCTACTTGAAAGGTTAGGAATAATTTATAACTACTGATTAGAGTAAAAACTGATAGAGTTATTTTGTTTTTTCGTTTATAAGATAATTGATCTATAAGATAAAAAGCAATGAAATAGATTATATATTGGATAATAAAATACCAGTATCCAAAATATGATAGCCCTAAACCTACGTCTCCTCCAACTAAAAAACTTTCTCTATTGGCTGTTTTTAATGATTGGGATAATAGTAGATCCATAGGAGAATATTGATAGTTTTCTTTTTTTATATTTCCAAAAAGAAATTGTATAATAGGAGTTGGGTATGTGATTTTTAGTTTTGTTATTAAATCTTCTTGCATAGTAGAGTTCGGAATTCCAGCCTTTTCTGCATGATAAATACTTGCATCTACTACACGGTAGTTGCAAAGACGTTGTAGAAAAATATTATTTACATAATATTCATTCCAATTAGTTCGTATATTTTGTAATGCCATTTTTCGGGTATCGCGATCTGCCAAATCTTTTAAAGAATTTAATTGCTCCTTATCGGTATATAAGTCCCACGTTTTATCGAATAGCTCTTGGGCAGTAATACCATATCGATCTCCTCGTACGGCTACCATAGCAAAGGCTAAATCTGCTAAAACCGGGATAAAAAATGCTATGAAAATGATTATGGCGAAAGTTTTACGTAAAGATTTGACAGATATGATAGGTTTGTTTATAATGATATGAATAATACTGATTAATAGCCATGTAGCTAATACGTATAGTACTTGGTTGCGTGAATTGGAAGCTATCCCTAATACTGCAAGAAAAGCAATATAAAAATAAATTTGTTTGGGATAATTATATTTCTTTCCAGCATATAATTCATGGAATAATAGAGTTACAGGAGCATATGCTAGAAAAGATAGCATATTAGCAAATCCTCCTCCAGCAGTCATTTCTTCTCCATATTGATTTAACATTAAATAGATTTTAGGTAAAATACCGAGAAAACCTAGTATCCAAATTTGTTTATGGGTTGGAGGAGTGAAATAACCTACACGGTTTAGTAATTTGCTTATTCCTCTGTGTTTCTTACTAAATCTATTGCTAAAGTGAAAAGCAAATATTGTGATACAAAAATAGCAAAATTGAAGACAGAATGTTTTAATGGGTTGTATCATCCCAAAGGAAATTGGATGACCATCGCATAATGTAGCAAGTATAGGCAGATACATAAATAAAAACAATCCTATAACAGCTATAAATGAGAAAGGCCGTTGACATATAATTTCTCTTTTGAAAATAAACAGTTTGAATAGTTGAAAGCTAAAGAAAGTTACAAATATTCCTATAATATTTTCAATTTGAGGAAAAAATATGATTTCTAATATACAGCATATTGTAAAAATGGTATTTAGAATTCGATTAGTAAGTTGTATTATATGATAATTCTTCATAAATTATTCTTGGCGTTTTTTTATTTGACTTAAAATTGAAGTAAAAATTTGTTTGTCATAGAAAATGATAAGCATAAAATAATAGCTTCCTATAGCAGTCAATAAGCTAAATAGAATTTGTAGATAAATGTTAGATAATGTTTCAATCCATATATATCCTAATCCTGTAGATATCAAGCTGATTAGAATAAAGGGGAAAAATAATTTTAATTGGTAAGTTGTGTTAAAAGGGGTTATAGCTTTTGCATAATAGTTGGTAATGAAGAATTGTAGAATGTTATAAGTTGCTTCAGCCACAGCAATAGCAATTAGACCAAACTTTAAAGCGGCTAGAATAAAAATACATTTTGTTGCCATTTTTATCATTTGTTGTTTTAAGAACAAATCGCTTCTTCCTTTAGCATTAAGAACTTGTTCTGTAATGTTGGCAGTAGGATATAAAATTCGTCCGATGCTTAATATTTGTAATACAGGAACTACGGCTATCCATTTTTCTGTAAGTAATAATCTAATCATTGGTTCACATATCATTGCTAGCCAAAGGAATAAAGGGATAGATAATAATCCTTGATATTTGATAGCGTTGATATATACATGATTGAATTTAGAGTCATCATTTTTTATTGCTGATAGTGATGGAAATAAAACAGATGAAACAATTGTTCCTAAACTAGTAGCTGGTAGCGAGGCAAATTGATTACTTCGCGTATAAATACCCAAATTGAAGGGAGCTAATACTTTACTAATGAAGAATGTTGTACCTTCTTCTATTATCTTCGTCATACATGATGCCGAAAAAATATTAATTCCATAGTTGTACAATTTTTTAAAAGATTCTTTGTGAAAAGATAAATGAGGAATCCACTTGCATTGAATAAATAATATAATAAATTGTAAGAAACTTTTTGAAAGTAGTTGTCCTATCAGAGCCCAAACCCCATATCCTAAATAGGCCATTACAACTCCGGTTATACCACTTAATACAGTGGAAGTAAGATTGGATATGGCAAGAGAACGGAAATCCAATCTGATTTTTAATAAAGCGGTTGGGACTACAATCAATGAATTGGTAAATAGAACCAATGCGCTGACCTGCATGTATTTTGCCAAATGTTCTAAATGGAAAAATGTTTCCAAATAGGGAGATGCAAAGTATAAGATGATGAAAAGAATTGTACTGATACCCAAATTAAAAGTGAAAGTAGTCTGTACATCTTCTTTTTTTGAGTTGTTATAATAAATCAATGCACTTCCTAGTCCGCTGTCTATAAAGACTTGGGATATATTGATAAACACCATTAGAATACCTAAAACCCCATATTCTGCGGGAGTGATTAGTCGGGCAATAATAATTCCCAAAATGAATTGTACAAACTGTATAGAGAATCTTTCTATTGCAGTCCATGCAAATCCTTTTACAATTTTATTTGAATTCATGTCGTTTAGTTTCAAATACTCACATACCAAGAAAGGATACCACCCATAAGGTGATATCCTCTACTCAATTTAAAAAATATAATAAGTTTATTTTAAGCGATATAAGTAGTATTCCGCATATCGCCTGTTTCTTCGTAGGCGAGATGCATCTGGAAAGCGTTGCGGAGGCTGAAAGGGGTATGACACGACTTGCCTTCCGAGAGTTTCAGGTAATCCCACAACAGCTGCTTGTAGTCGGGATGAGCACAGTTCTCGATGATACACTGTGCACGCTGGCGGGGCGATTTGCCGCGAAGGTCGGCTACACCCTGTTCGGTCACTAAGATGCGGACATCGTGTTCCGTACTGTCTACGTGCGACACCTGGGGCACGATGGACGAAATCAGACCGTTCTTTGCCGTAGAAGGAGTGGTGAAGATAGACAGGTAGGCGTTGCGCGAGAAATCCGCCGATCCGCCGATACCGTTCATAATCTTGCTGCCCGATACGTGCGTACTGTTTACATTTCCGAAAATGTCAGCCTCCAGTGCCGTGTTGATGGCGATGATGCCCAAACGGCGGATCATTTCCGGATGGTTGGTAATCTCCTGCGGACGCAGCAAAAGCCGGTCGCGGAAGAAAGGAAGGTCGTTGTATATCATATCCAGATGGTCTTCGCTCAGCGTCAGCGAGCTGCCGGTTGCAAAACGGATGCGTCCTTTTAGCATCAGGTCGATGACTGAGTTCTGAATCACTTCTGTAAACATGGTAAAGGCAGGGAGCTGTGTATCGTCGCCCAAGGCACCCAGTACGGCATTGGCAATGTTGCCTACACCCGACTGCAGCGGAAGGAACTCCTGAGGAATACGGCCTTTCTTCCATTCCGAAAGCAGAAACTGTGCCACGTTGTTTCCAATCTGGAGCGTGGTTTCATTCTGTGGAGTGAAAGGAGCGATGTGGTCGCGTTCATTGGTTTCCACAATGGCAACGATCTTTTTCGGGTCGACTTTTACCACCGGACTGCCGGCACGGTCGCTTACCCGGAAAATGGGAATGTCGGTGCGTGCGGGAGGAGCCGAAGGAGTATAAATGTCGTGCATGCCCTGTAGTTTGCCGCTGTGCATACGGTTCAGTTCGATAATCACTTTTTCTGCCTGCTGAATCAGGGTAGGCGAGATCCCCACTGAGGTGGTCAGGGTAATTTCGCCGTCGGCTGTTACATCGGAAGCTTCAATCAGTGCCACATTGATCTTGGGAAGGAAGCCGTAGCGTACGTCCTGACCGATGTGGGAGAGGTGTACGTCGTAGTAGGCTACATCGCCGCTGTTGATGGCGTTTCGCATGTCTTTGTTCGACTGGAAGGGAGTACGGAAACTGACGGCTCCGGCTTGTGCCAGGGCGCTGTCGATGGTGTTTCCGGTAGCTCCTCCGGTGATGAGTCCTACCTTGAATTCCTTACCGGCCCCATGTTGGGCCTGTGCGTGGGAAGCCAGGGCAGCGGGTACTGCCTTGGGGGTTCCTACCGATGAAAATCCTCCGATTCCCAAGGTGTCTCCGTGGTGAATCAGAAGGGCTGCTTCCTGAGCAGTGAGTATGGGATAAGTATTTTTATGCATTTTTATTCAATCCGTTTTCAGATTAGCTATAGATCTGTTTTCGGGGCGCAAAGATAAGTGGTCTTTTGTATATGAATAAAATTTTATGCATTATTTTTTTTGTTGTTGCATATATATGTAATATTACTTTCTCTTTTCTTTTTCTCTGATGCCTTCTGCCCATAGTTCTGTGGCTTCTTTTGCCATCTCTCCCAGTTCTTCGGGAGGGAAATGCATGTAGAGTACACAGAAAAGTTTACATATCCTTACAAGGGGAGGATAATCTTTTTTTTAATTTCAAATACGTCTTTGTACTGATGCCGGCTTCGCTGCACAGGGTAGAGATTGGCAGCTGGCTGGCGTGCCGGAAATATTCCAGCATAATTCCCATCAGGGAGTCCGGTTGTTGGGTACTCATGTCTGTCTCTTTTCTTTTTTGCATTATTTTTTGCGGGGCATTTTCCTTTCATGGAGGGAAAACCCCGTTTTATGGCATATATTATCTTTACGCTCAATTCAGGCTTCAGATTTGCGAGGCTTGAGTGAAAATCTTAAATAAATACTATGAGTCAAAAATTAATTTTCTTTCCGTCGCGTTTTCTTTCATTACGCGACACACATCCACAGGCTTCTTCGTGGGAGGCCATTGTCGACGAAATCAAAGGTTCTTTGCACCGTGATGTTACCCTGCATTATCGGGAAACACTCTCCAGAATCCGTGCGCTGGAGGGAGAGGGAGATACCGGTAATGCGGACAACCTCAAAGGGTACCTGCGCAACGTGAAAATGAACCAGCCTGCCTTTGTGCCTTCCGTAAGTCTGGAGGGTGGGCGTTCCGACCGTCATATTACCGGGTATTCCGGATTTATCATGGGCGATATAGACGGGTTGGAGGGCGACGCACTGTATCGTGCCATGCATCGGCTGCGGCAGGACAAATATGCGTTTCTGGTGCATTTTACCTTGTCGGGATGCGGTATCCGGGTGCTGGTTCGCGTGGATGCTCCGGTGACGAAGCGCAACTTCCTTTCTGTCTGGAAGAAGGTGAACGCGTATTATGCCGACCTGCTGGGAGTTCCCATGGACTTGCAGTGCAAGAATGCCACGAGGATGTCGGTCATTTGTCACGACCCGGATGTATTGTTCCGTCCCGATGCCGAGGCTTTTCCCGTGTCCGACTGTGCAGAGGATACTGCCGGTGACGGACGGAAGGCGGTGACAGTACGGATGGCGGAACCGGTGGTGCGGCGTCTGGTAGAAGAGGACGGGGCACGCTACGAGGAGCACCGTCACAACGACTACATCTGCCGCTGTCTGTATTGGATGAACCGCTTCGGGGTAAAGAAGCAGGAGGCCGAAAAGTGGGCGCTGCGTGTCTTTGCCGACTACGAGGCGGTGGAACATTCGGTGGTGGCAACCGTGCAGAGCTGTTATGCGCTGACTGCCGAACATGCTACCTGCAAGCTGGCGGATTATCGTCCTGTCCGGCAGAACCGGGAACGGCGGCTGCTCAACCGTGCCAGTGTGGAGGAAATGGAAAATTACCTCAACGAGCATGTAGAACTGCGGATGAACACCTTGATTCACCAGCTGGAGTTCCGGTTCAGAAAGCCGGAAAATGCGCCGTGGGAGTGTCTTACCGATAATGTGGAAAACTCACTCTGGTGCAACATGCAGCGCACGGGTATGGAGGTGGATATTTCCCGCTTGCGTACGCTGATATCCAGCGATTATGTGAAAGAGTTTCATCCTTTACAGGAGTATCTCGACAGCCTTCCTGCCTGGGACGGAAAGACGGACTATATCGGCCGTATGGCAGCCATGGTGAAGTGTGTCAATCTTTCGCCTGCCCAGTTCCGCGACTATTTCTGCCGCTGGATGGTGGGTATGCTTGCCGGAGTGTTCAATGACAAGGTGGTGAATCATGTGATTCTGGTCTTCCTGGGCCGTCAGGGCTGTTTCAAAAGTTCCTTTATGGAGAACCTGCTTCCGCCGGTGTTGCGCCGTTATTATGCGACGAAGACCAACAGCCATCGTCTTACCAAGGATGATCTTTTCGGAATGACGGAGAACATCCTGATTAACTTCGAGGAAATTGACTCCATGCAGCGCAAGGAACTCAATCAGCTCAAGGCGATGACAACAACGGCTTTTGTCAACGAGCGTCCGGTATACGGACGGCATAAGGTGCGATTGCCGCACATTGCTTCGTTCTGTGCCACGGGAAACAACCTTCAGTTTCTCACCGATGATACGGGTACCCGACGCTGGCTGATTGCAGAAATCGAGGAGATTGAGAATCCCTGGACGACGCCCATTCCTTACGAAGGGGTGTATGCACAGGCCAAGGCTTTACTCGATCAGGGCTATCGCTACTGGTTCGACGAAAAGGAAATCGAAGTGCTGAACGGAAGAAACCGCCGCTTCGAAACTCCTAATCTTGCCCGCGAACTGATTCTGTCTTATTTCCGTCCGCCTGTGGAACTGGAAAAGGGGCAGTACATTACCTCAGCACAGATTGTCGCCCGCTTTGGAACAGGAGTCCGCCTGAATGCCGTGCAGGTAGGCCGTGCATTGAAAGATCTGGGATTTCAGCAGGTACATACCAAGAACGGCAATTTCTGGGTCGTTGTGGAACGTACCAAGGATGAAATCGATCATATTCTTCCGGAGCCTTCCGAAGGCTACGAGTAGAAATTCGGGTTCCCGGTGAAAGATGAAAGATGGTGAAAGATTGGTTTTGTATCAATCTTTCACCCTTAATATTCTGTAAACTAGTCAGCTGGAAGCCTGGTGAAAGATGTGAAGGATATTTTCACTATGTTGCAGCAATGACAACAAAATAGCCACCTTTAAAGGTGGGGTTTTTAGTGTACATTTTGAAACATTATACAAAACACGCTTCACATCTTTCATCTTTCACCCTATCTTATTGATTAATAAAAGTTTGAAAAATATTTACTATTTAAAATCTCTTTTCAGTCTTGCATCTGCACTCGTGGGTTTAAGGGAAAAACTGCCGATTTTTGCATCAAATTTGCACGATTAGTCACATGCGCTTGTGCGATTGGTCACGTAAGCCAATGCGATTATTCATGTGAGCTCACGGTTATAGTCACGTAAACCCAAGCTTTAGGGTCGCCCCAAATAGCGGAAAATTGTTTCCACCTGAACAGGGGTAAATACCCGTTGGTTGGGACGGTATCCGTACTCCTGAAGTTCCTTGAACAGTGTCGCGTTCTGTTTCAGCCATTTCGTCAGCCGGTTCACCGCTGCTTCGGGAGTCAGTTCAGGTGCATAGGCCATGGCCAGTTCTCTACGGTAGTAAGGATGGATTTCCCACTCTTTTTCTATCTTCTCTTCAGGAATACTTTTGTCTCTCATAATTGCTTGAATATTATTGTTTTATCACTATAAATATAGCAAAAAATCCGCTAATATCCATTGCCTGAGACAATTATTTTATACGATTTTACTTCATATTCCACCGCATTCATTCCTTTTCTTCCGAGCCCCTGTTTCCGTGTTGTATCTTTGTTTCAGGTTAAATCAGGTGACAAGTTGTTATGAGTTTTTTAGTTCTTGAGTTTATGAGTTTGAGAACATTAACAAACTAAAAAACTTAAAAACTAAAAAACTTACACAAGCGCCTTGTCAACTTGTCACCTGAAACCTTGTAACCTAATTTATAACCTTAAAAACTTAAACTTATGGCCTTAAATTACAGTATCTCGATGAGATCTTCCAATCCGATGGATCCGGAAGCAATTAAAAAAGCGTATGCAAAAGCTCAGATCGGCAGCAACGTAAGTCTGAAAACCATGT
>ERZ857750.3066-NODE-3066-length-14576-cov-4.796364_pt1 | contig 14576 bp, 13 predicted proteins | sample MGYA00519915_ERZ857750 | MGnify/ENA primary metagenome ERZ857750 (study PRJEB31778, sample SAMEA3449358) | human gut metagenome | biome: human gut; feature: human-associated habitat; material: faeces | place: United Kingdom | collected 2010/2012 ... | reverse complement strand
TCGGTGTGACCGGCAAATCTAAAGGAGCAAACATCCGCCTGGTCATGGAAAGAAACGGACTCAAATCTCCGGTCTACATCGGTGATACCCAGGGAGACGCCGATGCAGCTGCACAGGCCGGTATTCCATTCATTTACGCCGCCTATGGTTTTGGCCAGGTCAAAGCCTTCGATGCAGAAATTCACACCTTTGAAGAACTGCTTGATATCGTGGAATAAGCAGAACTATATCTGAATGGATTCAAAAAGAGTTATTCGAACACAGGTGCTTAAACGTCGGCCGGTACTTAGGCAGTGTATTGTACTGCCTTATGTACCGCTGCCAGACGTTGGCAACGAGAGTGTGCCTGTGTTGAATAACTCTTTTTGAATCCATATATTGTTTCAGAAGCCGCACTGCATTATTCCGTCATGCGGCAGTCTTATTTATGATTTAAACGTTAAAGCGGAACAGAATCACGTCGCCGTCTTTGACAACATATTCCTTGCCTTCCATACCAACAATGCCTTTTTCCTTGGCAGCAGAGAGACTTCCGTTATCAAGAAGATCCTGATAGTTGACAACTTCGGCTTTGATGAAACCACGTTCAAAGTCTGTATGGATCTTGCCGGCAGCCTGTGGGGCTTTTGTACCTTTCTTAATCGTCCATGCACGGCACTCATCTTCGCCGGCAGTAAGGAAACTGATCAGACCAAGCAGGCTGTAGCTTGCTGCTACCAGTTTGTCAAGACCGCTGGAGGAAACACCCAGGTCTTCCAGGTATTCCTTCTTCTCATCGTCATCAAGGTCAGCTAATTCCTGTTCGATCTGAGCACAGATAACAAAAACTTCAGCGCCTTCTTCCTTAGCCATTTCTCTTACCTTGGCAACATGTGGATTGGATGCACCGTCATCAGCCAGATCATCTTCAGCTACGTTGGCAGCATAGATAGTTGGCTTTGCAGTCAACAGGTTGTAATTCTTAAACCAGATCTGTTCGTCCTCATCGTCAGATACTTCAAATGTTCTTGCCATCTTGCCGTCTTCAAGATGCGCCTTGACAGCCTGAGCCAGTTCAAGCTCTTTGGCATAAGCCTTATCCATCTTTGCCTGTTTGGCAATCTTGGCAATTCTGCGCTCAAGAATCTCGATATCAGAAAAAATCAATTCCAGGTTAATCGTCTCAATGTCTCTGGCAGGATCAACAGAACCGTCAACATGAATAATGTTGTCATCTTCGAAACAGCGGACAACATGGACGATAGCATCTACTTCACGAATATTGGCAAGGAACTGATTGCCCAGACCTTCACCTTTGCTGGCACCTTTTACAAGGCCTGCAATGTCCACAAATTCGATAGTGGCAGGTGTTACCTTCTTTGTGTGATACAATTCACCGAGTTTCACAATTCTTTCATCCGGAACAGCAACAATACCTACGTTTGGGTCGATAGTTGCAAACGGATAGTTGGCAGACAATGCGCCGGCTTTTGTCAGAGAGTTAAATAATGTACTCTTTCCGACATTTGGCAGACCAACAATACCTAATTTCATATCTATTTCCTCACTTTCAATGCAGTTTTCCGTATTATTTTAGCACAGTTCCTGTAAAAAGAACAGCTATTTTATGACTTGATTTTTGCAATAAAGCAGTTTACAATGGAAAAATAGAATTTATGTAATTGTTTGGAGGTGTCCGGATCGGAACAGAATAATTACAGAAGGAGGAACATTGATGACAGGAGCAAGTATCCGGTTCCCGCATTTGGGGATTGTGATTGAACATCTGGGAAAGAGTATCTCTATATTTGGTTTTGATATTGCCTATTATGGCATTATTATCGGCGTCGGCATGCTGTGCGGTATTGCAATGGCTGTGCATGAAGCCAAACGGACAGGGCAGAATCCGGAGATGTATTATGATTTTGCTTTGTGTGCGATTATATCAGCGATTGTCGGATGCAGAATTTATTATGTGGCCTTTGAGTGGCCCTATTACAGTCAGCATCCTTTGGAGATCTTTAATCTGCGGCAGGGCGGCCTGGCTATATACGGCGGCATTATCGGCGGATTCATCTGCATGATTATTTTCTCGAAGATCAGGAAGGCCAGTCTGCTTCTGATGGCAGATACGGTTGTGCCGGGACTACTGATCGGGCAGATCATCGGCAGATGGGGCAATTTCTTTAACAGAGAAGCTTTCGGCGGTTATTCTGACGGTCTGCTGGCTATGCAGATCAGAATGGACGAGGCTGCTTATACGACCCAGGATCTTTTAGACAAGGCAGTTACCGTTGATGGTGTTCAGTACATTCAGGTTCAGCCGACATTTTTGTACGAGTCTCTCTGGAATCTGGGGGTTTTGGTGATCATCCTGCTTTACAGGAAGCACAAGAAGTTTAATGGGGAACTTTTCATGATGTACTTGTTTGGATATGGTATCGGGCGATTTATTATTGAACAATTCCGAACAGATCAGCTTTTGCTTCCGTATATAGGTTTGCCTGTGTCACAGGTGTTGTCAGCCTGTCTGTCTGTTTTTGCATTGATCGTTATGATTTACAAGCGAAGCCGGCTGAAAAAGGCATCAAAGACAGCTGCATAACAGAATATTTTGAATCTTATGAAACACACTGTCAGGTGGGGGATGATCCCATCAGACAGTGTGTTTTTGTTGTATATAAAACTGCATTCTGTTTACAAAAATTTAAAAGTAAATTTGCATTTTACCTATTGATATATTGTGTGGAATAGTCTAAAATAAATAACATAAGTGGTGATTTGTGGTAAATAGTGGTTTTAAGTGGGACTTAATACCTTTATGTTGTGGCAGACATGAAGATTTCCGTAAGACAAAGGTGGACATGGAATGGATGGCTTTATTGGCGAGTATTATCATACAATAGATACAAAGGGCAGAGTGATCATTCCCCAGAAGTACAGAGAAGACCTGGGGGATACATTTATTTTGTCCAAAGGCCTTGACGGTTGTCTTTGGATTCACCCGATGGATGAATGGCGGGAATTTACTGCAAAGTTAAGAGAATTATCTACCATTGATAAAGAGAGCAGACAGTTCAAACGTTTTTTTATGTCAGGAGCAACAGAATGCGAATTTGACAAGCAGGGACGTATTCTTGTACCGGCTTCACTCCGCAAGTATGCAGACCTCCAGAAAGATGTTGTACTGACGGGTATGGATACCCGAATTGAACTCTGGAGTGCAGAGAAGTGGGATGTGGAGAATGACATGGATGATGAGGATATGGAAGCAGTCGCTGCCCATATGGCGAGTCTCGGTGTGAATATATAGGAGGACATTATGACGTTTCAGCATTATTCTGTATTACTGAATGAGACGATTGAACAATTAGATATAAAAGAGAATGGCATCTATGTAGATGGCACTTTAGGCGGAGGCGGTCATGCCAGTGCTGTTTTGCAGCGCCTGGGTGAGACAGGCCGTCTGATCGGTATCGACCAGGATGCAGCAGCAATAGAAGCAGCTGGAGAACGCCTGGCACCATTTGGCGACAAAGTGACCATTGTCCGCAGCAATTACAGTGCGATGCCTCAGGTTCTTGCAGATTTGGGCATTCATGGTGTGGATGGAATCGTACTCGATCTTGGCGTATCCTCTTATCAGCTGGACACTGTTGAGAGAGGATTTACTTACAGAGAAGATACCGTTCTTGATATGCGCATGGATCAGCGTCAGACGAAGACAGCCAGAGACATTGTGAATGATTATACAGAAACAGAATTGTTTCATATGATCAGAGATTATGGCGAAGATAAGTTTGCACGCAATATTGCCAAGCATATCGTTATGGCCAGAGAGAAGAAGCCGATTGGGACAACCGGGGAACTCAATGATATTATCCGGGCTGCTATCCCGGCGAAGGTCAGAGCCAAGGGTGGTCATCCATCCAAGAAGACTTATCAGGCAATTCGCATTGAATTGAATCATGAACTGGATGTTTTGAAGAATACGCTGGATCAGATGATCGATCTGCTGAATGATCATGGAAGAATATGTGTGATCACATTTCATTCACTTGAAGATAGAATTGTTAAAAACATTTTCAATACTAATGAACGGCCGTGTACATGCCCGCCGTCTTTTCCTGTATGTGTTTGCGGGAAGAAGTCAAAGGGCAGAGTGATTACCAGGAAACCGATACTTCCAAGTGAAGAAGAACTGGGAGTGAACAGCCGTTCAAAGAGCGCGAAGCTCAGAGTTTTTGAAAGAATCAGAGAATAAGAAAACGATCGGATGCGGCAGGCGCAGACGGTCCTGTTAATGAAGAAAGGGTGGCGTTGGATGGCAGAGAAGAGAGCAAACCAATCGATGGCTTATCGAAGAGAGCCCGAACGCTATTATATAGATGGAAATACAGCAAGAAGGCTGAATGAACAGCCTGAAACACCTAAAAGAAGAAATAAAGCTGTACAGTCCAGACCGAAGCAACGGACTGTACAGCATAAGAAGCGTGTATCGGTTTTTGATTTGAAGTATACGCTGTTTCTTGTGACATCGGTAGGCATTACCCTGGCTGCCTGTTTTATGTATTTACATTCCAGTTCTGTATTGAAGAAGAATGAACAGGCTGTGACAGCCCTTCAGAGTCAGCTGCAGACCGTCCAGGAACAGAATAATTCACTGAAAGAAAGCCTGAATAAGACCATTGATCTGGATGAGATTTACCAGATTGCAACCGGAAGACTGGGAATGGTCTATGCCGGTGAAGATCAGGTAATTTATTATGACAGCAGCAATAATGATTATATACGACAGTATGAATCTATACCTGGCGGAAAATAAAATAGACATTAAATTTAGGTGATTAATAGATGGCGGATAAAAAAATACGGAAATTTTCAAAGACGAACAGAAGAAGACTGCTCGTTGTATTCTTGTTTGTGCTGATCTGCTTTGTGCTGCTGGTGGTCAGACTTGTGCAGATCAATGTTAAAAACGGTACAGATTACGAGAAGAATGTACTCTCGTTGCTCAACTATGATGGACAGACAATTCCCTATAAACGAGGGGATATTACAGACCGAAACAAAACCGTTCTTGCAACAAGTGAGAAAATCTACAATCTGGTGTTGGATCCGTATGTCATTACGCACAGCAATATCGATAAGGCTTCTGAATACGCCAAAGAAGTCCTGGAAGAATATTTTTCAATCAGCAAGGATGATGTGGATACGATTTTAACGCAACAGCCGGACAGCCGGTATGTCGTTTTGAAGAGGAAAATGACATATGATGAGAAAAAGCCGTATGATGATTTTCTTGCTTCAGAGGATGAGAATGATGCGCAGAAGATCAAGGCTGTTTCATCGGGAATCTGGTTTGAAGAAAGCTATCAGAGAATCTATCCGTTTTCGACGCTGGCCTGTGATCTGATTGGTTTTACAGCTTCTGATAACAGCGGTCTCTGGGGAATTGAAAGCTATTATAATGATACATTGTCCGGAACCAATGGAAGAAAGTATGGTTATCTCACGGATAATGTGGATCTCCAGACCGTTACAGAGGAACCACATAATGGCAAGACAGTTGTATCAACCATTGATATCAATATCCAGCGTATTGCAGAGAAATATATCAGCCAGTTCATGACAGAAACCGGGGCCAAAAACGTGGCTGCTATTGTTATGAATCCGAATAACGGAGAGGTTCTGGCTATGGCGAGTGTTCCGATATTTGATCTGAATAACCCGAGAGATCTAACAGTGGCCGGTTACACAGAGGATCAGCTGGCGGACATGACGGATAAGGAAATGTCGGATGCCCTTTATACGCTCTGGCGTAACTTCTGTGTGAATGATAGCTATGAGCCGGGTTCAACCGTCAAGACTATGACGGTTTCCTATGCGCTGGATCAGGCACTTGTAGACCCGAACGAACAATTCTACTGTGACGGTGGTCAGACCTATGAGAACGACAGTACTTTTGTTTCCTGCAACAGTGTGCATGGTGAATTAGATCTGACGGGCGGTATTACACATTCCTGCAATGATGTCATGATGCAGCTCAGCGACAGAATCGGTATTACTTCCTTTACGAAGATGCAGAAACTGTTTGGACTTGGGCAGTTGACAGGTATCGATCTTCCGGGAGAAGCAAGCTGTGCCGGTACGATTTATACAGCAGACAATATGGGACCTGTTGAAATGTGGACAAGTTCCTTTGGCCAGGGATACAATGCAACGATGGTACAGGTTGTATCAGCCTTTTGCTCGATTGTTAATGGCGGCTATTATTATAAGCCGCATGTAGTATCTGAGATTGCATCGGATAATGGCAATACGGTGCAGGTTTTTGATAAGACACTGATGCGGACAACTGTTTCAAAGACAACCTCCGAATGGATGAAGAATGCTCTGTATGAGACGGTAGAGAATGGTACAGGTAAGGCAGCGCAGGTAGCCGGATACAAGATTGGCGGCAAGACAGGTACAGCTGAGAAGCTTCCTCGAGGCGGCAAAGAACGTCTTGTGTCCTTTGTTGGCGCAGCACCGATTGATGATCCGCAGCTGGTTGTCTATGTGGTTGTCGATGAGGCCAATGCAGAAGATCAGGGGCAGAGCTCCTTTGCCTCCACAATTGCAAGTAATATATTCTCTGAGGCCTTACCATATCTGCAGATCTTCCCGACGGAAGAAGTGACAGAAACGGAGACAACCAATGAGAACACCTCAGACGGTTCTTATGATGATCAGGCCAATGAAGGTGCGGACAATTCGGATAACGGCACATCAGATGATGATGAATAACAGCTGTTCTAATAGGAATAACGACAACATAATATAATAAAAAATAAAGCGGACGTATGTATGCATATTAAAATCTATCATAGACGAAAGATGCTCATAGTGGCCGCTTTTATTGTGGGTATCGGCCTGGTTTTGATGGGGCGGCTGGCTTATCTGATGATATTTCGGTCGGCGTATTATCAGAGCCAGGCCGATGCACTGCATGAAAGGGAGCGAAGCATCAAGGCGGCACGGGGGCTGATTTATGACAGAAACCAAAGGGTTTTGGCGGACAACAAATCTGTCTGTACAATTTCTGTGATACACAATCAGATCAAAGAACCTGAAAAGATTATCCGTGTTTTATCAGAGGTCTTGTCTCTGGATGAAGCAAAAGTACGGGCACGGGTCGAAAAAGTGTCATCTATTGAACGTATTAAGGCTAATGTTGACAAAGCGCTGGGGGACAAAATCCGTGAATACAAACTGGATGGGGTTATGGTGGATGAAGATTATACCCGTTATTACCCATACAAAACGCTGGCCTCCAAAGTGCTGGGTTTTACGGGCGGCGACAATCAGGGCATTATTGGGTTAGAAGTTCAATATGATGTCTATTTGCAGGGAATAGAGGGGACAATTCTGACAACGACGGATGCAAGAGGCATTGAAGTCGAAAATACATCCGAGGGGCGGGTGGAACCGATTCCTGGAAGTGATCTTTATATCAGTCTGGATTATACGATCCAGAGCTATGTCCAGCAGGTTGCAAAAAGAATCATGGAACAGAAGGAAGCAAAATCCGTCTCTGTTATCTTAATGAATCCGAAAAACGGAGAAATTTTGGCCATGACCAATGAACCGGAATTCAATCTGAATGCGCCTTATTTATTGCCTGAAAATGCCGAAACAGACGCTATACAGGATGCGTTGAACCAGATGTGGCGAAATGGCTGCCTGAACGATACCTATGAACCCGGATCCACCTTCAAGATCATTACCTCTACAGCTGCGCTGGAATCCCACGCGGTTTCACAAAATGACCGTTTTTACTGCCCGGGATATAAGATTGTCGATGACCGGCGGATACGATGTCACAAGATCAGCGGACATGGCTCTGAATCCTTTGTGGAAGGACTGATGAATTCGTGCAATCCTGTTTTTATCGAAATCGGTCTTAGAACTGGTGTTCAGGTAATGTACCAATATTTTGACAGGCTTGGACTTATGGAAAAGAGCGGCATTGATCTCCCGGGAGAGGCAAGTTCGATCATGCATCAGATTGACAATGTGGGGGATGTGGAACTTGCGACGATTTCCTTTGGACAGTCTTTTCAGATTACACCTATTCAAATGCTGCGGGCAGTCAGTGCTGTTATTAATGGCGGCAAACTGATCACACCGCATTTTGGGGTTCGAATCGTGGATGCCAAAGGCAATATGATTCGACTGCACTATAATGAAGAAGCACATGTCATTGGTTCCGAAGTCTCCGATACAATGAAGGCATTGCTTGAAAAGGTTATTTCGGAAGGTACAGGCAAAAAATGCTTCATTGAGGGATATCGGATTGGCGGCAAAACGGCAACCAGCCAGAAATTGCCCAGGGGATCCGGCAAATATATTGCCTCCTTTATCGGCTTTGCCCCGGCGGATAACCCTGAGATCATAGGCATCGTTCTAATTGACGAGCCGACCGGTGCCTATTATGGAGGAACCGTTGCGGCGCCGGTCATGAGAGAGATTTTTGAGAATGTTCTGCCTTATTACCTGGGGCAATGGCCGGACATAGAAAGTGATTCGGGTGACGGCAATGAATAGAAAAAGATTTGTGGGCGACTGGGCGATGCTCGGCACGGTGTTCGGGCTTATTCTGTTTGGGCTGCTGATGATTTACAGTGCCAGCAATTATACTGCCCGGCTGCATATGGGGAATGCTTTTTATTATGTGGAACGACAGATTTTTACCGTACTTCTCGGGACAGCAGCGATGTTTCTGATGATGAAACTGGATTATCACCGATTGCTTAAAATGGCTCTGCCGCTGTATGGTCTTTCGCTTTTGCTGCTGGCGGCGGTTTTTGTTGTGGGGACAGCCAGCCATGGTCAAAAACGCTGGATTTATATTGGTTCTATTGGTTTTCAGCCGTCGGAATTTGCTAAATTTGTACTGATTATTTTCCTGGCATCCATCTGCGGAGCCGCCGGCAGCATGATGAAAAAATGGAAGGGCATACTGCTCGTGTTTTTATGGATGATGCCGGTGGCGGGAATGGTCATGGTGACAAATCTCAGCACGGGAATTATCATTATGGGAATTGCCTTCATTATCATTTTTACAGCCAGCAGGCAATGGCTGCCGTTTTTTGTGCTGATGGGATTAGGTGGTGGATTCATGGGGATATTTTTGAAGCTTGCCTCATACCGGGTAGGAAGGATCGAGGCATGGCTGAATGTTGAAACGCATCCAAAAGGTTATCAGACAAGACAGTCTTTGTATGCCATTGGTTCAGGCGGCCTTTTTGGCCGGGGCTATGGGAAAAGTATTCAAAAACTGGCGTATATACCGGAGGCACATAATGATATGATTTTTTCTGTTATATGCGAGGAATGGGGACTTCTTGGTGCAGGAATTATTGCAGCACTGTTTATTTTTCTGATTTGGCGGTGTCTGATTACGGCTAATTCCGCACCGGATATACCGGGGGCACTGCTGACGATGGGGGTAACAGCACATCTGGGGCTTCAGATGCTGATCAATATTGCTGTCGTGACAAACAGTATTCCAAATACCGGGATCCCACTGCCGTTTATCAGTTACGGCGGAACGTCGCTGATATTTTTGATGTGTGAAATCGGAATTGTACAAAACATTGCACAACAGGGAAAAACATACATATCATAAATTATGACGGGAAGTCACAAACCTGTAATCGTGGAGGCGAGATATGTCACATATAAAGATCCGCGGCGGACACAGTCTACATGGCGAGATTGAAGTTCAGGGCGCCAAAAATGCTGCGCTGCCCATCATTGCTGCCTCTGTTTTGAATAACGGAATGGTTCGTCTTCGCCGCTGCCCACAGATAATGGATGTGCATCATATGCTGCGTATTCTTCAGCAGTCAGGTGCCCGGATTATGTGGGATGACGGAGACGTCTGGGTAAAAACAGATCAGATGGATACAGTTGCCGTTTCTTCTCTGGATGCCGGAAAAATGCGCTCATCGATCATCCTTTTGGGAGCGCTGCTGGGAAGAGGACAGGAAGTTACAATGCCTTATCCCGGCGGCTGTACCATAGGGGCCAGGCCTATAGATTGGCATATTGATGCACTTCGAAAGATGAATGTACAGATCGATCTGAAGGAAAATAAAATTGAATGCAAAACGACAGGATTGAAGGGAAACAGGATTGAACTGCCTTATCCCAGTGTAGGGGTGACAGAAAATATTTTGCTGGCTGCTGTACTTGCAGACGGTGTTACTGAAATTATCCATGCCGCTATGGAACCTGAAATTGCAGATCTGTGCCGTTTTCTGAAAAAATCCGGTGCGTGCATAGAAGGAGAAGGCACAGAGAGGATATGGATCAAAGGGGTAAAAACACTTCATGATACAGAGTACACGATCATGGCTGATCGAATTGCTGCGGGTACCTACATGGCTGCTGCCGCCGCTGTTGGCGGAGAGATTGTTTTAAAGGGAATTCATATTGAAAATGTGCGTGCTGTTGCAGATGTACTGGTAGAATCAGGATGTGGCTTGATTATTTACAAAGAAAGTATTAAAATAATAGCACCGTCTATGCTCTTGGCTGTTAAAGAAATTGAAACAGAACCTTATCCGGGATTTCCGACGGATATGCAGTCTCAGATGCTGGCATGTCTGTGTCAGGCCAGAGGGGACAGCACCGTGACGGAGCATATATTTGAGAATCGATACAAAGTCGTTCCGGAACTGATAAGAATGGGCGGTAATATTACCGTTGATCAGCGAAGAGCAGTGATTCATGGCCCTTGCCGGATGCATGGTGAAACGGTGGAGGCGAAAGAACTGCGGGGCGGGGCGGCACTTGTCATCGCAGGTCTTGCGGCAGAGGGAGAGACGGTGATTCACGGAAGTGAGCATATTGAACGCGGCTATCAGGATATATGCAGGGATCTTGGGCAATTAGGCGCTGAGATTTGCTGTATAACTGATCATACAGAACGAAGATGGGAGGATAATTGATTGACAGATACAGACAGAGAGATGCAAGAAAGTCAGAGAAGGAAGCGTCCCGGCAAACAAAAGAAAAAGAAGAAAAGCATGAAGGGGTGGCTGGTTCTGATTGTTACTGTCGGCTTTATTCTGGCGGTGGTGTTTGGCTGCAGGATTAAGACTATCCGGATTACAGGGAATGAGCGTGTCAGTGATGAGACGATCCAGACATTGATCCAATATGATAAATGTCAGAACAATTCATTGCTGTTGTGGCTGCTTAACCGCAAAACGGATATATCCTCTGAGCCGTTGTTGAACAGCATTCATGTACAGCTCAGAAATCCACAGACAATTGTTGTACAGGTGAATGAAGAAAAACTGTCGGGATATGTTCAGTCGGAAGATGAATACATTTACGTCAATGACAGCGGCAAAATTGTTTTGAAACAGACAGAGAAGCTTCAGGATGTCCTTCTTTTAAGCGGTATAACAGCTGATACAGCAGAAGTAGGTGAACAACTGGTGTCTGATGATACCGGTGTCTTTGCAGATTTTTTGGATATTGCAGCTATTCTTCGAAGCGAAGCGATTACTGCAGATAGTCTTGGCAAGTCAGATGACGGCGGCTATTATATTGTCATGGGCAAGGTTAAGGTTCTTCTCGGCAAAGATATATATATGGAAGAAAAGATTTCTGAACTGAATGATCTGCTTTCGAAACTGGAAGGTCTGTCCGGGACACTGCATCTTGAGGAGTACGATTCGACAAAAGATTCAATTATTTTTACAAAAGATTCATAAATAAAGGTTGATATTTTTAAAAAAAAATAATATTATATAATGGTATGGTACGATAAAAGGTAAAATATGAAGGAGGAAGAACCTTGCTTGAGATAAAACCAAATGAAAATGAAGCAGCAGCAAAAATTCTTGTAATTGGTGTTGGCGGTGCAGGTAACAATGCTGTCAACCGAATGGTAGATGAAAATATTCTCGGTGTTGAATTCATCGGTGTTAATACAGACCGTCAGGCACTGCAGTTATGTAAGGCACCACAGTTAGTACAGATCGGCGAGAAGCTGACAAAAGGTCTTGGTGCCGGAGCAAAGCCTGAAGTAGGTGCAAAGGCGGCAGAAGAGAGTATGGACGAGCTTACAGAGCTGATCAAAGGCGCTGATATGGTATTCGTTACCTGTGGTATGGGCGGCGGTACAGGTACAGGTGCAGCACCTGTTGTTGCCGGCATTGCCAAAGATCTCGGATGTCTGACAGTCGGTGTTGTTACAAAGCCATTCAGATTTGAGGCAAGACAGCGTATGAACAATGCAATTCAGGGTATTGAAAGACTGAAACAGAATGTTGATACACTGATCGTTATCCCGAATGACAAGCTGCTTGAGATTGTTGACAGAAGAACATCTATGCCTGAAGCGCTGAAGAAGGCAGATGAAGTATTACAGCAGGGCGTTCAGGGTATCACTGATCTGATCAATGTTCCTGGTCTGATCAACCTTGACTTTGCAGATATTTCAACTGTTATGAAAGACAAGGGAATTGCACATATCGGTATTGGTGAAGGCCATGGTGATGATAAAGCACTTGAAGCTGTTAAGCAGGCAATCACGAGCCCTCTGCTTGAGACAACGATTGAAGGCGCAACAGATATCATTATCAATATTTCCGGTGATATCGGTCTGATTGAAGCCAATGAAGCAGCTATGTATGTTGAAGAGCTGGCAGGTGAATCTGCGAATATTATCTTCGGTGCAATGTATGATGATACTAACCCGGATTCAGCAACAATTACTGTTATTGCAACAGGTCTTGAAGAAGAGAAGAAAGTGGAGACACCACAGAAACCTGGTTATGCAAAGAAACCGCTTTACCAGACAAGCGTTGGTAACAATACATACAAAGCGCCGACAGGAAGTCCTGTACCACCTTCATTCGTTCAGCAGAATCAGTCTGCGAAGAAACCTGCAGGTACAACAGGCAACATTCAGATTCCTAGCTTCTTACAGAAGAAATAATGAATTGAATATTTGAATTTTAAGGCACATCCGTCAGGGTGTGCCTTTTTGTCTTCAATATTATCATTCTTTTTTATCATCACAAAACTTTGGCGTGATGAATCCGGCAGTTTTAGTCGAAATATTTCAGATGATACAGCCCTGTTTTGACAAATTATTTATGGGACATACGCTATAATAAATCCGTACCAAAAATCAGGAGGAAAGAAATATTTTAAACCGGACTGCCACCTGGGATGAAATATATAGGTACAATGATTTCCTGCAATTCCATTATACGCATTTCATGAATCATCACTTGGCAGGGAAACTGCGTCAACGATGCAGGCGACTTTGCCGTCATAAGCGGAAAACTCTTTACCGTGTACAAATCAAATTGGGACTAAAAACAATAGAAACCATCGGGCTTTATGATACGGGGAACTGTTTGTACGAACCTATCAGAAGAAAGCCGGTCAGCATTATTGGGAAAGAACTGGCTGCACGTCTTTTTGAGGGAGAAATGGAGTGGGACACACGGTTTCGATTGATTCCATACAGCAGTATTGGTGTTGAAAACGGCCTGCTGAGGGGATTTGTCGCGGATGAATTGATTGTATTCGAGGGCCGGTATTTTTTTCAAACGTCGTATCCGGTACTGGCTGTAGCAAAGCAGCCTTTTGGTAAAACGGATGGCTATGAGATCATCTTGCATCCGAATATGGTCTGAGCGCATCAGATAGGTAAAATCATCATAAATCAGGAGGTAATGACGTGATGCGGACAATCAATTATGCGGGATATCGTATGGTGCGGGGATTCAGAAGCATTATTTATAAATCAAACGGAGAAATTCATTATATCAGCGGGACGGATGTACTTCCTGTGCCGTTAGAGGGCGAGGAGGAGAAAAATGCCATTGCTATGTTGGCAACGGAGGCAGAAAGAGAGCACGGACGTAATATTCTGATTGAACATAATCTGCGACTGGTTGTCTATATTGCAAGAAAATTTGATAATACCGGTGCAGGAATGGAAGATTTGATATCTATTGGAACCATCGGGCTGATCAAAGCCATTAATTCTTATAATCCCGATAAAAATATTAAGCTGGCCACTTATGCGTCAAGATGTATTGAAAATGAGATTTTGATGTATCTGCGGCGCAGCAGTAAACTGAAAATGGAGGTATCCATTGATGAACCGCTGAATGTAGACTGGGACGGCAATGAATTACTTTTGTCTGATATTCTGGGGACGGATGAAAATGTGATCTACAATAAAATGGAGGAGGAATGAAAGAAGTTTTTCCTGATAGCATGATCGTGTAAGATATCAGGAGAGCGAATGACATGGGTTATTTGTAAAGTTACAGCAAAGCAGGAGAACATTAGGCAATAAGGAGGAAGCCATGAATAAATTAGAACTTCAGAAAGTGGCAAATGAAGTGAGAAAAGGAATTATCACAGGTGTTCATGCAGCAAAAGCAGGACATCCAGGTGGTTCTTTATCCGCAGCAGATCTTTTTACATATTTATACTTTGAGGAGATGAATGTAGATCCGAAGAATCCTCAGGATCCAGACAGAGACCGTTTCGTATTATCAAAAGGCCAC
>ERZ857750.3065-NODE-3065-length-14580-cov-4.552565_pt1 | contig 14580 bp, 11 predicted proteins | sample MGYA00519915_ERZ857750 | MGnify/ENA primary metagenome ERZ857750 (study PRJEB31778, sample SAMEA3449358) | human gut metagenome | biome: human gut; feature: human-associated habitat; material: faeces | place: United Kingdom | collected 2010/2012 ... | reverse complement strand
TTTTGTCTTCAGGATCTGAAGGCATGGTCTTAAAGTATCAGCTGTGGAGTGGCAGGCTCCGGAAACCATTCCGTCTGCGTCGCCCCTCTTAACCATCATAACACCATAATACAGATACTGGTTCAGAAGAATCTCCTTAGCCTGCTCTGGTGTCATACCTTTCTTCTGTCTTAACTCTACTAATTTGTCAATATATCCCTGAGTCTTCTCAGATGTTGCAGGATCTACGATCTGTGCACCGGAAATGTCGAAGCCGCCTTCAGCTGCGCTCTTCTTAACTGCCTCCTCATTACCTACAAGTACAAGCTTAGCAATTCCTTCTTTTAAAATCTTGTCTGCTGCTTCAAGAGTTCTCATGTCCTCTGTCTCTGGCAGTACGATTGTCTTAATGCTGGATTTTGCTCTTTCTTTGATTACATCAATAAATCCCATGATTAAATGGCTCCTTTCATTTGTTACAGTAATCCTCTGGGAACTGGCATAAGTATCCATTCCCCATTCAGTAACTTAACCTCATTATACGCCACCCCGCCTTGTATTTCAAGCTTTTCAATGTTAGAATATGGAAGAACAACGTATTTTTTGAGGTGCAATTTTATGAAAACAGCCGGAATTATTGCAGAATATAATCCATTCCATACAGGACATGAATATCAGATAAACTATATAAAAGAAAAACTAAGGACAGACTATGTAGTTATCGCCATGAGTGGTGATTTCGTACAAAGAGGAACTCCTGCCCTTTTTTCAAAATATGTACGTGCAGAAATGGCTCTTCGGAACGGCGCAGACCTGGTTCTTGAGCTGCCGGTTTCCATTTCTTCTGCCAGTGCAGAGTTATTTGCCAGAGGAGGCGTACAGCTTCTGGATGGACTTGGGGTTACAGATATACTTTGTTTCGGAAGTGAATGCGGTGATACGGATGCGCTTATGGAGCTGGCCAAAATCCTGGCAGAGGAGCCGGAAGCTTTTCAGGACGCCCTTCGCCGGAATCTGAAAGACGGAATGACTTTTCCAAAGGCCAGAAGCATGGCTCTCTCTGCAGTTTTTCCCGAATCAGAAAAATACCAGCAATTGCTCTCTTCCCCCAATAATATTCTGGGAATTGAATACTGTAAAGCTATTCTACGGGAAAACAGCTCTATTTCACCGGTTTCCATTAAACGGGAAGGAAATGATTATCACGAAAATACTCTGTCTGAAAATCACTTTCCTTCTGCTTCTGCTATTCGAAATGCCATTTTGGATTTCAATACTCCACCCAAAGGGGACTCATCCGATACTGAGCATTCCCACTGCTTTTTATCTGAATCATCAGAAACCTCAATACAGAATTTTGCGTTTCTTGCTGATATGGCAAAAAAATTTTTACCAGCAAATTCCCTGGAACTATTTTTACAGGCAATTTCCGGAAATCATTATCTTCTGGAAAACGATCTGGACACGCTTTACCGTTACTGTCTTCTTCAGGAAACAGAAGAAAGCCTGTGCACATACCTGGACATGTCCCACGCTCTTGCCAGAAGGATTCTCTCCTGCCGGGATCAGTATGAAACCTTTTCCCAGTTTGCCAACCTTCTGAAAACCAAGGAGATCACACGAACCAGGATCCAGAGAGCACTGCTTCACATGCTTCTTCATATTCAGAGTGTGCCAGCGCAGATTCCCTATGCCCGGGTTCTGGGATTTCGAAAAAACAGTTCTGCGCTTCTGGGCAAAATAAAAAAATGTGGCAGCATTCCTCTGCTTACCAGACTGCCGGATGCTGCCGCAGTGCTTGAAAACGCACCACAAGCTATGGATTTACTAAATGAAACAACTTTCGCATCCAATCTTTACGAAAGCATTCTGGCACAAAAAAACAGTGTTTCTTATGTTCATGAGTACAGACAACAGATTATTATTGTATAATATTCTCAACTGCATAAAGAGCCCCGGCTACTGCAATTCCGTACAATAGCCAGGGCTCACTTTTATCCATTTCGTCTTACTCAATCTTACTCATTAGAAAGAAGAATGCGGTCATTATCCAGCTTCTTTCCTGCTCCAACTTTAAACTTGTCAAGCAGCCCTTCCACAGTAAGACCTTTTTTCTCCTCTTCCTTGATATCCAAAACAATATCACCGGAATCCATCATCAGAATACGATTTCCAAGTTCCAGTGCAGACTGCATATTGTGGGTGATCATCAGACAGGTCAGATGATGTTCTTCCACGATCCTGCTGGTCAGGTTCAGCACCTTCTCGGCTGTTCCCGGATCAAAAGCTGCAGTATGCTCATCCAGAAGAAGCAGCTTCGGTGGATTCATAGTTGCCATCAAAAGAGTAAGTGCCTGTCTCTGACCTCCTGAAAGAAGTCCAACCGGATGGTTCATGCGGTCTTCAAGGCCAATATCCAGAAGTGCAAGCTGTTCACGAAAACGCTGTTTATCACTTTTGGAAATACGGGAAAGCCAGCCTCCCTGACCTGCAGCAAGCGCAAGGTTCTCCAGAATCGTCATTCCAGGAGCAGTTCCCCGCATCGGATCCTGATACAGTCTTCCAATATTTTTTGCTCTGGCATGCTGTGGCAGAAATGTAATATCCTCTCCATCCAGAACAACAGATCCGGAATCTGTGAGAAAATCTCCACAGATGGCATTAAACATAGTAGATTTACCAGCTCCGTTGGAACCGATAATTGTTGCAAAATCGCCTTTTTCAAGATGCAGAGACAGATCTCTGATTGCCACTTTTTCATTTACTGTTCCCGGATTAAAGGTTTTGGAAATATGTGAAAGCTTTAACATGGATCAGATTCCTCCCTTCTTGTGCGTCATTCTTCTTTTCAGCTGCGGCCACTGTCGTTTCAGATAAGGGCCGGAAATTGCCAGAATAACAATCACAGAAGATACCAGTTTCAGCATAAACGCTGGCATATTAAATCTTAAAGCCACCGTATAAACCAGTCGGAAAACAAAAGAACCCAATACCATTCCCACAGCTCTTACAAAAATTCCGCCTTTTCCAAGAATTGTTCCTCCGATCAGAAGGGATGCAAGCGCAATGGTAACCATTCCCTGACCGATGTTAATGTCCACAGATTTCTGGGACTGGGAAAGAAGGCATCCGGACAGTGCTGTAAAAGAGTTTGCAATACAAAGTCCGATAATCGTTGTAAATACCGGGTTGATAGACGACGACTTCACCATATCTGCATTATTTCCTGTAGCACGGATTGCAAGGCCAAGTCGTGTCTTTAAAAATACCACCAGAAAAGCAACCACTGCTGCTACTGCGATCAGCGCAACAATTATATCTGTTCTTCCCTTCAGAGGGGTATCTGCCAGAACATCCTTCATCATGGAAAACACCGTATCTGTACGGTTCATGTTGATCAGGGAAGAGCCTCCCATCACTGCTATGTTAATCGAATACAATCCTGTATTCACAATAATTCCCGCAAGCAGACTGTCTACTCCCATTTTTGTCTGCAAAAATCCGGTTACAAAACCAGAACAGATTCCGGCAAGCATTGCTGCTATTATTGATAAAAAAGGATGTCCGCTGACCGCCACGGCGGCTCCTACAGCGGCTCCTAATGTAAAGCAGCCGTCTGTAGAAAGGTCGCAGACATTCAGCATGGAATAACTTAAAAACAATGCAAGGACAGTCAGGGAACAGATCAGTCCAAGTTTCAGGGCAGTTTCTCCTAAGGAGAGTGCAGTAGCCAGTGTCACAATCATTTCCTCCGGTTAATCGTTAATTTGCTTCCAGTTCGTCAAAGCTCTCTGCTGTCACGATCTCATTTACCTGTGTACAGAGCGGCTCCATAGCAGCTTTGACAGTTTCAAAATCAAGACCGAGAGCTTCGCATGTTTCTGTGTTTACAGTAGCAGTACCATTATCAAAGGTTTCTACAGGAGTGGTTGCCGGATCAGCACCATTCAGAAGAATATCGGCAACCATATCTGCTGTTTTTGCTCCAAGATTTGCGTAATCAACACCATACCCTGCGAAAGCACCATTTAACGCAAAGGAATCAGCTCCTGTGTAATGCGGAATTCCTGCATCAATAAATTTCTCATAAATAGAAAGCTCTGCTGTCATGATGGTATTGTCTGTAGGTGTAAATACGGCATCCACACCATCTGCGATCAGTGCATCTGCCGCAAGCTGGACTTCATCGGTAGTCGTTCCGGTACGTTCTACATATTCGATTCCCTGCTCATCCAGGTAATCTTTTGCTTCCTGGATCGCTGTTGTGGAGGAGTCCTGTCCTACATCATAAAGAAGACCGATTTTCTTTACATCCGGATTCTGTGCCTGGATCAGTTTCATGATAGAAGAAGTATCCAGATAATCACTGGTTCCTGTAATATTTGCTCCAGGAGCATCCAGAGAATCTACAAGGCCGGAGCCAACCGGATCAGATACTGCGGAGAAAACAACCGGTGTATCGCTTCCCTCTGTAGCGGACTGCATACGCATTGCCACCGGTGTAGCCACACCAACCATCAGGTCAACCTTATCCGCCTGAAAATCTGAAATGATCTGTTCCATAACACTGGCATCTGCATTACAGTTATCATAAGACACATCAAATGTGACACCCTTTTCTTTGCCAAGCTCCTCCAGACGGGACTGGATGTTGTCTACGATCTGGTTCAGGGAAGCATCATCTACATAATTGCAGATGCCCACTTTAAAATCTTCCGCCATAACCGGGCTTGTCATCATCATAGTTGTTGCTGCTACTGCTGCTGCGATCACTAACATTCTTTTTTTCATGGTTTTGTTCTCCCTTCTTATTTCCGCTTATGATTACCTTTTGTACACCTTGCGGTCTGCTTTTCCGGAACAACTTTCATGCGACAGAATCGCTTTTCCTGTAACACAAAAACCGTCCCAAGCTTATATCATGCTTGAGACGGTAATAAAAGTTCTTTATTATCGCGGTACCACTCAAATTGACGAATCGTCCACTTTCCGGTGTACTAACATACACTCCTCATTGGTAACGGGTTCGGTTCCCGTCGGCGCCTACTGTACAGATAAATAGTTCGGGCCGCCCTCGAAAGTCCATTCAACATCTGGTCCCCTGCGGATTTCCACCATCACCGCTCTCTGTGAAGCTTCCTGAAATGTTTACTTCTCTTTCTCACTGGTTTGTTTTTTAAGTTGTGTTTACTTTAGCACATCAACGTGAGTCTGTCAAGCCCAAAAATAAAATTAATTCTTAAAGCTGTGGATCGGTGCCGGGATTCTTCCACCTCTCTGTACAAATGCATCACAGGAGAAGGAATTTACAGGCATGATCGGAGCATAGCCAAGAAGACCTCCGAACTCAACCGTTTCGCCCACACCCTTACCGATAACCGGGATGAGACGTACTGCAGTTGTCTTCTGATTTACCATACCGATGGCAGACTCATCTGCAATGATACCTGCCAGTGTAGTCGCCTTGGTATCTCCCGGAACTGCGATCATGTCCAGACCAACAGAGCATACACAGGTCATGGCTTCCAGCTTCTCCAGAGTAAGCGCTCCCTCGTTTACCGCATCGATCATTCCCTGATCCTCGCTGACAGGAATAAAGGCACCACTTAATCCGCCCACAGCAGCTGCTGCCATAACGCCGCCTTTCTTCACCTGGTCGTTGAGAAGTGCAAGCGCTGCAGTTGTTCCAGGTGCACCGGCTCTCTCAAGGCCGATCTCTTCCAGGATCTCAGCTACGGAATCACCGATAGCCGGTGTCGGTGCAAGAGAAAGATCCACAATACCAAACGGCACGTCAAGACGCTTGGATGCCTCACGTGCAACCAGCTGTCCAACTCGTGTAACTTTGAATGCGGTACGTTTGATCATCTCGCAGAGAGTTCCGAAGTCCTCGCCACGAACCTGCTCCAGAGCTTTCTTTACAACGCCAGGGCCACTGACACCTACGTTGATGATGCAGTCCGCCTCTGTGACACCGTGGAACGCGCCTGCCATAAACGGGTTATCATCCGGTGCGTTACAGAATACTACCAGCTTGGCACATCCAAGAGAATCCTGGTCCTTAGTAGCCTCTGCTGTTGCGAGGATGATCTCGCCCATCAGCTTTACGGCATCCATGTTGATACCGGTCTTGGTGGAACCAACGTTTACAGAACTGCAGACGCGCTCTGTTTCTGCCATTGCCTGAGGAATGGAGCGGATAAGAAGCTCCTCTGCCGGAGTCATTCCTTTGCTTACCAGTGCAGAATATCCGCCGATAAAGTTAACGCCAACTTCCTTGGCACATTTATCCAGCGTTCTTGCGATGGTCACAAAATCCTCCGGTTTCTTACATGCAGCCCCGCCAACCAGAGCAATGGGTGTTACGGAAATTCGTTTATTTACAACCGGGATACCGTACTCGGTTGCGATCTCATCACCGGTAGCTACCAGATTTCTGGCCTTTGTGGTGATCTTTTCGTATATTTTCTGATTCAGTGCATCCAGGTCAGGATCGATACAGTCCAGAAGGCTGATCCCCATGGTGATGGTACGCACATCCAGATTCTCCTGCTCGATCATTTTATTTGTCTCGTTTACCTCAAAAATATTGATCATTTTATTTTCTCCCTGATGATTGATGTAAAGTAGATATCATATGCATTGGCAATCCGCATTCGCTGCTTGATCATACTCGATGCATCATGTTAAAAATATCTTCATGCTGGCAGTGGATCACAACACCGATCTCCTTACCCAGATTTTCAAGCTCTTTTGCAAGTTCACCGCCATCCTTTTCACATTTTGCTGTGTCTGCGATCATCATCATGTTGAAGTAACCCTGAACGATGGTCTGAGAAATATCCAGAATATTAACCTGATTCTCTGCAAGATATGTACAAACCTTTGCAATAATTCCTACTGTGTCATTTCCTACTACTGTGATAATTGTCTTCTTCATCGTTTTTTCCTTTCTACACTGTGATTATTTCTGATATGTGATCCCTCTTCGCTACCTGGATCTTAAAATCCCTGGAACGGTACGGGTTGTCACCAAGTGTCACCTCCGAGCACACAGTCTCGTAGGCAAGTTCTTCATAGTTGTTTTCTCTGCTTAAATGGCCAAGAAAAACCGCCTTCAAATTATCATGGAGGATCCGACAGAGCAGACGTCCTGCATTCTCATTGGAGAGATGTCCACGGTCTCCCAGAATCCTCTGTTTGAGATAATAAGGGTATTTTCCAACCTGAAGCATGCGGATGTCATGATTTGCTTCCAAAAGCACCGCATCCAGATTCTCCAGATTTTTTACAATGTAATCATTATATTTTCCAAGGTCTGTGGCAATGCCCACAGAATGCTCTCCACATTCCAGGCGGTAACCCACCGGCTGTGCAGCATCATGGGGAATGGTAAAAGGATTTACCGTCAGGTCCTTGATCCCAAAAGGCTCATCCTCCCGGATCTCGTGGATCAGTCCCTCCGGCATTTTTCCAAGGGATTTCATACGAAGCATGGCATCTGCGGTTCCACCTGTGGTATAGATGGGAATTCCGTATTTTCTGGAGATCACTCCCAGGCCCTTGATATGGTCGGAATGTTCATGGGTGATCAGGATTCCGTCCACATCTTTTCCGGTAAGGTCAAGGGTATTCAGGCCTTTCTCGATATTTTTCCCGCTGATCCCCACATCTACCAGGACATGCGCCTCCTCAGAACCCACATAAATACAGTTGCCGCTGCTTCCGCTGGCAATACTACAAAGTCTCATTTCTCTCTATCCCTTCTCTGATCTGTCTCCGGGTACCCTTCAGATCTCCATTATTCTCGATCACATAATCCGTATGTTCTCTGAAAACCTGGTCAGATACCTGGTTTCGGATAATGCCAAGAGATTTCTCTCTGGAATAGCCACGGCTTTCCATCAGACGACGGATCCGGATTTCCTCCTCTGTATACACATACCAGACTTCGTCACAGAATTCCTGATAATTCTCTTCCAGAAAAAGAGCAGCTTCCACAACACAGATCTCTCTTCCGGCTTCCTTCTGTTCTCCAAGAAGATCTAGGATTCTCTGCTTTACAGCCGGATGGATGATCCCGTTTAATTTCAAAAGCATATCCTTATCTGTGAATACTACATCAGAAATCCGTCTCCGGTCAATAGTTTTATCTTTTTTTATGATTTCTTTTCCAAACAATGCGATCACCGCATCGTAACATTCTTCCCCCGGTTCCATCAGAATGTGACCAAGCTGGTCTGCCTGGATCACATATGCCTGGAAATCTTCTTCCAGGATTCCAAGTACTGTACTTTTTCCGGCGCCTACTCCGCCGGTTACTCCGATCACTCTCATTTATTTCGCCTCATACCAGCTGTCACCCTGGTGCATATCTACGTCAAGTTCCACTGCAAGGTCTGCAGCTCCCTTCATCTCTTCTTCCAGAATACGAGAAACTTCCTCGATCTCTTCTTTCTTTGTCTCGATCAGAAGCTCATCATGAACCTGCAGCACCAGTCTTGAACGCAATCCCTCTTTTTTCATTCGTTCATAAACATGGTTCATGGCTATTTTGATGATATCTGCTGCAGTACCCTGGATCGGAGAGTTCATGGCTACACGTTCTCCGAAGGAGCGCTGCATGAAATTACTGGATCTCAGCTCCGGCACGGGCCTTCGTCTGCCGAACATAGTTGTCACATAACCGTGTTCCTTGCCATCCTTTACCAGACCGTCCAGAAAGCCCTTGATCTTCGGATAGGTCTCGAAATATTTCTCAATATAGGCAGCTGCCTCTTTTCTGGTAATACTTAGATCCTGGCTCAGTCCAAAGGAACTGATCCCATAAACGATTCCGAAATTTACCGCCTTGGCATTTCTTCGCTGAAGAGATGTCACTTCATCCAGCGGCACATGAAACACCTGGGATGCGGTGAGCCGGTGGATATCCTCCGCCTCACGATAAGCCTGGATCAGTTTTTCATCACCGGACATATGTGCCAGCACACGAAGCTCGATCTGGGAATAATCTGCATCCAGAAATACAAATCCCTCCTCCGGCACAAAAACCTTACGGATCAGCCTACCCAGCTCCATGCGGACCGGTATGTTTTGAAGATTCGGATCTGTACTGCTGATACGACCAGTTGCTGTGATCGTCTGATTAAAAGTAGAGTGGATCCTTCCATCTTCTCCGATCACATTTCCGAGACCATCTGCATAAGTGGATTTCAGCTTGGTCAGCTGACGGTACTCCAGGATATCTTTTACGATGGCATGATCCGGCGCCAGCTTATCCAGGATATCCGCCGCTGTGGAATAGCCAGTCTTGGTCTTCTTTCCACCTGGAAGTCCCAGCTTTTCAAAAAGGATCACACCCAGCTGTTTCGGGGAATTGATATTAAACTCCTCCCCTGCTTCCTGCCAGATGGTTTTTTCCAGCTCCTGGATACGGACTTTAAGTTTTTCACCATAGCTCTTAAGCTCTTCACCCTTAACGGAAATCCCCCATTTTTCCATGGAATCCAGGGTAAAGACAAGAGGAAGCTCGATCTCATCATAAACCTTACGCATGCCTGTTTCATCCAGTTTTTCAAGAAGAACCTTTCGAGCCATGCAGGGCACAAACGCCTGATAGCAGGCATAATTTCCAAGGCATTCCAGTTCCTCTTCCCAGGCCTTTTTCAGAGAAGTCTTTCCAAGAAGGTCTTCCTTTGAGGGGAGCATCATACCATCCAGATATTCTCTGGCGATGTCATCATGGGAATAGGAAGATTTCAGCGGGTTCAGAAGATATGCAGCAACCCCCGCATCAAAAACCTTCTTCGGATCATCAAGGGAAACATGTTTGAGAACTGATTTAATATCCATAGCACAGAGCACCGTACTGTCCGCCAGAGTTTTCAGTTTTCCGCAAAGGTAATCCCCTGTGAGAAGTCCTCCTACCGGAATCTGATAGATTTCTTTTTCATCCAGGACCAATCCCACGGTATACACCTGATCCGGATCTGCAAGAACAGAAATACCCACCTGATCTTTCTGCGCTGCTTTTTCAAACAGTGCCTCCACACCGGAAAGATCATTACAGGTAAAAAATTCCAGTTCCATGGAGGAATCTGCTGTCGTAGCCGGATCAAAACGGTTCAGCATGTTCTTAAATTCCAGGCGTTTACACAATTCATATGCCTCCGGAGTATAGGGATTTTCCACTTTCGCTTTTTCGTAGGAAAATTCCAGCGGACTATCTGTGTTGATGGTTGCAAGCTCTTTGGAAAGCTGTGCCAGATCATAATGCTCGCGGAGAGATTCTTTCGCCTTATTAGGCTTTACCTCTTCCAGATGCTCATGAGCATTCTCAATGGAACCGAACTGCACGATCATCTTGGTCGCGGTTTTCTCTCCAACGCCCGGGATTCCCGGAATATTATCGGAGCTGTCGCCCATCAGCGCTTTCAGTTCTATGATCTGCGGCGGCGTTACCTGATATTTCTCAAGAACTTCCGCTGTATGGTAGTTTTCAATGGTTGTCTTTCCCCGGACAGTCTTCGGAAGCCGGATCAGCACCTTATCTGTGGCAAGCTGAAGAAGATCACGGTCTCCGGAAAGAATGGTAACATCCATCCCCTTTGCTTCACTTCTTCTGGCGACCGTACCAAGAAGATCATCTGCTTCATAGCCTTCCAGGGACATGATGTTGATTCCCATGGCAGAAAGCATCTCCTTGATCAGCGGAACCTGTTCCCGAAGCTCCTCCGGCATGGGTTTTCGGGTGCCTTTATAGGCTTCATATCTCTTATGCCGGAACGTAGGTGCACTCAGATCAAATGCAACGGTAAGATACTCCGGCTTCTCTTCCTCCATGATCCTGAACATAATATTCAGAAATCCATATACCGCTCCTGTATGACGTCCTTCTGCATTGGTAAGATCCGGCAGACCATAAAACGCACGGTTCAGGATGCTGTGACCATCGATCAGTAATATTTTTTCACTCAAAATCAAATTCCCTCCTTCAGTTCCAGGATCACAAAAACAAGAAAGACCACCAGTGCCGCGATCAGAACGCAGACTGCCACTGCAGCGATCGCTCTGTGAAATTTCTTTTTTCGGATATACCTTCTGGATTTTCGGATATCCTCTTCCAGAAGCTCCTTAAAATCCAGAACAGTATCTTCCTGTTTCTCATCCAGCTGCTGCATGGCCTTATGTACAATGAAATATGTGGCAAGCTCATCGTAGCAGGAGGAACACTTCTCAATATGCTCTAGAAAATCCTCCAGATCATTCAACGGCAACGTATGATCGATATATTTATTAACCATTCCCTCTGCAATACGACAGTTCATATTTTCCCTCTCTTTCAAAGCAGCGGATTCTCCCATATGATAAGCCTCTTCTGAGATCCCGCTTCACAATTTGCCCCAGACTGGGGAAATATTTCCCAGAATATTATATCATTATAGCGAATTAAACGTTGAATGACAAGGGCGGTTTCCTGTGGTATACTTGAGATGTCCCGGTCAGAAAACAGAAAAACTGACCAAATATGAAAATCCAGGCAAGGAGGATCACCATTATGAAATCTATAGCAATCGTTACAGACAGTAACTGCGGCATGTCTCCCGCTCAGGTAAAAGACCTTGGCATCTACATGCTTCCAATGCCGTTTTTTATAGATGATAAGGAATATCTGGAAGACATTGACATGAACCAATCAGAGTTCTTTCAGCATCTTGAACAAAATCCAGGCTGCAGAGTTTCCACATCCCAGCCCACACCGGAATCCGTCACTACCCTCTGGGACAAGCTGCTCAAAGACTACGACGAGATCGTACATATCCCCATGTCCAGCGGTCTCTCCAGTTCCATGCAGACTGCCCGCATGCTTGCAGAAGACTATGATGGCCGTGTACGTGTCGTAAACAACCAGAGGATCTCCGGAACCTTACGTTACTCTGCCATCGAGGCTATCCAGCAGGCTAAAAACTGTCTCTCTGCCGATGAGATTGGAACTTGGCTGGAAGAAACCCGCTTCGACTCCAGCATCTATATCACTGTAGCTACTCTGAAGTACCTGAAACAGGGCGGCCGCATCACTCCTGCAGCTGCAGCCATCGGAACCATGCTCCGTCTGAAACCGGTTCTGCAGATCCAGGGCGAAAAGCTGGACGCCTTCTCCAAGGCCCGCACCATGACCCAGGCAAAAAACACTATGACGAAAGCCATCAAAGATGACATTGCAGACCGCTTTGGAGAAAAGATCAACCTGGATGTCATCCACTCCCACAACCTGGAAGCAGCCGAAGAATTCCGAAAAGAAGTCCTCACCACCTTCCCGAATATCGGTGAAGTCAACATCTTCCCTCTCTCCCTGAGCGTTTCCTGCCACATCGGCCCCGGAAGTCTGGCACTCACCTGTTCCAAGGTACACCCGGAAATATGGTAAAGACTAGTCAGAAGCAATCCACATGGCCAGAGCACAGCCGGAGGGAATACTTCTGTATGGCTCTGTCTCTGGAGGAGGGCTGCTAGTCCTTAGATTCTGGAAATCTGCGTTATTAAAAAAAGTTCGGCTGTCTGAGCGGCAACAAGCCGCGAGTTCCGAACTTTTTTTAATGGTTTTAGCAGATTTTCAGGGCCTTAGAACTAACGCCCAACGGAAGCCGAAGACCATACAGAAGTCTTCCCTTCGGCGTCCCTCCCGCCAACATATTTAATTTTCCTGTGTATTCTCAATCTCCACCGGCGCTTCATTCAAGATCTTCATAAACTCCTCACCGGTGATCGTCTCATGCTCATACAGATACTTGGCAATCTCATGGAGCTTTCCGATATTATCTGTAAGGATCTTCGTAGCCTTTTCATGCTCCCGTCTTACAAGCTCCACAACCTTCTTGTCCAAAAGTGTCTGCGTCTCAAAGGAACAGGTTAGACTTGCATCTCCGCCAAGATACTGATTGCTTACATTTTCCATGGCAACCATGTCAAAATCATCACTCATACCATACCTGCTGATCATCGCTCTGGCAATCTTGGTCGCCTGCTCAATATCATTGGAGGCACCGGTAGTAATGGAATGGAAGATCAGCTCTTCCGCTGCACGGCCGCCTGTAAATGTAGCGATCTTATTCTCCAGTTCTTCCTTAGTCATCAGGAAATGTTCCTGCTCATCTACCTGCATGGTATATCCCAGTGCACCGGAGGTACGTGGAATGATCGTGATCTTATGGACCGGTGCAGAATCTGTCTGCTTGGCAGCAACCAGTGCATGACCAACCTCATGATAGGAAACGATCAGCTTTTCCTTATTGGAAAGTACACGGTTCTTTTTCTGATATCCGGCAATAACAACTTCGATGCTTTCTTCAAAATCCGCCTGTGTGGCGAATTTCCGTCCGTCGCGGACTGCACGGAGAGCTGCCTCATTGACAATATTGGCAAGCTCCGCACCGGAGGCACCGACTGCCGCCTTGGCAATTTCATCAAACCGGACTGTATCCGCAATTTTGATCTTCTTGGCATGAACCTTCAGGATTTCCTCACGCCCCTGAAGATCCGGAAGCTCAACCGGGATCCTTCTGTCAAAACGTCCCGGACGAAGAAGTGCAGGGTCAAGGGAATCCGGTCGGTTGGTAGCTGCCAGGATCACAACACCCTTGGAACCGTCAAAACCGTCCATCTCTGTCAAAAGCTGGTTCAGTGTCTGCTCACGCTCATCGTTTCCACCGCCCATTCCAGATCCGTCACGTTTCTTACCGATGGTATCAATCTCATCAATAAACACAATACATGGTGCTTTCTCATTGGCCTGTTTAAAAAGATCTCGAACCTTGGCAGCACCCATACCAACAAACATCTCCACAAATTCCGAACCGGAAATGGAGAAAAACGGAACCTCTGCCTCGCCGGCAACAGCCTTGGCAAGAAGAGTTTTACCGGTTCCAGGAGGGCCCACAAGCAGGGCACCTTTTGGCATGGAAGCACCGATCTCTTTGTATTTCGCCGGGTTATGGAGGAAATCCACAATCTCCGTCAGAAGCTCCTTGGCTTCATCCTCGCCTGCCACGTCTGTAAATTTAATTCCTGTGGAGGACTTTACATAAACCTTGGCATTACTTTTACCAAAGGACATCATGCCTCCAGGGCCACCATTGCCCATGGAACTCATCATCTTCTTGCTGAGCCAGCGTCCCAGCAGAACAAAAATGGCAATCGGAAATACATATCCCAGGATCAGGGACAAAAGCAGGGACTGCCTCTGAGGTGCAGTACCCTCAATGCTTACACCTGCATCATAAAGATGGGATACAAGATCCTGATCATCTACCGATACGGTCTTACAATAGACATCATTTCCATCTACTTTCATCGTATAGTAAATGTAATCAGAATCAATGGTTGCCTCATATACATTTCCTCTGTCTACGGCTTTCAGAAAGGTGGTGTAATCGGTTTCCTTTACACTTCGCTCAGAAAGGGCAGGAAGAGCAAAAACATTCAGCAGAATAATAATTACGACCGCGATGATGTAATATACATACAACGGCCGCTTCTCTGGTTTTTTGGAATTCAGATTCATGCAGTCTCCTCCGTTATCTTATAGTATATTGCTATATCCAC
>ERZ857750.3063-NODE-3063-length-14590-cov-3.770760_pt1 | contig 14590 bp, 9 predicted proteins | sample MGYA00519915_ERZ857750 | MGnify/ENA primary metagenome ERZ857750 (study PRJEB31778, sample SAMEA3449358) | human gut metagenome | biome: human gut; feature: human-associated habitat; material: faeces | place: United Kingdom | collected 2010/2012 ... | reverse complement strand
TAGTACAGTCCGCGGGTAATACCGTCCCGTCGGCCTTTCTGCTGGTACTCTTTTAAGATGTGCTTAGCGCGACTCAGAAAAACCTTGCCGGAAGGGGTGGGGCGGATCCCCTTGTTGGTGCGCACGAAGATGGGGGAGCCAAGCTGCGCCTCGAACTGGCGCAGGAATTGGCTCAGGCTGGCCTGCGCGATGTACAGCCGCTCGGCGGCTTTCGAGATGCTTTGCTCTTCGGCAAGGGCGTTCAGATAGTATAGTTCGCGGAGATCCATGACAATTCCTCCCAAAACGACAGAAATTTCTTTTTTGCTATCGGTTTTGCCTATAGGGGCTGTTATAAAAATAGGGCTTTTCCAATCACAGAAATGATTATATACTAAAATCACCAGAACTTCAACTGCAGATGAGGATTCTTTTGTACAGGATTATGATAGAAAAGAGGGTAAAACATGAGCGTATATCCGATGAAGGGCGTTATTGATATGCACGTCCACACCAATCCGGATCTTCGACTGAGAGCGTATGACGATCTGGAGCTGACGGATGCCGCGGTCAAGGTGGGCGCAAGAGCCATTGTCATCAAGACCCATCAGGGGACGACGATGGATCGGGCTTATCTGTGCAACCGTTATAACAAGATCGTCCATGGCGACAACGACTTTACCATGTTCGGCAGCATCACCCTGAACCATCCGGTCGGCGGCCTGAATCCGGCGGCGGTCGAGGTCGCGCTGAAGCTGGGAGCCAAAGTGGTCTGGCTGCCGACCCAGCACGCCCAGAACCATCTGGCAAAGTTCGGCAAGAACCCGGACGATGGCGTGAAGGTGACCGAGAACGGAAAAATTGTTCCCGAGATGAAGGACATCTTCCAGCTGGTCAAGGATTATGACGCAGTACTCGGCACGGCGCATATCTCCCCCGAAGAGAGCTTCATCGTCTGCGATGCAGCCCGCGCTGCCGGTGTCAAGAAGCTGGTCGTCACCCATCCGGAGTGGTGGGTCGTCGATATGAGCATTGAGGATCAGAAGAAGATCGTCAAGGATTACGATGTTCTGCTGGAACGCTGCTATGCACAGAACATGGGCGGCGGCAAGTACAAGAGCAACCTGCCCGAAAACCTTGAGGTTATCAAAGAGGTTGGTTACAAGAATGTGCTCATCAGCACAGACGGCGGTCAGACCGAGAATCCTCATTGGGAGATCGCGATGCAGCAGTATCTCCAGTATCTGTCTGACCACGGCATCCCGGACGAGCAGATCTATTATATGTCGCACACCATTGCGGCAGGCTTGCTCGGCATCGAGTAACGCCGAAGAAGTGGAATAAGGAGGCTGTTCCATGCAAAGTGCTGTTATTATCGCTGCCATCGCACTGGCAGTCTTTCTTGGCTATAAAACCAAGATCAATACGGGTTTCTTCTGCATTGTATTTGCATATTTTATCGGCTGTTTCTGGCTGGATCTCAAGCCGAAAGCTCTGATTGCATTCTGGCCGACGAACACGATGTTCGTCATCATCTCCGTTTCGTTGTTCTATAATGTTGCAGCAGCCAATGGCACGCTGGAAAAGATTTCCCGCTCGCTGCTGTATGCCTGCCGTAAATTCCCGGGAATGCTGCCATATGCACTGTTCGCCGTTGCTGTCACCCTGTCGGTCATGGGTGCAGCATACTTCACGGTTCTGGCATTCCTCGCTCCCATCACGCTGCTCATCTGCGAAGAGTCCAAGATGGACAAGCTGACCGGTGCAGTCGCCATCAACTGCGGCGCATTGGCGGGCGGTGATTTCCCGACGGCTGCGCTTGGCGTTATCTTCCGTGGTCTGATGGACAGCTCCTATGAGGCAGCTCCCGAACTGGAAGCCATTGATTCTTTCGTGACCTGCCTGAAAATGTTCGGTCTGGCAGTCCTGTTCTCTCTGATCCTCATTACGATTTTCCGTTTTGCACTGCCTGCAATCCGCAACATCGGCAAAGATGTCAAGTTTGAAAAACCGGAAGCATACACCACCGCACAGAAGCAGACGCTCTATCTCATGGTCGCGATGATGGCAGTCGTTCTGGTTTTCCCGCTGCTCAAGCTGCTGATCCCCGGCAATGCGGTCATCAAGCTGGTTGCAGGAAAGATCGACGTCGGCTTGGTCGCATTCGTCTTCGCTGTCATTGCGCTGCTGATGAAGCTTGCTCCGCAGAAGGAGATCATCGCTCGTGTTCCTTGGAATACTATCCTGATGATCGCCGGAGCTGGTATGCTGATCGCCGTTGCAGTTGAGGCTGGAACCATTGACCTGCTGTCCAACTGGATCGGCAGCAACGTTCCGACCTTCCTGGTTCCGATCGCATTCAGTCTGGTCGGCGCAGTCATGAGCTTCTTCAGCTCTACCACCGGTGTTGTCTGCCCGGCTCTGTTCCCGCTGATCCCCGGTCTGTCCGCAACGACGGGTCTGGGCGCGGTCAATCTGTTCACCTGCACGGTTCTCGGCGCGCAGAGCAGTGCAATCAGCCCCTTCTCTTCCGGCGGTTCCCTGATTCTGGGTTCCTGTGGCAATGAGGAAGAGCGCAGCAGCCTGTTCAACCGTCTGCTGTTCGTCGCAACGCCTATCAGCATCGGTGTTGCAGCTATATTCAACCTCATCGTTTCTATGGTTCTGTAAAAGTCTGATTCACTCCGGGGAGGGGAGGCTCCCCTTTTCCGGAGTGCCTTTTTGAGAGAGTATAAGAACGCAAATGTGTGAAAAATGGAGAGTACCATGCTGAAATTATACGATAACGGGATCTACCTTGTAAACGGCGAGACCATCTGCTCCTGTCCTGAGGAAGTGGCCCAGAAGACCGGCCGCACCGTGGACGCAAAGGAAGCTGAGAAAGGCACTATGGCCTACGGTATCCTGCAGGCCCACAACAAGAGCGGTGATCCCGACCAGCTGCAACTGAAGTTCGACTCGATGACCAGCCACGACATCACCTATGTCGGCATCATCCAGACGGCCCGCGCTTCCGGCATGAAGCAGTTCCCGCTGCCCTATGTCCTGACCAACTGCCACAACAGCCTCTGCGCTGTCGGCGGCACCATCAACGAGGACGACCACCAGTTTGCCCTGTCCGCCGCCCACAAATACGGCGGCATCTATGTTCCGCCGAACATGGCCGTCATCCACAGCTACAACCGCGAGATGATGTCCGGCTGCGGGCGGATGATCCTGGGCTCTGACTCCCACACCCGCTACGGCGCCCTCGGCACGATGGCCGTCGGCGAGGGCGGCGGCGAGCTGGCCAAGCAGCTCGTGGGCCGCACCTACGATATGAGCTATCCCGGGGTCGTTGCCATCTACCTGACCGGCAAGCCCGCTCCGGGCGTCGGCCCGCACGACGTCGCGCTGGCGCTGGTTGCCGCGACCTACGCCAACGGCTATGTGAAGAACAAGGTCATGGAGTTCGTCGGCCCCGGCGTGGCAAACCTGAGTGCCGACTACCGCAACGGCATCGACGTCATGACCACCGAGACGACCTGCTGGTCCTCCATCTGGCAGACCGACGATACCACGAAGGAATATTTTGTGCAGCATGGCCGCCCCGAGGCTTATAAGGAATTGAAGCCCGCCGACGTGGCCTACTACGACGGCTGCATTGAGCTGGACCTCTCCACCGTCGAGTGCATGATCGCGCTGCCGATGCACCCCAGCTACGCCTACCCGATCCGCGAGCTGAAGGCCAACGCCAAAGAGATCCTGCAGGCGGCGCAGGACCAGGCCAACAGGCAGCTGGGCGGCAAGGTCGAGATGGACCTCGTCGGTAAGATCTGCGACGATGGCCGCATCTACGTTGACCAGGGCGTTGTGGCCGGCTGCTCCGGCGGCACGTATGAAAATATCTGCGCCGTGGCGGACATCATCAAAGGCAAGAGCTGCGGCAACGGTGAGTTCAAGTTCAGCGTCTACCCCGACAGCATGCCGACCTATCTGGAGCTGGTCAAAAACGGCGCTGTGGCGGACATTGTCTCCGCCGGCGGCATCTTCCGTGAGTGCTTCTGCGGCCCCTGCTTCGGCGCGGGCGACACCCCGGCCAACGGCGAGTTCTCCATCCGCCACACGACCCGCAACTTCCCGAACCGCGAGGGCTCCAAGCCCGGCGAGGGCCAGATCAGCGCCGTCGCCCTGATGGACGCCCGCTCCATTGCGGCCACCGCGGCTAACGGCGGCTACCTGACCGCCGCCAGCGAGCTGACCGACGTGGAGTACACCGTGCCCGACTACCACTTTGAGCAGGGTGTCTACGACAAGCGCGTCTACAACGGCTGGGGTCATCCGGAGCCGGACTACGCGCTGAAATTCGGCCCGAACATCAAGGACTGGCCCGAGCAGCCCGCTCTGACCGACGACCTGCTGGTCAAAATTGTCAGCTACATCACCGACCCCGTCACGACGACGGACGAGCTGATCCCGTCGGGTGAGACGTCATCCTTCCGCTCCAACCCGCTGCGGCTGGCAGAGTTCACCCTCTCCCGCAAGGATCCGGCCTACGTGCCGAACGCCAAGGCCGTGAAGGCGCTGGACGAACAGCGCAAGGCAGGTGAGCTGCCCGCCGAGGTTGCGCGTGTCTACGACGATTTGAAAAAGCTGGGCTACGCGCCCGACGCGGCCAACACCAACATTGGCTCGGCCATTTTTGCCAACAAGCCCGGCGACGGCTCCGCCCGTGAGCAGGCCGCCAGCTGCCAGCGCGTGCTGGGCGGCGCAGCCAACTTTGCCTGCGAGTATGCCACAAAGCGCTACCGCTCCAACTGCATCAACTGGGGCATGCTGCCGTTCCTGGTGGAGAACCCCGGCGCGCTGGACAACGGCGATTACGTCTACCTGCCCGGCGTCCGCAAGGCCCTGCTGGAGGCCGCGGACGAGCTGGACGCCGTGGCCGTCAAGCCGGACGGCGGTCTGGTGAAGTTCACCGTCAAGCTCGGCGCGATGACCGACGCCGAGCGCCGGATCCTGGCGGACGGCTGCCTGATCAATTATTACAAGAATAACTAAAGAAAAACGGCCCTGTAGGGGCCGCACATGTGCGGCCCGCGGCTTTCCGCAAACACTCGTCTGCCTTATACGGCAGGGCCGGGCATGCCCGGCCCCTACAGACTCGATAAATTAAAAAGCTGTCCGCGGGGGAAGGTTCTCCTGCGGGCAGCTTTGCTTGCATGCCGTCGAAATTTCTGCTATAATACAAAAGCCGCCTGTTTCACAACAGACGGCAAGGCGCTGCACACAACGGCAGGCGGTTGGCCACACTTCCGTAAAGGAGGTGAGACCATGCGTTTTACATTTACGTTCTATATCGGTCGCAAGACCTTTACTTTGAGCTTAGTTGTAAAAAGCAATAACCGCCACCCTGGCCGGTGACGGTTATTAGTTTGAGCTTTTAACTTTCACCTGAAAGGGCCAACCGCTTGTCGCAGCGCCTTTTCTATAGTTATTATACCCCACTGCCGCGGCCATGTCAAGCGTGCCTTGCACCCCGCGGCATTTCGTGCTACAATAGACGTACCATTAAAAAACAAAGGACGAAAAACAATGAGTGCGATTTTAGCAGTATGCGGTGATACCTTCTGCGCCATGGTCAGCGATGGCCGCTATGTCGAGGAACCCATCACCGGCGAAAAGCCCCATATCCTCAAAAACGACCTGCCCAAGGTCCGCAAGATCAACCGCAACGTCGTGGTCGGTTTTGCGGGCGACACGCTGGCCGCCGTGCAGATCATCAACGCGGTGGACGAGTACCAGACCCAGTACCTGACGCTGGAGAAGGTCGTCAAGATCCTGCGCGAGAAGGCCGCCACGGTCTCGGTGCAGCCGGTGGGCGTGCGGCTCATCGTGGGCGGGCGCAACCGCAAGGGCGTGTTCACCATGACGATGATGGGCAGCGTTGACGGCTACGAGCCGCAGACCCAGGCCGCCCGCAAGGGTGCCTACCTCATCGAGGGTGCCTGCTCCCACACCGACGTGGCCCCCTGGCTCGAGGAGGAGGTCAAGCCGCAGGCCGCCAACTGGCACAGCCTGGACGATGTGGCTCATACGCTGGACGGCTGCATTGCCAAGATGGCCAAGCTCGACAAGAGCATCAACACCACGTATTTCCGTCAGCTTGTAATGTGAATTTGACGATAAAAGGAGAAAAACCATTATGAAAATCGCTCTGATCAATGAGAACAGCCAGGCCGCCAAGAACGCCCTGATCGAGGCCACCCTGCGCAAGGTCGTCGAGCCGATGGGCCATGAGGTCGTCAACTACGGCATGTATGCCGCCGACGATGCCGCCCAGCTGACCTACGTTCAGAACGGCATCCTGGCCGCTGTGCTGCTGAACTCCGGCGCTGCGGACTACGTCATCACCGGCTGCGGCACCGGTGAGGGAGCTATGCTGGCCCTGAACAGCTTCCCCGGCGTCATCTGCGGCCACGTCGAGGACCCCGTTGACGCTTACACCTTTGCCCACGTCAACGACGGCAACGCGGTGGCTCTGCCCTTCGCCAAGGGCTTCGGCTGGGGCGGCGAGCTGAACCTCGAGTACATCTTCGAGAAGCTGTTCGGCTTCGGCCACGGCCAGGGCTACCCCAAGGAGCGCGTTGTCCCCGAGCAGCGCAACAAGAAGATCCTGGATGGCGTGCGCGCCATTGCTTTCCGCGACCTGTCCGACATCCTGAAGGATCTGGACCGCGACCTCGTCAAGGGTGCCTTCGCCGGCGAGCACTTCGCCGAGAACTTCTTCCCCGCCTGCAAGGACGAGAAGCTGGCCGCCACCGTCAAGGAACTGATGGCGTAAGCCCTGCCGTAAAATAAAAGAACTGCCGACTCCCGACAAGCTGTAGGGGCCGATGCTTGCATCGACCCGCCAGTTGCCGGGCGTCGGCTTTTTATTTGTGTTACCGCATATTCGTAGGGGGCGGCGTCCTCGACGCCCCGCCGGGCGCGGCCAAAAAGTGATGCAATGCTTTAAGCAAAAGTAATCTTCTGCGCAACGACGTCTACACAGGCCCGGACGCCAAAGGGCAAAATGCACCGTGGCGCGGCATGCCCGATGTTGAGATTGCAGGCGATGGACAGCTTGGGGTCGTTGATGACTTCGACTAAAATCTGCTTGTACTCGTCCTCGTATTGGCGGTCCATCGGTTTGCCAATCAGCACGCCGCTGACGGCACGGAACACCCCGGCGTTTTTGAGATGCGTCAAAGCCGCGCGGTATTTTTCTGGCGGCATCCGCTCCTCGCTGGTTTCCAGCAGCAAAATTTTCCCCTGCCAGTCCTCGGCCGTGGGAAAAAGGCCGTATTTTTGGCACAGTAGCGGCATATCTGCATACCGCGTACCATCGAAGAAATCATAGAAAGTGTCAATGCAGCCGCCGAGAATTTCCCCGGAAAATGTAGGACTGCCCTGCAAAAGCTGAAAGCCATCATCGGGGTGCGCGGCGGGGGCAATGCCGATTTGTGAAGGGCTGAAATCCGTGCGGCTCTCGTACCAGACGTCGCTGGGCGTGACCTCGCGGATCGTGCCGGTGCGCAGCAGCTCCGCAAAATAGCGCTCGGTGTAGGGCAGCATTGCGGGGCCTAATTCGCAGACGTCCGGCAGAAACGCCTGCCCATAAAATGTCGGCAGCTCGACCTTGTGCAGCATCATGTGGTTGACCGTTGTGTCGGAAAAGCCGAGAAACACTTTGCCGGTGACGGCCCTGCGCAGTTCGTCGTGGTCGAACAGATAGGGGAGCAGCCGATAGGTGTCGTCCCCGCCGATGGCGCAGAGGATCATATCAACCTCCGGGTCGCGGAACGCCTGCAGCAGGTCAGCGGCCCGCGCCTCCGGGTGCGCGGTCAGGTAGTCGATGCCGCGCCGGGCGTTGGGCATAAAGCGGACATTTATGCCGTACCCGGCCAGGCGTTGCAGCCCAATCTCGACTTCGTGCTGCGCAAACGCCTCTCCCAGCACGCCGCGGGACAGGCTGACGACAGCGATGTTTCTAATCATGGCGATACCTCCCTGTAAGCGGTCATAGGAATGCACCCCCAGTATATCACAGATGACAGCCGTGCGCACGGAAAAAAATTCGTCAAATGCCGAAATTTACCGTTGACTAATCCGTTCCCAGATGGTAAAGTAACTATAGGTGCGAATAGCGCCGTGTAGTAAAAATTCAAACAAAGTTGAGGTGGTTGTCACAATGGATACCCCCAGTCCCAGTCCTGTGTACCGATGTATCTTGAATAACGGCAGCCACCACTTTTTTGTCAGGCAAACCAAAGCAAACTGTACGCGGAAATAAGCGCACGGTGTTGCTCTGCTTTGCATTGCCTAAAATTAAATGTGCCTGGCTGCCGCCTGAAAAGGAGGCAGCTTTTTTATGTCTGATACCGCGATCCTGACCCTCCGCACGATGCTGGCCAACCTGGACGATGCCAAAAAGTACCAGAGCCTGCGCGATGTTATGTCCACCCTGCCCGCGCCCGACCTGGCCGCCGTGTTCGAGGACCTCCCGCCCGAGAAGCTCCCCGTGCTGTTCCGCCTGTGTCCCAAGGACCTGGCGGCGGAGATTTTCGCCGAGCTTACCCCCGAGACCCAGCAGGACCTTATCGACGGCCTGACCGATAAGGAGCTGAAGGCCGTTGTGGATGACCTGTTCGTCGATGATGCGACGGATCTGGTCGAGGAAATGCCCGCCAACGTCGTCAAGCGTATTCTGGCGCAGGCAGACCCCGCGACCCGCCGCATGATCAACGAACTGCTCAAATACCCCGAGGACTCCGCCGGCGGCGTGATGACCACCGAGCTGATGGAGCTGCGCCCCGACTGGACGGTGTCGCAGGCCATGGCGGCCATCCGCAAGAACGGCTTTGACAAGGAGACCATCAACAACTGCTACGTCACGGACCGTGACCGCACCCTCATCGGCGTCGTCTCGCTGCGCGCGCTGGTCCTGTCCAAGGACCCCGACAACGAGCTGATCCGCGACATGATGGACGACAATGTCGTCAGCGTCAGCACGACCACCGACCAGGAGGACGTCTCCCAGATGTTCGAGAAGTACGGCTACCTGGCCATTCCCGTTGTGGACAACGAGAAGCGCCTGGTCGGTATCGTCACGATTGACGACGCTATCTCGATCATGCAGGACGAGGCCAGCGAAGATATTGCCAAGATGAACGCTATGGGCCCGTCGGACAAGCCTTATTTTAAACAGTCTATGTGGGAACTGTATAAAAACCGCGCGCCGTGGCTGCTGTTCCTGATGATTTCGTCCACCTTCTCCAGCATGGTCATCCGCGGGTATGAGGATGCCCTCGCCGCCGTGACCGTGCTGACCGCCTACATCCCGATGCTGACCGACGCGGGCGGCAACGCGGGCAGCCAGAGTACCTCCACCATCATCCGCGGCATGGCCGTCGGTGATATTGAGCCGCACGACCTGCCGAAGATTCTGTGGCGTGAATTCCGCATTGCCATCCTCTGCGGCGGCACGCTGGCGCTGTGCAACTTTGCCAAGCTGATCTTCCTGGACGGCATCGCGCCCCCTGTAGCGGCAGTCGTTTGCCTGACGCTGATCTGCACGGTCATCCTGTCCCAGCTCATCGGCGGCCTGCTGCCCGTCGTTGCGGAAAAACTCAACTTTGACCCCGCCGTCATGGCGTCGCCGCTTATCACGACCATTGTCGATACCACGACACTGCTCGTCTACTTCAACATCGCGCGGGTGTTGCTGAGAATTTAAACTTTAGACACCGTGTTCAATATTGTAAATTGTACCGCACCCGGTTGGTGTGGTACAATTTTTTTAGAGAAAAAGCCTTCCCCTGAGGGGGAAGGTGGCCCCGCAGGGCCGGATGAGGGGCAAAGTTACTGCAGCGACCCGCTGGCAGGTAATAGCGGAAGGTTCGCCCTCATCAGTCAGCGGTCGGGGCCGCTGACAGCTTCCCCCCCAAGGGGGAAGCCGCGTACCCGCGTGCTCTGCGCCCCGCGGGTCGATGCGAGCATCGACCCCTACAGGAGAGCGGCATTTTACATCCTTACAATCGGGAGTTTTCATCATGAACATGCAGGATTTTTATACCGGGCACGCTTTTGATGCGTATGAGTTTTTCGGTGCGCATACCTATTTCGGCGGCACGCATTTTGCGGTGTGGGCACCGTCCGCACAGCATATCGCCGTTGAGACCGAGATCGGTACCTTTGATCTGCACCGCACCCAGTCCGCCGTGTGGGAGTGCGACGCCCCCGGCGTGCAAGCGGGGATGGTGTACCAGTATTGGGTGCGCGGTGCGAACGGCCAGAGCGTGGCCCACTGCGACCCCTACGGCACGGCCATGACGCTGCGCCCCGACGGACGCAGCATCGTCAGCGATGCCCCCAAGGGCTTTGCCGATGACAAATGGATGCAGGAACGCACAAAATGCTTTGATAAGCCGCTGAATATCTATGAGGTCCACGCCGGCAGCTGGCGGCAGAAGGAGGACGGCAGCTGGTACACCTACGCCGAGCTGGCCGACCTGCTGCCCGCCTACTGCAAGGAGAACGGCTTCACCCATATCGAGCTTATGCCCCTGGCCGAGCACCCGTTTGACGGCAGCTGGGGTTACCCGACCACCGGCTTTTTTGCGCCCCCCAGCCGCTACGGCACGCCGGACGAGCTTGTGGAGTTTGTCAACGCCTGCCACAAGCAGGGGATCGGCGTTATCCTGGACTTTGTGCCGGTCCACTTTGCCGTGGATGCCTACGGTTTAAAAGAATTTGACGGTACGCCGCTGTATGAGTACCCCGCCGCCGCGGTGGGCCAGAGCGAGTGGGGCAGCTGCAACTTTATGCACTCCCGCGGTGAGATCCGCTGCTTTATCCAGTCCTGCGCCGACTACTGGCTGCGAGTGTTCCACGCCGACGGCCTGCGCATGGATGCCGTGTCCCGCCTGATCTACTGGCAGGGCGACCCGAACCGCGGCGTCAACGGCTCGACGCTGGAATTTCTGAAGGGCATGAACGCCGGTTTGCAGCAGCGCCACCCTACGGCCATTCTGATCGCCGAGGACTCTACGAGCTTCCCGAAGGTCACGGCTCCCGTCGAGTACGGCGGCCTGGGCTTTGACTACAAGTGGGACCTGGGCTGGATGAACGACACCCTCGACTACTTTAAAAAGACGAGCGACGAGCGGCGCGAGAATCTGGGCAAACTGACCTTCTCGATGATGTACGCCTGGAACGAGCACTACATCCTGCCGTTCAGCCACGACGAGAACGTCCACGGCAAGGCGACCATCGTGCAAAAAATGTACGGCGAGTACGAGGGCAAGTTCCCGCAGGCGCGGGCGCTCTACCTGTACATGGCCATCCATCCGGGCAAGATGCTTGATTTTATGGGCAACGAATTTGCGCAGCTGCGCGAATTTGACGAGAGCCGCGAGCAGGACTGGATGGTGCTCAAGTACCCGAACCACGGCGACTTCCACCGCTATCGCAGGGCGCTGAATGAGGCGTATCTTGCCAACGAGGCGTTCTGGAGCCGCGAGTACGACCCCGAGGCGTTCCGGTGGCTGGACTGCGCCCACCCCGAGCTGGACGCCTGTGCTATCTGGCGCGACGGCCATGACGGCGCGGTGCTGGCGGCATTCAACTTTGGCGACACGGAGCTGGCCGACTACACGCTGACCCTGCCCCGCGCGGGCAAGCTGACGAAGCTGCTGGACACCGACTGGCAGTGCTTCGGCGGCCGGACCGAGAAGCCGAAGCGGCTGGTCGGCAAGGCCTGCGGGGGTGAATTGAAGCTGACCCTGGCCCCGTTCAGCGGGCAGCTGTTTAAGCTGGTGTAATTGCATACAAACAGGCCGCGCCTTTCCCGATACAGGATGGGCGCGGCCTTTTGCTGTACTGTAGGGGCCGGGCATGCCCGAACCGCAGCTTTGCCGCTGCAACCCCTTTCGTGGCAGATTTGTAGGGAGGGGTCTTGCCCCCCTCCGCGGCGGCCAGAGGGCTGGCCGCCCTACAAGCTCCCGCAAACGGGGAGTGTAGGGGAGGGATTCATCCCTCCCGCGGGGCGTCGGGGACGCCGCCCCCTACAGGCGGAACCCGCAGGCGCTTCTGATGCCGAAAGTGCGCATTGACGTTAAACCCTCCGGGTAGAATGGCTTCCCCCGCGGGGCTGCGCCCGCAGGCGCGTGTCGGAGCGCAACCGCCGTAGGCGGCTCTTAGCTCGTAGACTGAAGCTGTCAGCGGCCCCGCCCGCTGACTGATGAGGGGCGAGCCTGCCATTATTGCGTGTTTACGGCTTGCGGCGGCAAGCGCTCCCCTCGTCCGGCCCTGCGGGGCCACCTTCTCCCCCAAGGGGAGAAGGCAAAGAAAAATTCACCGCCCCCAATACTCCTCCACGATCTCCCGTTCCACAAACGGTTCCTTGATTCCGCCGCGCTCTATCGTTGTCTCGTGGCCCTTGCCTAAGATCGCGATAATATCCCCGGGCTGGGCGTGGTCGAGGCCGTCGATGGTGGTGCCGTTTTGGGCTTGCACATGTGCTTTGTGGGGTAGTTCAATGCCGATTTGGGCGTAGGCGGCTTGGGTGAGGCCGGAGCAGTCGTAGTGGGGTCCTTCGCCTCCGAGGACGTATTGGTGGGTGTCGTCGGCGGCGATTTGTCGGGCGAAGTCGATGGCGGGGCCTTTGTCGCCTGGTGTGGCCGTGCTGGTGTTGAGGGTGCCGTCGTCGGCGGTGTAGGTGGCGACGTTGGCCATGATTGTGGTGACGTAGTTCTGGGTCTCGCCATACGGTGGGATGCCGCCGTATTGTTGGACGGCGCCCAGGCCGGCGTTGTAGGCGGCGAGTGCGAGGGAGGGCAGATCCCCGGTGACCTCTCCTGATTCGATGAGGGGTTTGATGTTGTTGACGTTGTCACACATGTACAGACCTTGGGAGTAGATAGAGTCGTGAGCGTTGTTGACGTCGGCGATGCCGTCGCCGTCGCCGTCTTTGCCCATGGAGGCCCATGTTGAGTCTATGAACTGGGAGATGCCTTTGGCGGCTGCGGTGGATTCTGCGTGGGTTTGCCAGCCGGATTCTTGCTGAATCTGGGCGGCGATGAGTGGGGGAGTGATTTCTGGGCATAGGCTGCCGGCGCGTTGGACGTCCGCGACGTATTCCGCGGGCACAGCGCCTTCGTTGAGTGCGACGCTGGCGTGTGCGGGTGTTGATGAGTCCTCTAGGAGGAAGAGTGAGCACACGCCTCCGACAATGAGGATGACGGCGCTGCCTGTGGCGATCCATCGTAGTTTGCGCATGATAAAAACCCTCCGGTAGAACACGCATCGTGGGAGGGTGGTAACTGGCTGGCCGCCTGCCACCACTGTACAGGAACACTCAACATCGCAGCCATTGATAATGACTCCGCGGTGGGGTTTGACACGCGCGTAAGAGAGCGAACCCGTGAACTCTCTGTCAGTAACAGTGAATGAGCGCCAGGACCCATCGTCATCGTTGGCAACTGTGTGCAGGCCCCGAAGGGGGCTGTGCACAGGCGGCAGAAAATCGATACGGGACTCAGCTCCTCGATGACGTACCGTCTCCGAGGGTGGCGGTGTTGAAGAAGGACCTTCCGAGGGATGGAAGCTCTGTGACTTTAACTGTGATGTCGCGCACTGTGATGAGCGGAGGGTGCTCGCGTGGGTCGATCACCCGAAAACCTCGCGCGTATTTGAAGAAGCTAATTGTTTATTATTTGGTGCAACACATACAACAGGGACTTTACCCAGTGAGGAGTAGTGCAAAGTCCCTGTAGGAAACAGGGGCCTTGTTGTAGCGTAGTCCCTCCCTTGTTGTAGCGTAGTCCCTCCCTTGTTGTAGCGTAGTCCCTCCCTTTTGAGGTCTATCACCCCTGTTGTTGTAGCGTAGTCCCTCCCTTGTTGTAGCGTAGTCCCTGAGTTATGCACATGCTGTCCACAGGTTATGCACAGATGTATTCACAAGGTCGGTTGCGCAGTTTATTGAATCATGAGATGCTAAAAAATTTGCATGTCCGCATAGTGATCATTTTGTGGGTGTTTGTGTTGAGCAGGGGTTTGACCTTGCGTGCGCGTGAGTGCCGGGTTAGGGTGGTGTTTGACAGAAGGTGTGCATAAAAAGCGCGCCGACCCGGAGCTGATAACTCTCGGATCGGCACTTGCACACCACACCACCCTTAACGCAGAAGGGGGGCGATGGCCAATGACCATCGTACCTGACAACGAGCACAACGACCTGACAACTCTGGGCCTTGGTGCACAAGGATTTGCGGCGCTCAAAGAGCTTGCAGCCCTGGAGGCAACCTCAGCTATTGAGCGCGGCGACCTCGCCGCCTTGTTCACCGGCTTCGTGAACTTCTCTCTCCCTGTCGATAGTGTGGATGCTGGCGTCTACGAATGGGAGCGCGTCAACGGCAATGCTGTAATGCGTATCAACGCGGCAAAAATCGTCGACCCCACCACAGGCGCACGGGTCTACCAGATCCCCTACGGCAAGATGGCGCGCGCAATCCTGCTACACATCTGCACCGAAGCCGTGCGCACAGGTGATCCGACCATCGACCTGGGATCCTCGGCAGCCGAATATCTGACG
>ERZ857750.3048-NODE-3048-length-14666-cov-3.405653_pt1 | contig 14666 bp, 13 predicted proteins | sample MGYA00519915_ERZ857750 | MGnify/ENA primary metagenome ERZ857750 (study PRJEB31778, sample SAMEA3449358) | human gut metagenome | biome: human gut; feature: human-associated habitat; material: faeces | place: United Kingdom | collected 2010/2012 ... | reverse complement strand
CCACTTTCATCGACTGTACCATAACCGGGTAATCGAGAGCGGCTGAAAGACCATTGGCTTTTACAACCAGTTTTTTTAATTTGTCTTCAACATTATGATATCAGATTATATATATAAAGCAATCCCTTTTTGTTTTTTGTGGTAGCAGTGATGTTTCGCTATTAGAAAGATTGAAATATTATCAATTTAATGTTAAAATCATAAAATAATTACAAAACTTTTTGTTCTATTTTTACGCATATTTTTTAACACATTGATGCGGTTGGGGCAGGGGTTACAGTTTGTTTTCTGTCAGTATCAGTGTCCATATCAGTTCGGATACCGTTGGTATTGGTATCAGTTTCAGATAGAACGTTCAGAAAGGAGCAAAGTATCATATGTTTCAAATTTTTGTTGACTCCGCAGCCAATCTTCCGGCTGTAATTGCTAAAAAATATAATATTAATGTAATTTCTTTTGTCAATCTGATTGCCGGAAAAGAAGTTACCTGCTATAATCCAGAGCTTTCTTTAGAAGAAGAACGCCAAAAGGGTACCGAATATTATAATGCCATGCGCAAAGGCTGTGAAATCAAAACCGGACTGATCAGCACTGCAACTTTTGAAGAGAAATTCCAAAACACATTAGAAGAAAATCAGGACGTGTTATACTTTTCTTTAAGCAAAAATATCAGTGGAAACTTTAACTCTGCACGCTTAGCCGCAGAAGAAGTATTAAGTAAACATACAAACGGTCGCAAAATACGCTTAATTGACTCTCTCAATGCATCTCTTGCGCAGGGAATCCTTGCAATCTACGCCAGCATCATGAGAGAAAAAGGAATGGAGATTGACGAAGTTGCCGATTTTTTGGAGACTTGCGTAGGAAAGATGAACGGTGTCTTCACAGTTGGCGATCTGAAATATCTCTCCCGCACCGGACGCATCAAGGGAAGCGTAGCAACAATTGGAAATATGCTTAAGATTAAACCGATTTTAAAGGGAGATAAAGATGGCTATATTGTCACTTATAAAAAGGTGCGTGGTCGTAAAGCTGCCTTAAATACACTAGTAGATCTGGTTTGCAATAATATCGTAGAACCTGAAAAACAGATTATCGGTATCGCTCACGCGGATGCCTATGAAGATTCTCTGTATGTGATGGACAAAATACAAGAACGAATCAAAGTCCGTGATTTTATCAACACCTCTTATGATTTCTGTACAGGAAGCCATGTAGGACCTGATACAATTGCACTTTTCTTTATTGGAAACGATCGAGAACTTGCTAACGAGTGATGTAAAAAATACCAAGAGGGGCGTGAAAAATAGCTTTGTTCACGCCCCTCTTAACTCATCACTGACGAATATCCACAATGCCTGTTTCCAGGGTGCTATCCACAAACTCGCTGCTGCTTCCATTTCCGGATAAATTAAGGTACATGTTCGAAAGTTGATTTTCATCCACAATCCATGCCATTTCTATCTGAACACACTCTCCTGATTTTAAGGACGAAATATAGTTTCCACCATTTCCATAAGCTTCCTGTACACTGTAATAATCCATTTCAAATGCTTTCGCTACACTGCTCGAATGAATACAATCATAATTATCTCCCGATTGCTCATTTTCGATATACAATTGATAAGTATCATCTTTTGATTTCAGCAACATCAGATTTCCGAGATATAATATATGATTCAATGTAACTTCTGAATTATTCTTATAAGTTGCCGTCACAAAAACCAGCTTTTGTTTCACATTTTCGGTTTTCACAACTTCATCCAGTGCTTCCACACCATCTCCGGTCTTTATATAAGAAAGCTGATTTTCTACTAATTTTCCATCCTCGCCAACTGCCTTTTTCCATTCTTCCGGAATCTTATTTTCATCTAACAAACTTAAATCATCTGAAATCTGAACCGAATCCACTTTTACCGATACATCTGCCGATTCAATTGAATTGCCATTTTCATCTTCTGCAGAAACGTCTGGGTAAATCTTAAATTCTTCTCCTGTTTTCCAGAGTTTTAATTCATCCGATGACACACTCGTTACCATTTCTCTGGTTTCTGTTTCCGGCTCCGTTGATACAAAATCACTCCAGCTGTACATATCTTTTGTCGCAATCATCTTATTTGTTTCAACAAGAGAAATATTTTCAGCAAATTTCACTGCTTCCTCCTTTGACATATCATCTCCCACATAAATGACTGCCATACGGTATTCATCCGGACACATTAGATAAATTCTCTGGTTATACGAACCGCTCTGCTCCAAATCCTGATACCGAAGATAAACGCCCTCGTATTTTCCAAAATTCCTTTCCTCACTTTCTACCACATGATTGTCCGTTAATACGCTTTCAAAATCCTGTTCATCTAACAGCATCAGACTCATTGAAAAACCACCCTGATACGGTGTTTCCAAATAAGAAAATTTTCCTTCTTCTACCTCTTCCATTCCATCCGGAAGGTAGCCTGCCTGAATTTTTACGTCTGGAATTTCATCCGGAATTGCGGTCATTTTGCTCTGTTCATTGGCTGAAATTTTTGTTGCCACCTGATAAGTTCCCTGTTTTTCCAAATGCATTGCATACCATTTTGAACCGGCATAAGCACTTGTTGATACGCCTAAAATACAAACTGCGGCGACTGCTGCCACACGAGTTCTGCTCCATTTTGTTTTCTTGGCATTTTGGGTTGGAAATACTGCAATCTGCTCATTTTCCATCTGTTTTTTTATTTCATCCTGAATCCGATTATGAATCATTTCCGGAGTTTTTGGCATTTCTTTCTTGATATCTTCTAATTTCATACGAACACCTCCTTATGTTCAAATGCTTTTTTTAATTTTCCACGGGCTCTTGCCAGACGCTTTTGCACTGCACCTTCTGTTATTTCCAAAATCTCTGCAATTTCTTTGATACTAAAATCCTCCGCATAATATAAAATAACCGGAAGTTTCAATTCCTCTTTTAATTCAGAAACCGCCTGATACAATTCACTGTAATCTGTTTTTTCCGGCTGTTTTCGCTCCGGTATCTCTGTCGTTTCCATCGTTACATATTTTTTCTGCCTGCGAAGCAGACTATAACATTCATTAATTAAAATCCGAATCAGCCAGGTTTTCGCATAGTTTTCTTTTTTCAGCGTTTCCCTCTTTTCAAATGCCTTCACAATGGTTTCTGAAATTGCATCTGCACAATCCTTATCATTTTCAAGAATGATTTTTGCAGTAGCATATAATTGATTTTCTGAATTTAAAATCAGCTCTCCTAAATTTTCTTTCGTCAAAATATCACCACCCTTTTCTCGCCGGCTGTTTGATTTCAAGTCGAACACTCGTGAGACTTGGCACGCGACTCCAGTCAGCACAAGCTGACAAATTCTTCTTAGAACCGCTGCGCATTCCACGGAGTGTTTATCTCAATCGTAATCTTATCGACTGAGATAAATTTGCATGCAATGTTTTCTTACATAGATTAGACGTTTATGAAAAGAAAATATCCCTTTTATTCTATTATTTTTTTATTTTGTAACCTTTTTCCTTTCTCATTTGTGTTATAAATGAAAGGACCTTTCAAAATAGGATAGGAGTAAAAAACTCATGAGACAATCCGTTCAGGAATTGATTGAACGTTATCAGAATAATCTTTATGCAATTGCATTTAACATCTGCAAAAATCCATCCGATGCGCAGGATGTCGTTCAAGATACGTTCATTCAATATTATACAAGCAAAAAAGAATTTAAAGACGAACAACATCTGCGAGCATGGCTGATTCGTGTTGCAATTAATAAATCGAAAAATATGACTCTTACTTTCTGGCATCAGCATAAAGTTTCTTTGGAAGAATACATGGAAACTTTAACTTTTGAAACACCTGAATCAGAAAATCTTTTCGAGGAAGTCATGAAGCTTCCAAAAAAATACCGAATCGTCATTCATTTATTTTATTATGAGGATTATTCCGTTAAGGAAATCGCAGAAATTTTAAAGTTATCACAAAGCAACGTAAAAGTTCGTTTATCACGCGCAAGAGCACTGCTCAAAGAATCATTAAAGGGGGAATGGAATTATGACGAATAAAGAAAAATATAAACAGGCTTTTTCTGGATTGCATCCCTTAGAACCAATTTCTCTGGAGGTAACACAAATGGTAAAAATGCACAAGAAACACAAATTTCAAGTCGCTGCTGCAATCCTTACCGCATTCATTTTAGTCGGAGGCACCGGAACTGTATACGCAGCAAATGTTGGCGGAATCCAGCGTACCATTCAGCTCTGGATTCACGGAGACCAGACTGATGCCACACTCGATGTAAAAGAAGATGGCTCTTATAACTTGAATTATTCTGATGAAAATGGAAATACAGTAGAGCAGGGCGGTGGCGGAGTCGCATTTGATGCCGACGGAACAGAACGCCCACTTACAGAAGATGAAATCATGGAACAGATTAATATGCCTGAAGTAGAATACGAAGAAGATGGAAGTGTCTGGGTTTATTACGAAAATCAAAAAATCGAAATCACCGATAAATTTGATAATGATAAAATCTGCTATGTGAAAATTAAAGGTAAAGAAAAGACTCTTTATTTAACTGTAAAATATCAGAATGGCTACTGCATTTCAGAAGATAAATACCCAAGCCCTGCTTCTTTTAACTGATTTTTTATTTTTCATACAAAGCAAGAGCAGTTCAGAAAATTCATTCTGAACTGCTCTGCTTTATTTTTACAAGCTCTCTGTAAGAGACTGTAAATTAATTCACTGATTTTTTCTTAGCAGATTTCTACTAATTCAATCTTAAAGTTTAATTCTTTTCCTGCCATTTCATGGTTTGCATCAAAAGTAATAATACCATTTTCTTTTGAAACAACTTTAACCGGGAATGGCTGTCCCATTGCGTTCTGAAGGTAAACCTGCTGACCTGCTTCTAATTCTTCAGAACCTGGAAGTTCACTAATCTGAACACTGAAAACTGCATCCGGGTTTGCCATTCCATAAGCCTCTTCCGGCATCAGATGAATGTCTACGACATCGCCAACTTCCATATCTACAACCGCTTTATCAAATCCTTTAATCATCATTCCAGCTCCGCTGATAAATTCAAGCGGTTCACCACGGTCATAAGAAGAATCAAATTTTGTTCCATCATTAAAAGTACCTGTGTAATGTACTCTTACTGTTTTTCCTGCATTTTTTCCCTCTAAAATAATCTGTGGAGTTCCACATCCATGGCATCCGCCACCGCAATCTCCACCACAGCTATGACCTTCTTCATGGTCTCCACAGCTGTGACCTTCTTCGTGATGATGATCACAAGTTACACCGGCATCTTCCAGAGTTCCATCTAAATAATCCTGAACTGCTTTATCTGTGTCACCTGCTGCACCTGCACACACTTCAATTCCTGCTTCTGCAAGAGCAGTCTGCGCTCCACCGCCAAGACCTCCGCAAATTAAAACATTCACACCCTGGTCAGCTAATACACCCGCTAAGGCACCATGACCACTTCCGTTAGAACTGATTACTTCACTGGAAATGATTTTGTTGTCTTCTACTTCGTATACTTTAAAATTCTCTGTCTTTCCAAAATGCTGAAATACTTCTCCGTTATCATAAGTTACTGCGATTTTCATTGTTTGTATTCCTTTCGTTCTCATATAATTCTGATATTTTTTCTATAGTTTATATGATAACATAGATTGTAAGGAAAAGCTATTTGTTATTTACATTTCAATATGTTCCAATATGTTTCTATTATTTCAGTTTCTACGATACCATCACGGATTTTGTTTCCAAGATTTACATTCCAATATGTTTCTATTATTTCAAAAAGTCCACCATTGAATCCATCTCCTACAGCAATTTACATTCCAATATGTTTCTATTATTTCGACTGGGACGATGAAGATGAGGAGGAACTGTAAGCAGATTTACATTCCAATATGTTTCTATTATTTCCTTTCGCTACGCTTTTTATATACTCTTCCATTCCCTCATTTACATTCCAATATGTTTCTATTATTTCATGAGAGCAAAAGACGTCCGAGCAAGGCATATAAAATTTACATTCCAATATGTTTCTATTATTTCTTGAATTAACCTTACAATATCCGCAAGAAGGACGTCATTTACATTCCAATATGTTTCTATTATTTCGTTCACGGCTTTCGCCCTACTAGCACAACCCTTTCTTATTTACATTCCAATATGTTTCTATTATTTCGCATCTGGACTACAAACAGTAGATTATGCGTCCGGAATTTACATTCCAATATGTTTCTATTATTTCTGCATCTTTGAGATTCAATAAGTTGACAGTTAAAAAATTTACATTCCAATATGTTTCTATTATTTCTGGCACAGCCCCGCAGGGCGAACAGACCTATGTAATATTTACATTCCAATATGTTTCTATTATTTCCATAGCATCCATAAGATGATTGAAGTCATCAATAGGGATTTACATTCCAATATGTTTCTATTATTTCTTTGAATCAGCAAAACGGATATTTGTATCTGTCTAAATTTACATTCCAATATGTTTCTATTATTTCAGAGCCTTGTAAACGACGGAAAACTCGACAAGGCAAATTTACATTCCAATATGTTTCTATTATTTCCGCTTGCCGTCGCTCCTTCTCTTTACGCATAGGATTTATTTACATTCCAATATGTTTCTATTATTTCCACCAAGACGCTGGATTACGGCAGCAGTAAAGGAGCATTTACATTCCAATATGTTTCTATTATTTCGTAATTTCAGTAGTTTTAAGTCACCAACTAATACTCATTTACATTCCAATATGTTTCTATTATTTCGCGCTACTGCTGCTTCTTCTCTTGCAGCTTTTAATTCATTTACATTCCAATATGTTTCTATTATTTCCATCTGCCTTTTTATCAACATCTTCCAGTGTTTCAGATTTACATTCCAATATGTTTCTATTATTTTTGGAATCATCGCAATCGAAAAGATTTGTGAAATTCATTTACATTCCAATATGTTTCTATTATTTCTTACCGGTGTTTCTTTCCATTCAGGAATGGGACAAATTTACATTCCAATATGTTTCTATTATTTCCGAACAAACTAGAAAATTAAACACAGAACATTTTTTATTTACATTCCAATATGTTTCTATTATTTCAATAGGTACGGAAAAGGACTGGGATGCGTTCAAACAATTTACATTCCAATATGTTTCTATTATTTCACTTGGAAAAACAGTTACTAACGTATCTCCTGCTGCATTTACATTCCAATATGTTTCTATTATTTCTTAGATTGTCTCAAATTGTAACTCAACTACTAGAATTTACATTCCAATATGTTTCTATTATTTCATGAAATTTATATTAATCATGTGACAGATGATAAAAATTTACATTCCAATATGTTTCTATTATTTCGCAGGTAAATATCCTCCGATACAAAGATGCCCCTCATTTACATTCCAATATGTTTCTATTATTTCGAAATCGAGGCGTTGCAGAACATTGAGGAACAGATTGATTTACATTCCAATATGTTTCTATTATTTCCGGTAATCGCAACAGCGGTGATTGCAACAGCGGTGATATTTACATTCCAATATGTTTCTATTATTTCTGCTGTTCCCTGTAAGTCTGTGTTTACATGTGCATAATTTACATTCCAATATGTTTCTATTATTTCCCCGTCCAATGTAGCCCTTTATAATTCCACTACTATTCTACCATCTTTTGTCGACCCTGTCATTATCTTCTGTTTTTTCAAGAAAATCTTCTCTTTCTTTCCTAAACTCTGCATTTTTCCTGCAAAGCGTCAATTGTCGACTCCCCGCCTTTTTTACCTTATCACAGATCGACAATTTTCTTTCTATATGAATTCTCCATCTGTTTCCAATTCTTCTTGCATAATAAGCCCCATGCCTTTTCCTGTTTCAAACTCAAACTCATATTTGTATGTTGCCCTATGGATATCCATAACTTTTCGTTTTCTTCCATTACCAATTGTTTTTTTATCAACTTTTTCAGGGAATTTTTGATAAATTGGCAGACTGAGTGTTAAGTCCTGGAATTTTGATTTTATTAGACTTCTCGTTTCTCTTCCAATGTTTGGTTTACTCAAAAATTCTATTCCTGCATCAAACACTTCTTTTTTTTCTTGATAAATTCGTTCAGGAACAATCGTAATACTGTTAATATTTCTTACTTCTGCTTCTTTTGCCAGATATTCCGTAGGATGAATATTTTTAAAAAGCTTTAAATATTCTTTTATTTCTTGAAAATATTGTGTTCCTTCAATTTTTTCAATATCATACACTGCATTCATATAATCTGTTTTCATCTTTTCAGTAAACAATTCCCCCTCATATTCTCGCAACTTTTCTAATGCTATCTTATATAATTCTCCTTCATATACACTGTTTTTTCCAACCCCATTTTCACTAGCATATACATGAATATTTGCTTCTTCCGGACAATATCTTCCTTTTCGATTACATCTTCCCATTCTCTGTAAGAGACTATCTGCTGTAGACATTTCTGTATATAAAACATCAAAATCTATATCCAGACTTGCTTCTACTATTTGCGTTGTAATCCAGACACCTGTTTTATCCGATTCTGAAAACTCCATAATATTTTTTTCCAGCAGTGCTCTGTCTCGTCTTAAATATCTTGAATGAAGAAGCCATACATTTTCACTTTTTAATTCCTTATAATGTCGTTGTGCCTCTAAAACAGTATTACAAATGACCAATACTTTTTTATGTTTTCCCTGTTCCAAGATTTCATTATACACACTCTTATCAATTTTAGAATCATGAATTTTTACTCTGTGTCTGGAGTTAATTTCTTTCTCCTCTACATCTGATGTAAAATCTTCAAAAGAGTATTCTAGCCCACATTCTTTCATGAAATACTGAAGAACCGGTGAAAATGTAGCTGTGATAATGGCAAATTTTCCACCCATTTTTTGAATTATTGATAATCCATAAACAATTGTTGCAATAACTCGTGGTTCATACGCCTGTATTTCATCTATAATTAGCTTTGAATATTTTAATGTTGCCGCAAATATTTCCGTTCCAAGTGCCCGATAAACAAATTTAAATAACTGGTCTACCGTGCAGACAGTCAACGGCTGTGACAGCATTTTCGCACGGTCATATTTTTCGCAGATTCCGGCTTCTTCCTGTTTGTATTCTTTCAAATATTTTGCCATGCTGTCTGAATGAAGCAATGCTACATCTTCATAAGAGTATTTTTCTTTTACTCGATTATAAATCGCATTCGATGAAACCTTTAACGGAAGAGTATAAAATCCTTTTTCTCCGTTCAGCCAAAGTAAAGCTGCCTCTGTCTTTCCGGAACCAGTAGGGGCTACCACAACCAAACTCTCATCTTTATGTTCCATCATGAATTGCTGTGCTGGTTTCAGTTCATATTGCTCTAAACATTTTTCTATACTTTTCTTTAATTTCTGTTCCTGCAAATCTACCGCTATTTCTGCCTCTTCATAACCTGCACTTACGGTATAATCAAATTTATTCAGCATACCTTTTATAAGCAGATATTCATTCCAGATTTTTGACCAATTTTCGTACTGGTATTCTACTATTTTACTGCTGTAAAGGTTGTTCCGAAATAAGAGTTTATAGATATTGCTACAGTACAATTTGCTAATATCTTTATTTAAATATTCGCTTACCTGCTGCATATAATATTTTCTTCCATATTCTCTGATTTTCTCTCCATCGTAATCATCTTCCCTGTCGTGATGATAATAAATGGCTGTAATAAATGGACTAAAATCTTCTTCTGAAAACTCTTCTGATAATTTTAAAAACTCACTTTTTGAAATGGTAACTGCACTTAAAAATCCATGCGGAATCTGCTCTAGCTTTCTGCTGTCTAACTTTGTTTCTTCATCCACTTCCGGATTGAACATCAGTGCTTGAAATAGAAGATTCGCTTTTCCCCAATCGTGTCTTTTACAGGCTTCTAAAATCAACAGTTTTTCTTTGTCTGAAAAATATGCTCCATACTGCTTAAAAAATGTTTCCGCACATCTGACAATTTCTTCTTCATGTTCTTTTAAAGTTTTTTGTTTTTCTTCTAAATCTTTACCTAAATCGTCTATTGTATGATTTATAATATTTATCTCTGTCTCATCAAGTTCATCTTGAAGTTTTTCCTTAATCTTCTCTAAATCTTCTTTTAACTTGTCTTTTTCTCCTTGAGATAACTGCCTTTTTTTTGATTTCGCATAATATTCCATAGTTCCACTCTTTTCTGGAACAGCACTATTTTCAATAGTACTGTTCCTTAAATGATTAATATAAAACTATTGCTGCATCTTTTTCATTTTCTAAATCTTTATTTTTTTTATTTCCATCTTTTTCAATTTCTGCTTCTCTAATTTCTGCATAATTGTCCGTATATGCACCTGTTTCTAACGTAGTCCCTTTTGGACAATAATATGCTTTCACTCTTCCCCCTTCTTTTTTCCAGCGTCGAAGTCCCTGTTTTGTAATTTCATATTCACGGGTCAAGCTATATACGGTCATTTGTTTATTTGGAAGTTCAATTTTATCCTCATTGTTTTTCCATTCCCGTTCTACCGGTATATACATGTCCCGTTTTAAATCCACTTCGTCCTCTCGATGAATTTCTACAATATCAACTCGTTCAATATCCAGTAAATCTTCATAACGACCCAATGACAAATATTGAGGTGGATTTTTTAATGCATGATAGACTGTCATAAAATCTTCTTCATTTGGAACAATATGAATCACCAAATGATTCTCACAAATGAGTTCCACATTTGCGATTCCCTTAAACGCTCCATATTTTGTTCCATTATCTTCAATGCAGATATTATGTCTGCCTTCCTCGAATTTTGCTCCTGCTGAAAAAGCATATCTCGTATAAAGTTCCGAAATCATTCCGCTGTTTGTTCCTTGAATACAAAGTTTCATCGGATGAAATTCTGTATAACCGCATGCAGCATGAATCATTCCAAGAACAGTCGAATATGGAGGTAATGGAAATGTCTCTTTTATGATAAAACTACTTGGTTTTCTATAATTCACAAGATTTTGAAAACACTGTAATCTAATTGCTCTCTCCATAGTAACTATCCACTTCTTTCTTTAAATGTTTGAATACATTTCCCACAGATTCCGCTTTTAACTCTGCTTTGATTTCAATTTCATTACCGAAAATTCCAGATGTAATTCCAACAACTGTGTTTTCTTCTATCTCATTGTCTTCAATCAGTTCTAATAATGTTTCCACATTAATTTTATTACCCTCTAATTTAATTCTGTTCTCAAAGAATGGATTCTTTCTTTGATATCTTCCGCCAATAATAAATAATGGGCTTAAGTTTTCTCTTCTGCCTTTAATATCTCTATATAAATAATGCAGAGAATCTAACAATACTTTTATTCGTTCTGCTTTTTCCTGACTTGGAATATCAATCTCTCCGTCTACTCCCACTCTGTCCAAATCAATTGACACAGTATACGCATAATAGGAACGATGAATTTCACTCTGTGCGATTCCATTTTCCAGATTTTGTCTTACAGCCAGTCCCGCATTTGTAAGAAATTCCAAATTTCCCTGAAACGGTTCTAACGCAATTGCATTACTCAATCTTACAACCGCACTTCTGGTCGTTGCTCCACCTTTGTTATCAGCATCTTTCCCCTTTTCTTTTCCTTCACTCTTTGATGTTGTTTTCATATAACCAAACAAGTCAATTTCCGGATAATCTTCAATCGTAGCCGACGGCGCAAATTGGACTACTCCACTCTTGCCATCGACCGGTGTATTATCCCACTCTGCCTGCTGTACAATGTTGTAACGCAATGCCTGTCTGGAAATATAAGAATATTGCCAATCATTCCCTCTTGTCATTTTCTTTAAAGAAGAAACGTTTCCAATTCCTTCTCCATAGTTTGCACTTTCTGCTAAAAAAACCATTGTAATTGTAAATCCATCTCTCTTCATTTAGTTTTCCTCCTTTTTGCCCTCATAACAGCCATCTAATCCAATTATAAATGCATATCCATAATCTCTGAATTTTCCCTTATCCTCCAACACTTCTACCATACCTGTCGGTATTAAAAGTTCTGGTCCGTTCTCATTCTTTCTTGAACCATAAGAGTTATATAATCTTAATACAATATCCAAAAACCTCCACACATTATTTACATACAAAGCATTTAATAATTGATATACTGTTCCTCTTAAACAATCTCCAGAACTTGTTCCCTTAGCCTGCATAATTACTTTTCTTAAATCTGCTCCGCTTTTTTTCATAATTCCACAGTTCATAATAATCTCCTTTCTTTTTTCATCTTTATCTACCATTCCATACCACAACTGGATTTCGTAAATACAATTAACATAAAAACTGAAAGACTCATTTTCAATACTTTCTCTTAATAATCGATTTAATAGCTGATACTGATTATGCTGTTGAAACAAATTTGCTATCACCGCTTCATGTACATTCAAAAATTCATTTTTAACTTTTGCATTTGGAGATTTTGCAAGCCATTGTAATGCTGTCGCTACACTTGGTCTACTTATTGTTTTTAGCATACGTTTATTTACAATACTTAGAAAATACTTATCTTCCGCCTTTATTCCACGTAAAATTACTTGTATATTAGAAAATCCCTGCAGTTTTTCTTTCAATAAAATATTAATGGACTCTGCAAACCACGCAGAATATCTTTCATTTTCCTTTTTTTCACCATCCATACTGGATTTTCTTGATTTTGAATTTGCATCTATCAAGGCATTAATATTGTTATTTATATTTACAAACACAAATTTATTTGCAAACAAGCGGAATCCTAATGGACTCAATGCATAAACAAAAGCACAGGCAGGACAAAGAAACGCATCCGCTTTACAATTCCAAAAAGCAGAACGTTTTCTTGTAAAATCATCTCCTATTTCATTCATAAATGCGATAGAAACCTTTTCTTTTGTATTCATTGGCTCACCACAGTCTATGCATAAATCTTTTGCTTTTTTATGGTCTGCTTTCAAATAACTCCGAAATGGTTCTGAAAAATCTTTTTCAAATAGTTCCCACATATCTTTTTTTGCATTTGCCCGCAGTAAAAAACATTTTCCATCCCAAAAGCGATTAATGTAAGTATACACCACACTTTTCATAATAAAAGTTTCCTCGCATTTTGGCTGTTTCAAAAATTCCTGTAATTCACTCAAACGCTTCTGAAGTTCTTCTACTGGCAGTTTATCACTCAACTTTTCTTTCTTTAATTTTAAATAAACATCTGGTGCTTCAATCTTATCTTTGATGTTTTCAAACCCAGCCTGATAACTATTCGAAAGCAGTTTATCATTGATAAATTTTAAATCTTCTTTCTCTGCTTTTTCTGGATTCCACTTTCCCAGAGTAATTTTGCCCAAGCATCGTCCTATTCTGTCTATTACTCCCTGATACACCGTAGATGTTCTAAAACATTTAACAAACGCCTTAAAAGCCATATCAGTCCAGTTTGCATTTTCCACATTTTCTGCAAATTCTCGGTCAAGCCATAAGCCCTGTGCATCTTCTGTGATTCCATAATCCACATCTCTTCGAGCACCTGCTGTTTCCAACAGGTACTCCATCCCTACAATTCCGGCGTTCTTCAAAAAATCGCCCATTGTAATTACATAGCGTTCCACCAAACCATCCCCTTTCTGAATTAAGCAAATTTAAAATAAAATAGAAAATTTCCCATGTGCCTCACTTCGTCTGCTTCCCAGTCCTGCTACATATAATAAATTTAACAGCTCCGGATTTCCAGTTAACTTATAAATTCCTATGCTCTGGTCCGTATAACGTGACATTACTTTTGAAACCACCTTCTTCCCTTTTAACGGAGTAATAGAAAAATTGCTGATATCCATATTAATATTCAGCTTTTCTAAAAACACTCTTAAATTTTCCTTCACCATAGAAGGAAACTCTGCATCTTCACAAGTATAATAAATATCTGTGTTATCCTCTGAATTGTGTTTTCTCACAATCAAAGAACTCTGCATTTTTATAATAATTTCAGTATCTTTAATTTCTTGAAGATTTTGCGCTTTTATTGCTACTAATTTCATAGAATTTTTATTCATCGGATGTGATTTATTCTTCATCAAACTAAATGCATTATAAAACTTTAACAGCTCCGCCATATTCGCATCCGAAAACGATATAAAAAATTTATTTCCCCGTATTCGGATTGTTTCAGTTCCAAATCTGGCTTCTGGTAAAAAAAACGACCAACTGTAGGTTTTTATTACAGATTTCTTTTTTGTATAAAGTTCTTCATACCATTCTGGTGAATAATTTTTTGCAGAAGCTTTGAAAAAACTCAAACCTGTACGGTCCATTTCCAATGGAAGTTCTGGATTTTCAACTTCAAATTCTAAAACTAATTCGGTCATAGTTGTTTTCCTCTCTTCTTTTTTCCGAAATAACTCTTCGTTTTCTTCATAATAGCACTTGCATTTCTAAAAATCAATATAATCACTATAATTATAACGGAAAGAATATTTTTTTATTTCATTCTTTCTTTTTTTTATTTTTTCATTTATAATGTAAATGCTACATATTGGAATGTAAATTTAGACAGATACAAATATCCGTTTTGCTGATTCAAAG
>ERZ857750.3043-NODE-3043-length-14676-cov-15.328158_pt1 | contig 14676 bp, 10 predicted proteins | sample MGYA00519915_ERZ857750 | MGnify/ENA primary metagenome ERZ857750 (study PRJEB31778, sample SAMEA3449358) | human gut metagenome | biome: human gut; feature: human-associated habitat; material: faeces | place: United Kingdom | collected 2010/2012 ... | reverse complement strand
ACATCACGCACACCGATGGCTATTGGCGTGTTCAGGATTGCGAGGCCCTCAACGATAAGGGCCACTTTACTGACTGCTCCGAGCTAGTCAACACGGTCTGCGAGGTCGTCGAACTGCCGTGGATCTGCGGCAAGAGCCTGCACGACAGCTTCTCGGGCGCCACGGTCTACGAGGCCGTCGCTGCTTAACAGCCAACAATCGATATTCTCTCGCAACCGCCGGCGCCGCCCCCGCGCCGGCGGTCTTTTTTGTCGATATGCTTATGTAGAGCCGACTATAAACAACGAGCTTATTGACGATAGTCAAAACTCGGACTAATGTAGAGATATAAATTGGTCAAAACTCGGACTATCGAATGGTGGGAGAGATGAATAGTGCAGTTAGCCTGGTCGATTTCGACCGGATGCTCAACGGGCTTGACCGTATCTATTCGGAGTTCGCGCGCGCCTGCGGTCTTTCGGACTGCGCCTACTGGATGCTCGTCGACACGAGTGCAGCGGGCGGAAGCGTTGCCGTGAGTCGGCTGACGAGTGAATGGTTCTACAGCAAACAGACCATCAATTCGGCGATTAAAACGCTTAGGGCGCGAGGGCTTGCGACGTTGGAGTTTGCCGAGGGCAGTCGTAAAAACAAGGTTGTACGACTGACCGAAGAAGGCGTGCGGTTTGCCAAGCGCTACGCGTTGCCGGCGCAAAAAGCCGAGCAACAGGCATTCGAGGCGCTCGAGCCGTGGGAGCAGCGCGAGATCATGCGCTTGGTCGGTAAGTTCTCCCATGTTCTGAACGAAGAGTGCGAGGCATTTAAACGGCAAGTGGCCGCCGAGAACGAGGCTGACGATAAGGGCGAGGGGGACACATGCGACTCTTAATGAGATTTATGAGGCCGTACCGCGGTCTGATTGCGGTGACGCTGTTTGCGGTGCTGATAGATAACGTCGGTACGCTGTTGGTTCCCACGATGCTGGCGAACATGGTCAACACCGGTATTACCACGGGCGACATCGACTATATTTTACGCAACGGCCTGTACATGCTTATCGCGACCGGCATGGCCAGCGGCGGCACGGTGCTGGGCTGCTATCTTTCAGCGCGCCTGGCCGCCAACGTGGCCTGCGATATCCGCAATGCCGTGTACGACAAGTCGCTCGAGCTGTCCGCCAGCGACTTTGAGCGCTTTGGCACGGGTTCGATGATCACACGCTCGCTCAACGACATCAACGTGATTCAGCAAGCTGTCCTTCAGACGATTCAGCTGGTGTTGCCGGTGCCGTTCTTGGCCGTGGCAGGCATCATTTTTGCTTGGTTCATCGATCCCGCCATGGGCACGCTGCTGGGTGTGGTCGTTGCGATCGTGCTGGTGGCGGCGGTCTTTACGGTGGCTAACGCCGCGCCGATCTTTATGCGCCTGCAGAGCTTTATCGACCGCATGAACGTGGTGCTGCGCGAGAACATCGTGGGCGTGCGCGTCATCCGCGCATTTAACAAGGAGCGCCACGAGGAGCAGCGCCTGGACGAGGTGTTTAGCGATTACGCGGCCAACGCCATCAAGGTCAACCACCTGTTTGTGGGTCTCGACAGTTCCAGCTTCTTTTTGATGAATATCGCCGAGGTGGCGGTGCTGTGGGTGGGCGGCAACCGCGTGGGCGTCCACGCCATGCAAATCGGCAGCATCTCGGCCGTGTTGGAATACGCGATCCTGATCCTTTTCTTTGTGATGATGGCGCAGATGGTGATTCTGACGCTCCCGCGCGCTGCGGCGTGTCTCAACCGTGCGCAACAGGTGCTCGAAATCGAGCCGAGCATCGTGGACGGCAAGCGCACGCTAGATACGTGCGCGGCGGAGCCTGTTGACGGTACCGATGCGGTTGCCGTGTTCGACCATATGTCGTTCCGTTTTGACGATGCCGACGAGGACACTCTGTGCAACCTGAGTTTTGCCTGCCGCCGCGGACAGACGACCGCGATCGTGGGCTCAACGGGCTCGGGCAAGTCAACGGTGGCCAAGCTCCTGCTTCGCTTCCACGATGCAACGAAGGGCGCCATTCGCCTGAACGGCATCGATCTGCACGACCTTTCGCAAGGTGAGATTCGCGGGCATATCGCTTACGTGCCGCAGAAGGCGTGGCTGTTCTCGGGCACCGTTGCAAGCAACCTGCGCTTTGGCAACGAAGGCGCGACTGAGGCTGACATGCTCCATGCGCTGGAGGTTGCCCAGAGCACCTTTGTGCTCGACCAGCCCCAGGGGCTCGATACGCCGGTGGCCCAGGGCGGCACGAACTTCTCGGGTGGTCAGCGCCAGCGCCTGGCGATTGCCCGCGCACTCATGAAGCATGCCGATCTATATATCTTCGACGACAGTTTTTCGGCCCTGGACTTTAAGACCGATGCGGCACTGCGCCATGCGCTGCAGGACGAGACGCGCGATGCCGCGGTGCTCATCATCGCCCAGCGCATCTCGACGATCTTGCACGCCGACCAGATCGTCGTGCTCAAGGACGGCGAGGTTGTGGGCTTGGGCACGCATGGCGAGCTTATGGAAACCTGCGAGGTGTACCGCGCCATCGCGGAATCGCAGATGAAGGGAGGTGAGTAGCATGACCGAGGAGCTCAGGAAGCAGGCCAGCGTTGATGACGCCGTTGCCGCGGGACTGGTTGAGGAAACGGCTGCCGTAGCACCCGAGCTGGACGAGGCCGCCAAGGCTGCAGCCGAGCGCGAGGCTCGCCGCCAAGCGCTCTACGAGGAAAACGAACGCGCCGAGGATGAGCGCGCCCGCGCTGAGGCAGAGCGCATGCGCGATGTGGACGACGAGGACGAGGACGAGAAACCCCGCGACACCTGGGCGACGGTGCGCCGCCTGTGGAGCGAGGCTGCCGGTGACCATTGGCGCTTCTATATCGTGTTCGCGAGCATCGTGTTCTATGCCATCTTTAACACCGCTGCGCCGGCATATAGCGCCCGCGTGATCGATGAGCTGTGGGGCCACATTCAGGTGGCGTTTGCCAACGACACCACCTTCAACATCACCTGGGAGAACTGCGGCAGGACCATCTTCATCTACTTTATGATCTGGACGGCCGCTGCCTCGTTCTACGCGCTCCAGAGCTTTTTGATGTCGAGCGTGGCCGAACGCCTTAACCTGCACCTGCGTAACCGCATCGCTCAAAAGCTCAACCGTCTGCCGCTTGCCTTCTTTGATGCGCATCGTCCCGGCGAGGTCGTCAGCCGTGCGACCAACGACTTAGACAAGATGTCTGAGAGCATGCAGCGCGGCTTGCTGCAGCTTCTGGTGTCGATCGGTACCGTGGTGGGCGCCGTGAGCGTGATGTTCGTGTTTAGCGTGCCGCTCACGCTTGTCTTTTTGTTCTTTACGGCGCTTTCGCTGCTGGTGACGAAGGTCGTTTCGCGCCGCACGCACGATGTGACGGGCGAGCGCCAGGAGTGGGTGTCCAAGATTACGAGCGCGGTCGAGGAAGGCTACTCGGGCCGTCTGGTGATCCGTGCGTTTAACCGCGAGCGCCAGAGCTCTGCCGAGGTGCACGAGGCTTCGAAGGAGCTGGCGCGTGTGAGCACCAAGGCCGACTTTATGATTAACGCCGTCGGCCCCGCGGTGCGCTTTATCGGCCGCTTGGCGCAGATCGTGATTGCGCTTGTGGGCTGCAGCATGCTGGTTGCCGGGCATATGACCGTCGGCGTGTTCCAGGCGTTCTTCCAGTTTATCTATGAGGCATCCGAGCCCATGACGCAGCTGTCGTTTACCTTTAACTCGCTGCAGAGCGCGCTGGCGAGCGCCGAGCGCGTGTTCGACCTGCTCGACGAGTCCGAGATGGAAGCCGATCCGTTGCCGGCGGCCGCCGCCAAGCTGCCGGGCAAGGTTGAGGGCCGTGTTGCCTTTGAACACGTGCGCTTTGGTTATGCGCCCGACAAGCCGCTTATGCGCGACGTGTCGTTTACCGCCGAGCCGGGCCAAAAGATCGCGGTGGTGGGAACCACGGGTGCGGGTAAGACCACGCTCATCAACCTGCTCATGCGTTTTTACGAGATCGACGGCGGCCGCATTACGCTCGACGGCGTGGACACGAGCCGCATGGACCGCGGCGAGCTGCGCCAGCAGTTTGGCATGGTGTTGCAGGACGCCTGGCTGTTCGATGGCACCATTGCCGAGAACATCGCCTATGGCTGTCCCGAGGCGACGCGCGAGGAGATTGTCGCGGCCGCACGTGCCGCTCAGGTCGACTTCTTTGTGCGCACTATGCCGCAGGGCTACGACACGCGTGTGGCTAACGATGCCGAGAGCATCAGCCAGGGCCAACGTCAGCTGCTGACCATCGCGCGCGTGCTGCTCAACAACCCGGCGATCCTCATCCTGGACGAAGCGACGTCGAGTGTGGACACGCGCACCGAGCTCGCCATCGGCCGCGCCATGGACGCGCTCATGCGCGGGCGCACGAGCTTTGTGATCGCGCACCGTCTGTCGACGATCGTCGATGCCGACCTCATCCTGGTCATGGATCACGGCAATATCATCGAGCAGGGTACGCACCAGGAGCTGCTGGCTGCCGAGGGCGCTTATGCCGACCTCTACCTAAGCCAGTTCGCATAAGGTGACAAAGGGGCAGTCCCGCATGTCACATCGAAAAGAAGGCGCGCCGGGGGCGGATTCCCTGGCGCGCCTTTGCGTTGGCGTTAATGCTGTGGCGGCTGCCCGCGGCCCTAGCGCTCGTCCACAAGCTTGGCGACGAGGGCTTTGAGCTCGGCCACCTCTCGCTCGAGTTCCTTGACGCGACGGGCGTTTTCGGTGATGCCCTGACGGTTGAGGGCGCTCTGCTCGGCGGCATCGTCGGGCATGTACTCGCGATGCTGCTTGGCGTCGAAGCTCTCCTCGAACACGCGGCAGCCGTTGCGCTTGATGATGCGTCCCGGCACGCCCACGACGGTGCAGTTGTCGGGCACGTCCTTGACGACGACCGAGTTGCCGCCGATCTTGACGTTGTTGCCAATGTGGATGTTGCCAAGTACCTTGGCGCCCGTGCCCACCGTGACATTGTTGCCCAGGGTGGGGTGGCGTTTGCCGGTCTCGTTGCCGGTGCCGCCGAGCGTGACGCCCTGGTAGAGCACACAGTTGTCGCCCACGATGGCAGTCTCGCCAATAACGACGCCCATGGCGTGGTCGATAAAGAAGTGCTTGCCGATCTGCGCGGCGGGATGAATCTCGACGCCGGTGATGTGGCGGGTGATTTGCGAGAGCACACGGGCGAGCGAACGATGGCCGTGCTCCCACAGCCAGTGCTCGGGCACGTGGTTCCACTTGGCGTGCAGGCCAGGGTAGGAAAGGAAGATGACCAGGGCATTTTGCGCGGCAGGGTCTTGCGCCTGGACGGTCTTGATGTCCTCACGAATGGTATTGATAAAGCTCACCGGCCGCCCTCCCTTAGCGCCGTGACAATGCGATTCAATAAAGTATAGCGATTCGCTAGGGATTAGGAAGGGCGATCTTGCTTTGCTTTGGGCGACAAGTGTCAGTTATGCAAACTTGTTGGTAATGAAGTAAGACTTTTGAGGGGTTTGGCCCGTGCTCGCATCGCAACCGTATACTGGTTAACTTGGACGTGTCCGCGCCCACAACTGAGAGGTTTTACTTCATGGGTTTCATCAATTTTATCGCCGAGCTGCTTAAGGACCCGCGCACCGCGATCGCCAGCTGGATCGCCGCCGGCCCGCTTATGGCCTACGGCTGCGTGTTCCTAATCATCTTTATCGAGACGGGCGTGGTGTTCTTCCCGTTCCTTCCCGGCGACTCGCTGCTGTTTGCCTCGGGCTTCTTTGCCCATAATGGCGGCTTTAACATCGTGGCGCTTCTGGCCACCACATGGGCTGCAGCCATCCTGGGCGATCAGTGCAACTTTATGATCGGCCACTTCTTTGGCCGCAAGATTATCGCCTCGGGCAAGGTAAAGGCCATGACGCCCGAGCGCATCAAAAAGTCCGAGGATTTCCTGGATAAGTGGGGCCATCTGGCCATCTTCCTCGGTCGCTTCTTCCCGTTCATTCGCACCTTTGTGCCTTTTATCGCCGGTATGGGCGGCATGCATTGGCGCAACTTTGTCGTCTTTAACGTGCTAGGTGGCATTACCTGGTCGACGGTCTTTACGCTGCTGGGTTACTTCTTTGGTGGCATTCCGTTTGTGCAGGAGCACTTTGAGCTGCTGATCATCGGCATTGTCGCCGTGTCGATCATCCCGACCGTGGTCGGTCTGGTTAAGGCTAAGCTCGGTAAAAAGAACGCCTAGTCCGAGCTTGTTTTCTGACGTTAATTCCAAGGCCCGTCATCGGATTCGATGGCGGGCCTTTTGTGTTGGAGGCAAATGAAAATACTTTACTTAGTTAAAGAAAAACGTTTTATCCAAGGCGTGCGGGGAGTACAATCACCTGCATGCGAATCGACGTGCCATCGGCTTCGATGCTGCCCGCGTGTCCTGCCCGGCCCTACGCTCCGGGTATGCGACGTTGCGACGCGGCCGGCTTCGGTCCTTGCGTGCGGGTTCGCGAGTATGCAACCGTGTATGTAAGGAGCGACATATGACTGTCGAGAAGAAGGATATCGATTGGGGTAGCCTCGGCTTTGGCTACATGAAGACCGATTACAGCTACGAGGCTCATTGGAAGGATGGCGAGTGGGACGAGGGCGGCCTGACCACCGACCACACCCTGCATGTCTCCGAGTGCGGCGGTATCTTCCATTACTGCCAGGAGGTCTTTGAGGGCCTGAAGGCCTACACCGCCGAGGACGGCAGCATCGTCTGTTTCCGCCCCGACATGAACGCCGAGCGTATGTACAACTCCGCCCAGCGTCTGGAGATGCCCCCGTTCCCCAAGGACAAGTTTGTCGAGGCCGTCAAGCAGGTCGTCTCCGCCAACGCCGCCTGGGTTCCGCCCTTCGGCTCTGGCGCAACCCTGTATGTGCGTCCGTTTATGATCGGCTCCGGTGACGTGATCGGCGTGGCTCCCGCTCCTGAGTACACGTTCCGCATTCTCGTGACCCCGGTCGGTCCGTACTTTAAGGGTGGCCTCAAGCCCGTCAAGCTGCGCGTTTCCGAGTATGACCGTGCCGCACCGCACGGCACCGGCAACATCAAGGCCGGCCTGAACTACGCCATGTCCCTTAAGCCCACGATGGAGGCCCATCGCGAGGGCTATGCCGAGAACCTGTATCTCGACTCCGAGTCCCGCACCTATGTCGAGGAGACCGGTGGTGCCAACGTCCTGTTCGTGAAGGAGGACGGCACGCTTGTCGTCCCGCAGTCGCACACCGACTCCATTCTTCCCTCCATCACCCGCCGTTCGCTCGTTCAGGTCGCTGAAGACCTGGGCATGACCGTCGACCAGCGCCCCGTCGAGTGGGCCGAGGTCAAGGCCGGCACCTTTGTTGAGTGCGGTCTGTGCGGCACCGCTGCCGTTATCTCCCCGGTGGGCGAGATCGACAACAAGGTCTACGGTGCCGACGAGACTGTGACCTTCCCGGCCGGCTACACCGAGATCGGTCCTGTGATGAAGAAGCTCCGCGAGACCCTGACGGGCATCCAGTCTGGTGCTGTTGAGGATAAGCACAACTGGGTTTACACCGTGGCGTAATTCGTCTTACCTGCCCGGGCGGAGAGCAAGTTCCCTCCCGGCGCGTCCTCGGACATGCAAGAAGCCCTCGCTGCGCACTTCGTGCGGCGAGGGCTTCTTGCGTCCTGCGGAGTGCGCCGGGAGGGAACTTGCTCTCCGCCCTGCGGGCTCGACGATGTCACAACGAACAATAATTAATCTGAATTAAAAATGGTGCGCGGCCTTTTAGGTCGCGCGTTTGTTTTGGTTCGCGCCATGTGGGGGTGGTGGCGACGTGCATTTTTGCGAGTATTCTGCAATCGAAGGCCCCTGCATACCGACCTCGGGCGAAAAATCGGGATTTCTCGATGTTTTCTACGAATGATGGGCGGGGTTATGGGCTGACAGCGTTTGATTTGTAGGGACATTCGCGGTCTTTGGCATTTATCGTGCCGCCCGAAACTCTTGGTTATGCTGAATACTCCCAAAAATGCACGGTGCTTAGAGGGGGACCTTCGCGACAAAGGAAACCGCCCCGTCGAAGTATGCATTCGACGAGGCGGTTTATGCATATACCCGATTAAGGATACGCTGCGGATCTGTTAGAACTTGACGGTCGGTGCCTGGCGGGCAGCTTCGGCGGCCTCGAAGCCCTGGCGCTCCTTAAACTGGAAGATGCCGGCAAAGATGACGGCCGGGAAGGTCTGGATGGCGTTGTTGTAGCTAAGCACGCAGTCGTTGTAGCTCTGGCGTGCGTAGCTCACCTTGTTCTCGGTGTCTTCGAGCGTGGCTTGGAGCTGCGTAAAGTTGGTGTTCGCCTTAAGATCGGGGTAAGCCTCGGCCACGGCGAAGAGCTGGCGCAGGGCGCCGGTCAGCACGTTGTCGGCTTCCATCTTGGCTTCGGGCGTGGTGGCGCTCACGGCGGCGTTGCGCGCGTTGACCACGGCTGCAAGCGTGTCCTGCTCGTGTTTGGCGTAGCCCTTGACGGTCTCGACCAGGTTAGGGATCAGGTCGTTGCGGCGCTGCAGCTGCGTGTCGATGTTCTGCCAGGCGTTATCAATGCGATTGCGCTTGGTGACCATGTTGTTGTAGATGCCGGCGATGGCGCAGACAATCACAATGACAACAACGATACCGATGATGACGGGAATCATGGTGTCTCCGTTTCGAATGGCCGCGGCGTCTTCCGCCGGCTGCCGTTGGTGTAACGCTACTAGTATACCCGCAACCTTTGGCGATACCGAACTTTCCGGTAAGCGTTATGTTTCCACCAAGGTAAGGCCATTCGCCAGGGGGCGGGCGATACAGGTGTAAGATATGCGACAGATTAGTGAGCGTTGTCTTCTCCTTGAGGAGGGCGATATATATGGACCTTCGCATCAAGAAAACCTATCGGGCCCTGTTCGAGGCCTTTACCGAGCTGCTCGAAGAGCATCGGTTTGAGGACGTGACGGTTGCCATGCTGTGCGACCGCGCTATGATTCGTCGGACGACGTTCTACAAGCACTTCCGCGACAAGAACGATTACTTTGCCTTCTATATCGATGAACTCATGTCGGGCCTGCCGCAAAAGCGGGCCGATGCGGATGGCGCGGAGGGCGCCGAGGACGTGCGCGCGCTTCGCCACGAAGTGTTCGCCGATGCCATGGATCTGATTCTGGCGCATGAGCAGCTCATGGATAACATTTTGGCGAGCAGTATGTCGGGTATGCTGACCAGCATGATTTGCGACCGCATCGCGCGCTCCATACGCGGGCGCGTGATGAGCGCGCTTGACGAGGACGCGCTCGCGCCCGTATCGCTCGAGACAACGTCTGAGTTTGTCGCCGGCGGCATTATTCGGCTTTTTACCATGTGGTGGGAATCGGGCCACGTACTAGAGCGCCGATCCGAAATCGCCGACGTGGTCGATGCACTGTTCGAGCGGACCATGACGCCGGTGGGTCACTAAGAATGGCGGAGAGAGGGGGATTCGAACCCCCGGAACGCTCTCGCGCTCAACGGTTTTCAAGACCGCCGCATTCAACCGCTCTGCCATCTCTCCGTGAGTCGTAATGATAGCATCGTTTTGGATTTGTAACAGGGAGGGCGAACGATGACGAGCACCGGAATCGACGAGAAGTTCATGCGCGAGGCGCTGGCGGAGGCGCGTGCCGCCGCGGCGGTGGGCGAGGTACCGATCGGTGCCGTAGTGGTGCGCGCGGGTGAGATTGTCGCGCGGGCGTATAATCGCCGCGAGCTCGACCAGGATCCTTCGGCGCATGCCGAGTTTTCGGCCCTGTGCGCCGCCGCTCAGTCGCTTGGACGCTGGCGTCTTTCCGATTGCACGGTCTACGTGACGCTCGAGCCCTGCTGCATGTGCGCGGGGCTTATGGTTAACGCGCGCGTGGGGCGCTGCGTGTACGGCGCGGGCGATGCTAAAGCGGGCGCTCTGGGGTCGCTATACGACCTCAATGCCGATTCGCGCCTGAACCATCGGTTTAATGTGACCGCCGGCGTGCTGGCAGACGAATGTCGCGCGGTGCTGAGCAGCTATTTTAGTGGGCTGCGTGGCACCGATGGTGCTGGTTGCGGTTGTGGGGCCGATCTTGAGGCGCATGCCGCTCATGCCGAGGCGCTCGCGTGTGTCGAAGATACTGCCGTTGGGGCGGTCGATTTTGGTGCCGCGTGCCGCCGGCCCCGCCGTGTGCAGCTGGCGATCGACTCCTTTAAGGGCAGCGTTTCGAGCGCGCAGGCGGAGGAGGCCGTTGCCGAAGGTGTGCGCCGCGTGTGGCCCGATGCCCAGGTAAGCGCGCTGCCGCTGGCGGATGGCGGCGAGGGAACGCTCGATGCCGTTGCCGCGTGCGGCGGTGAGGTCGTGGCATGTGAAGTCGCAGGCCCTCTGGGCGACTGTGTGTCTGCCCGGATGCTGGTGGACGGCGAGCACGAGTCGGCTGTAATCGAGATGGCCGAGGCGGCGGGTATTGGGTATTCGCCTTGCACAGAGCCGGCGGCGTTGGCCGCTACGACCTATGGCGTGGGCGAGCTCATGCTTCGAGCGGTTCGTGCTGGGGCAAAGACTATCTATATTGGTCTGGGCGGCAGTGCCACCAACGACGGTGGCGCCGGCATGCTGCAGGCGCTGGGCGCGCGTGTGGTCGATGATCAGGGCTGCGATGTCGCCCCTGGTCTCGCGGGGCTTGAGCAGGTGGCGAGTATCGATTTGGCACCGGCGCTTCGGGCGCTGAATAGCGCGCGTATCGTCGTGCTCTCTGATGTCGAGAACCCGCTCGTGGGGCGTCGTGGGGCACTTGCAGTGTTTGGCGGGCAAAAGGGCCTGCCGACAGACGATGTCGAAGCGCTGGGCAGGTACGACAGCTGGATGGTCGGCTACGGCCGCCTGCTCGATGCGGCGATTACCGGGGTGCGGGCTCAGGGGTTGTTGCGCGTGCCCGAGGGCGTGCGGACATTTGGCTCGGTGCTCGGCGTGCCTGGCGCGGGCGCGGCAGGTGGCTTGGGCGCCGCGCTGCTGGCGCTCGGTGCTGAGTTGCGTTCGGGCGTGGAGACGGTGCTCGATCTGATTGGGTTTGACGAGCGCGTGCGCGATGTCGACCTGGTCATTACAGGCGAGGGCAACATGGACGAGCAATCCGCTGCCGGCAAGGCGCCGGTGGGCGTGGCCCGCCGTGCCAATCGCTATGGCAAGCCGGTAGTCGCCGTCGTGGGCGGTCGTGCGGATAATTTGGATGCGGTGTATGGTCAGGGCATCGACTTGGTCCTGCCGGTCTGCCGCAGGCCCATGCCTCTTGACCAAGCGCTCGACCCCCAGGAAGCCACAACCAACCTCATCTGCGCCGGTGAAGCAGCCGTCCGATCCTTCGACCTTGGCCGTATCTAAAACCCATTCCCTCGATAAGTTGCGGTGAAATACGGAGTGTTTTTGCCTTTAAGGTGCCAATTCAGTCCGTATTCCACCGCAACTTCGAGAATGGCTGTCCGAGGCTGACTGCCTTGGGTCTCGAGCCGGACCGCTTGCCACGAAATGCGGCCATCTACTACGCTTAGTCGAGCATCCTCGACTATCCCGGAATATGCGAAAATAAAACCGCAGGTAGACGACTTGCCGATTTTTGAAAAAGCCGGCTATGGTTGGCTCCTGCGGCTTAAACGTAGTAGATAGGCCCCTTTCGTGGCACAGCGTCAGACCAGTCCAATTGGGACGGGGCTTATTTGACCACTTGTCGATCTGATTGCCCAAGTAGTCAAAAAAGCCCCGTCCCAAATTAGCTACCTTGCCCCATCGGGCTGGAGCGGGTAAGATATACCGAGCGCCTAGCGCGTTCGATGGGTTCGGATGACGACATGTTCCGAATCTGGTCAGGTCCGGAAGGAAGCAGCCATAAGGAGCCTCTGTCGGGCATCCGAATCCACCGAGCGCACGGGCGCTTTTTGGTGTCGCGACATGGCCCGGCCGGCGGCGAGGTATTTGGTGTCTCGCTGGTCCTCGGCTTCGCCTGCGGGATCGCTCGACTACCAAACATCTCGCCGCCGGCCGGGCCCCGTCGTCCAAAAATCACCCGTAAGGGCGCGTTTATCTGAACAATTCAATCCCGTGCTTTGTGGAACTCGCTGGCTTTGCCAAAGCATTGGCGGCTACGGGCCTTGGGCGCTAGTGACCGTTGCCCTTACGTCTGTAACGAGTTGCTTACGCATCTCCAGGGTTCTCCGTACTATCATGAATCAGATTGAAGAGAGATGATGATAGGGAGCGCCTTTTTATGATTGAGCTGCTCAGGCGTTTTGGTGGCAAGTTTCGCCGCTATATGGTGGTTGGCCCTGCGTGCAAGTTGATTGAAGTGATCTTTGACCTGCTGACGCCGCTGGTGATTGCCCAGATGATTGATAAAGGTATCGGTGCGCACGACGTGAGTGCCGTCGTCCACTACGGCATGGTGCTCGCCGCCATGGCCGTGATCGGCATCTCGTTTACGCTCGTCTGCCAAAAGATGGCGGCGCTTACCTCGCAGGGCATGGGCACCGACATTCGCGGTGCGCTCTACCAGCACATCAACAAGCTGAGCTATGCTGAGCTCGATCGCTTTGGCACGCCGTCGCTCATCACGCGCATTACCAACGACGTCAACCAGGTGCAGCTTGCTGTGGCGCTGGGCGTGCGCATGCTCATCCGCTGGCCCTTCTTGGCGGTGGGTTCCATGGTCGCGGCCCTTGCCATCGACCTTAAGCTCGGCATCATCTTTTTGATTTGCACGCCCGCCATCGGCCTGGTGTTTTGGTTTGTCATGGCGCGCTGCATCCCGTACTACAAGCAGCTGCAGGCAAAGCTTGACCGCATCGCGCTTATTTGCCGCGAGGGACTTTCGGGCGCCCGCGTGGTCCGGGCGTTTGTGCGCGAGGGTCACGAGCGTGAGCGTTTTGCCCAGGCGGCCGATGACCAGGCGCGTGTCGCAATCGCGGTGGGCAAGCTCTCGTCGATTCTCAACCCCGTCACGTTTTTGGTGATGAACCTGGGCGTGTGCGCCATCCTGTGGGTGGGCGGCATCCAGGTCAACGTGGGCGAGCTCACGCAGGGCCAGGTCATGGCGTTCGTCAACTACATGACGCAGACCCTGACCTCCATCGTGTATGTCGCCAACCTGGTCGTGGTCTTTACCAAGGCGAGCGCCAGTGCGTCGCGTATCAACGAGGTGCTCAATTGCGTGCCGAGCATCACCGACGAGGGCAACCAGCCGGTTGCGCTACCCGAGCCGAGTGCGATGGGCAACGCTGTTCCGGTTCCCGCGCTGAGCTTGAGCCGTGCGAGCTTTTCCTTTGGCGCGGGCGCCGTCAACGCCGTCAATGACGTGACCCTGGAGCTGCCGCTGGGCAAAACGCTCGGCATTATCGGCGGCACGGGCAGCGGTAAGTCGACGCTCGTCTCGCTCATCCCGCGCCTGTACGACACGGGCGTCGGCAGCGTGAGCGTAATGGGTGCCGACGTGCGCGCCTGGCCGCTCGATCAGCTGCGCCATGTGGTCGCGACTGTTCCGCAGCGCGCGTCGCTCGTGAGCGGCACGATCCGCAGCAACCTAACCTGGCGCGACGAGTCGGCAACCGATGAGGAGCTCTGGGCAGCGCTCGATATGGCGCAGGCGAGCGAGTTCGTGCACAACAAGCCCCAGGGCCTCGACGCCCCGGTCGAGGCGGGCGGCAAGAACTTCAGCGGCGGACAACGTCAGCGCCTGACCATCGCACGTGCCCTGGTGGGCGCTCCGCAGGTCCTAATCATGGATGACTCCGCCTCGGCGCTCGACTTTAAGACCGACGCGGCGCTTCGCCATGCCATCCGCGAGCGCAGCGTGCGTGGTGCCGCCGAGGGTGGGCTGCCGCTCACGACCGTCATCGTGAGCCAGCGCGTCTCGACCGTACGCGACGCCGACATGATCTGCGTGCTCGACCACGGCTCGGTTGCGGGCCTGGGCACGCATGACGAGCTGTATGCAAGCTGCCAGCTCTATCGCGAGATTTGCCAGTCGCAGCTGCGCCGCGAGGAGCTCGAGGGCCAGCAGGGGAGTGCGGTGCCCGCGCTCGCCCCAAGCCCCGTGCCCGCCCTAGGCGCCCCGACCGCCCCGGCATCCACTTGCGCAAAGGGGGGCTGCTAAATGAATCCGTATACTTCTTCCGGTTCGGTCGCCACGATGACGGCCAACGTGTCCGGCAACGATAACCTTAACGACCTGGGCGACGGCCCGCGCCAGCCCGGCGATCCCGAGCGCTACCCCGTGGGCGCGGTGACTCGCCGTCTGCTGGGCTACGTCCGTCCGCATCGCATTTCGTTTACGGCGTCGTTTGTGAGCGCCGCCATCTCCGTGATTCTGCAGCTCTACACGCCCATTCTCATCGGCGAGGGCATCGACCTTATCGTTGCCGCCGGGCAGGTGGACTTTGACGTGTTGCTGCCGCTCGTTACCAAGCTCGCGATTGTCGTGGTGGGCGCGGCGGCCTTCCAGTGGCTGCAGGGCTACTGCGTCAACCGTCTGTCCTACGAGACGGTGCGCGACATGCGCGTGGAGGCGAGCGACAAGCTCAGCCGCATGCCGCTCAGCTTTATCG